>Ga0209355_1001454_pt1 | contig 13437 bp, 13 predicted proteins | sample LauGreSBDMM110SN_3_FD_187563 | JGI IMG/M metagenome (GOLD analysis project Ga0209355, IMG submission 187563) | Freshwater lake microbial communities from Lake Michigan, USA - Sp13.BD.MM110.SN (SPAdes) (version 2) | ecosystem: Environmental > Aquatic > Freshwater > Lake | place: Lake Michigan...
TAAAGGCTTGACCAGCTCAGTTTTAGCACGCTTTATTTCTCGTAGGCTTTGCTGTTGAGTGATCTCCTTCAGACCCTCAGGCACGAAGCGGTGGAGGATATCTCTCATCAGTGGCTGATAACCAATACCGTGAAAACCAGCGATCAACTTGTAGTTCTTAATCAACTCTACTGGCAAGCGAATGGATATGGACTGCAATTCCAGCGCATTATTCAAAGCTTTTTCATGGCTTTCATCTGCAACTCCAACAAACTCGGCCTCTGCGCCGAGTTGTCTTTCATCCCATGGATCAGATTTTTTGTGTGATGTCTTCAATTTGCTCTCCTTGGCTTTTCTCAAAACTGTCCGCCGAATTTTCGATAAATCTCAGATTCAATCTCATTCGGCTCAAAAGCGGACTTTAAAAGTACTTTACTACCTGATTGTATATACACTATTTTCAATGCTCTGTTTTTGTTGGTTTTGGCAATAAACCACAGTGTTGGTGGTTTTGTTTTGTGTTTTTCGCGATTATCGAAAAGTAATTTTCCGCTCCTATTGATAAAGCATTGAATTATTTCAGATCGACTGACTAGTGCTTGGTCTGAATTTTTTCAAAAATAGAATCAGATATAAATAAGTTATCCATTCTGAAGATTGTATATACATAATACTTGCTGATTCATTCTCATTTGAACTCGTGTCTTTTGTATACAACTCTTGAAAGAAACAACAGAATCTCTTCACCGCGCTAAGCTGAAACTTCTTGATTCAATCTTCGTACTCATGATCTCCCCCCAATTCATCAGCCGTGTCACACTGCGCCGCGACATCGTCGAATCCTTCGACGCATACCCGTTCTGCTTGCCCTCGGTTCGCACCTTCGAACACTTGGACATGCACCCCAAAGTCACTTATGTCGTTGGCGAAAACGGCTCGGGCAAATCTACTTTGCTAGAGGCCATAGCAGTCTCTATGGGCTTTAACGCCGAGGGTGGCTCCAAGCATTTCAATTTCGGCACGCACCGCTCGCACTCAGACTTGCACAGGTATTTGCGCATCGCCAAAGGTTTTCGCAGGCCGCGCACCGGTTATTTTTTGCGCGCCGAAAGTTTTTACAACGTCGCCAGCGAAATCGACAAGCTAGACGCCGAACCCGTGAACGCGCCGCGCATCATCGACGGCTATGGCGGTGTGTCGCTGCACCATCAATCCCACGGTGAATCTTTTTTGGCGCTGATGACGCAACGCTTCACCGGCCAGGGCTTGTACATACTCGACGAGCCCGAGGCCGCGTTGTCGCCGCAACGCCAGTTGGCGGTGTTGTCGCGCATTCACGAGCTGGTGCTGGACGGTTCGCAGTTCATCATCGCCACGCATTCACCTTTGCTCATGGCCTACCCGGATGCTTGTATTTACCAATGTACCCAAGAGGGCATTTCGCCTGTGGCCTATGAGGACACCGAGCACTTTCAAGTGACGCGCGATTTTTTGCTGAATCCGCAGCGCATGCTCAAGGTGTTGTTGCAAACTTAAGCAGAGTTTTAGATTCAAGCCTTAACAAACAAATAAGTCCAAGCATCTCTGGGACTCCATATCTTCATCTGCCCTTGCTGGCCCCATCCCAAAGCCCGCTTGTCTCCGGTAATGAACACCAACGCACCACCTGCACGGGCCGCCGCCACCAGCCTGGCATCGTTATCGCCTTGAGGCTCGCTGACATCAGGCACACAGGGGGTGTCAGTCCAAATCCGGTCAAACAACAGCCGCGAGCGCGGGTAATGCGGAAACTTGCGATCAAGCACCGCGTAGGCTTCAGTCTGTACCAGCTGCGAGGTGAGTAGCCATTGGCGCTGGTGGCATTCAATCAATATTGCTTCACACAAGCCTGCAAACACGGTGCCGGACAACCAGACGTTGGTGTCCGGAAATACCTTCATTGGCCGTCCTGCAATATGTCTTCCTCACTCAACCAACCGGCCTGGCGCGCTAACGGCCCGAGCTCGTTATGCGCCTCTTGTAAAGCCTGGCGCAAACGGTAACCACGCAAAGCGTCGCCCAGCAAATCCCGCACGACTTCGCTTTTGCTTTTGCCTGTTTGTTCACACGCCCATTGCAAGTCTTGCTCTTCGCGTTCGCTCAAACGTACTGTCAAAGTGCTCATTACTTACCTCTGAGTTGGAAGAAATAGGATGCTGCGATGTTGTGCGACATTGTAATACGCCTAATGCTTCGTTGCTGTCGCCTACTTAAAACAAGCAGGCTATCCCTCATAGCCCTAGGCGTCTGCGGGTCTGACAATGCGTGTTTCACGGCCCCGGCGCTGGCGTTGCCATACGCACGCGCATGCCGTTTACTCCAACAGGTGAATTTATGAGCAGCATGAACGGTAAAGTGGTGTTGATTTCAGGCGGCGCACGCGGCATGGGCGAGGCGCAAGCCAGATTGATCGTGCAAGCCGGTGGCAAAGTGTTGATCGGCGACTTGTTGCACGAACAGGGCAGGGCCTTGGCCGCAGAACTCGGCGCGGCTTGTGTGTACCAACCGCTGGACGTAACTGTTGAAAGCCAATGGCAAGCCGCGGTTGCTGAAGCCTTGAAGCTCGGCCCGCTGTTTGGTCTGGTGAACAACGCCGGCATTTACCTGCCGGCCGCCATGTTGGACACTGACACCGAACTGTTCGAGCGCCATATGCGCGTGAACCAGCTCGGAACGTTTCTGGGCATGAAGTCGGTGGCCAAGGCCATGGGCGAGAACGGCGAGGGCTCCATCATCAACCTGTCGTCCACTGTAGGTTTGCGCAGCGCGCCGAACGCGATTGCCTATACCGCCAGCAAATGGGCGGTGCGCGGCATGAGCAAATCGGCAGCGCTTGAACTCGCTGACTTGAACATACGCGTGAACTCGGTACACCCCGGCCCCATAGACACCGACATGCTGAAAATCCGCAGCCGCGAAGACATGATGAAACGCGTGCAGCAACTGCCTTTCAAACGCATGGGCACGGTCGACGACATTGCCGGTCTGGTGATGTTTTTACTCAGCGACGCCAGCCGCTACATGACCGGCGCGGAACTGGCCATAGACGGCGGCGCGGCTATGTAAGCCGGGTTTCAAAATGCGTTGCTCGTGGTAAAAATCGTGTAAAAACATACAGATGACTTTGACGCATTGCACCAGGCCTTTTTCCAGGTGCATTCATTCTTTGCTGTGGGTGATGCACGATAAAAGTTCGGCTCGGCTCAGCTGTCTTTTTTTAATTCCGAGAAAAACGCTTGCCTTCCTACATTTTTCAACCCATCACTCCCCGGCGTTGTAAAAAAGCCCGGTATACAGAGCAACTGCATACTTTTTAATTTAGTTTACAAGCCGCTAGAAATACCAAATTCAGTAGAATCATTAGAAACCCTTGGGCTGAAGTGACAAGCAGTTAGCTCGGGGTGTTCAAGTGAAGTTGGGCAATACGGCGCAGGAACAGGTTGCAAGCCTGTCCGGCATGTCAAATGACAAGTATGAATTGAGGTTACGGCATGCGGGTCATGGATTGGTTGAAGAGGTTCTTCTTTAGAAGTTCCGGTGAAACGGAAAACCTGTCCATAGAAATCGATTCCATTGTTGAGAAATTTCAATTGGTCAAGGAAGCCAAACGCCTGGCCAACATGGGCTTGCCGGCCTTCCACGAGAAAAAACCGACCAGCCTGGAACTCAGTGTGGTCGAGCATGTCAACCAGTTACGTGAAGAAGCGCAGCGTGATTTTTTGCGCAAGCATGAAGACATTAACTCGCGCGTACTCAGCTTTGAGATCAAACACCAGTCCATGCAATCGGATGCATTGAACGCCGAATTTGAACGTCAGGCGCGCAAGATCATGGACGAGCAGGGCGCTTGGTTGAAAAAACTGGCCTACAGTGCCATGACACGGTTCAAAGAACTGGAAGCCTTTAAAAAGAAAAACGGTCTCGAGCGCGAAGCCAATTACCCCAGCACTTCAGGACTGGTGTTGCGCTATTCGGTGCTTGTTTTTCTGGTGGTCATAGAAGGCATATTGAATGCCAATTTCTTTGCCGAAGGGTTGAGCTCTGGACTGATAGGCGGCTTTGTGTATGCTGCCCTGCTGGCCGCCATCAATGTGATGGGTTGCTTCTTTCTCGGTAAATACGCTTTGCCCTGGTTGGTCAGCAAACCGGTGGCGGGTAAAGCTTTTGGTATTTTTTCGCTGCTGTTCACCGCGTGTTTCATGTTGCTGGTGGCCATGTCCATCGGCCATATACGCGAGCAGTTGATGGCCGCCTCTGTCAGTCCGACACGCGATGCCTGGGAAATGATGCAAAACCATTTCTGGGGTCTGAGCGATCTGGTGTCCTGGTTTCTGGTGGTGATGTCCATGGGTTTTGGCATTGCCTCGGTGTTCGACGGTTTGACCATAGACGATATGTACCCGGGTTACGGCGCAGTGGTTCGCCGTTGCAACAGCACGCGCGATGAATTCGAAGCCGAGTTTGAAGACATACGTGAAGAGCTGGAAGATTTGAAACAGGAAAAACTCGATCTGATCAACCAGGGCTTTAAAACACTGCACGAACTCATCGCTTCATTGCGCAAACTGGTGTTGGAAAAAGAAGCCTTGCAACGCGAATTTGCCGATAAGCTCACCCAATCTGAGGTGGTGGTGTATGCGGTGCTGCGCAAGTTCCGCATGGAAAATGAAATCGCCCGGGATGATGGTTTGCGCCCGGGTTACTTTGACCATTTGCCCGCGCTCGACCCGGTTAACGTACCTCGCGTCAGCAACGACAGCGAGCAGGCTTTGATCACCAAGTTGGAACAAGACATACGCGTGTACGAAAACACGGTGAACGAGCAGCGTGAAAAGGTCTACAACCTTTATGAGCAGTGCATTTCGCGCTTAAACCACTTGAAGTACCACTGATACGCTTGCCATGGCCCGACAAACCCGAGCGCAAAAACGCAAGACCCGCGTCAATATTCTGCTGAGTGTGTTTTTTATCGCCATAGTCATTGCCGGACTAGGCTCTGTCTATTTGTGGTCTGCCCAGCGCAAGCCTGGTCTTGACCCTGTCACTTTGTGTCCGGCCGATGGCGCACTCGGACAGCGGGTGTTGCTGATAGACCGCACCGATCCTTTCAATATTGCGCAAAAAACATCGCTGGATATTTTTGTCAAGCACATGGTGGAGAACACGCCACCAGGTTACCTGCTTTCTGTGTATGTGCTGGGCGATGATTTCCAGGCCAATACCAAGCCTTTGTTCGAGTTGTGCAATCCGGGCGATGGTCAGGAAAAAAGCCAACTGACCGACAACCTCAAAGCTTTGAAGCAGCAATATGTGAAGCACTTCATAGAGCCTATGTTGTCAGTAACGCAAGGCATGATGGAATCGCAACCAGCCAAAGAGTCGCCCATACTTGAAATGCTGCAACTGGTGAACCTGAATTCGATACAAAAAAACAATGTCAAGGGCGAAGTGGTTTTGTACGTGCTGTCAGACATGCTGCAAAACAGCATAGCTTTGACCATGTACGGCAAACCGGTGACATTCGAGTCTTACACCGCCGGTTACGCGGCCAGCAAGTTGTTTGTCGATTTCACCCGTGTCAAGGTGGAAATCCATCTGCTCAACAGCAGTCCGCGTACTTTAAATCCCTCATTGTTTGATTTCTGGAAAGCGTATTTTGAAAAAGCCGGTGCCGGTGAAGTCAGTTTTCATGCCTTGGCGGGTTAAGCCATGAAGGATTTGTACAAAGTGCTGGGTTTGCTGCCCCAGGCGGAACCCGAGGTGATCAAAGCGTCTTACAAGGCGCTGGCTCAAAAATACCACCCCGACAAACACCCGGATAAAAAAGTACTGTTCACCGAAATCATGACCGAGTTGAATGAGGCCCACGAGGTGTTGAGCAACGCTAAACGTCGCAAGGACTATGACCTGGCATGGAAAAAATTCTCCGGCAAACACACTGAGACGGCGGCAAAAACCGCTTCAACCAAAGACGCAGCGCACAAAACGGCAAGCGCCACATCGCCTTCGCCTGCTCCTAAACGCGGTGGACATGATGCCGTGTTAAATCACATAGCGGGCAACAAGCTCGATGAGTTTCAGTTGATGCAAATCTACAGCGACTTGTTCGGTGTGGAACTGAGTATTCAGCAAGGCTGGACCAACCATTACTCCATCAAAGTGGATGGCAAAACCACCACTTTCAACTTCACAGAGCTGAAGAAACTCATCATTGACAAGCTGTCAGAAAGCTAGAAGCCGACATGGAATACCCGTTCGAGAAGTACCGTTCCACGCAAAAAGACAAAACGGCGTTTCTGCAATTACTGCCCCAAGTCAGCGCGGCTATGCCGGAGTTTTTTCGTGCCTTGGCTGTGGCCTACCAAAGCATTGAACAAAAAAACATGTTCAACCAGCCGCAAGGCATACGCCAAAGCACCGGTTTGACCAGTTCGCTCAACCTGTTGCTGGTGGCCATGGTGAATGACAAGGTGATCGGGATTCAAGCCGGCACCACGGGCTTTGTCGATGCTTTGCGGGTGCTGGTGCTGAAGTGGTATTCGTTCGGTAATGACCTCAAAGCCTGTCTGTACTTCGGCTACTATTTTTATACGCACAAAAGCGCTGCAGAACACGAGGTGAAAAACCAATTGGATGCAGTGCGCTTTCTGGTTGATGAGCACAGCAAAATCAGCGAAGACCCGCGCATACAGGCATTGCTGAGCCCCCCGAATTCAACACACTGGTATATCGGCGAAAACCTGATAGGCGACAAACTGCACAATCTGTCCGTGCAAAAGGGTGACTTTGCCCGGGTAGATTTGCCGCGTCCAGGCTACCAGATCACTTTCAAAGCCACTCAGATGTACGACTTGCGCATGCCCGTCATACTGAGCGATTTACAAGTGGAACGTCCTCTGATCAGCGACGGCAAAGCGGTGGTCAGCTGCCCCTCATGTTCGCAGAAATGCCGGGTCAAACTGTTTAAGCACATGGAGATCAAATGTCCTAAATGCCAGCAGTCCTGGGTGCAGTCGGCTTGAACTTAGGCGGCCACACGACGGCGCGCTTGAGCAGCAACACCGTCTTCATCCAACGTGGCCTGAACAGGTAAACCAGCCAGCCTGAGTGCTTGGCGTACCAATTGTTTTTCTGCTTCAGATGCCAACGGTTTACCCAGCATATGCAAAGCCCAGTCCGGTAGGGTGTGGAACGCGGCTTTGATCACCAGTTGCATGAACGGTTTGTCCCAGAGGTCAACGGGGTAGTTTTCAATCACCTGCACAATCTCGCGTGTGCGCTCATTGCAAACCAATTGCTCTCTGTATGACTCCAAAGCATAGTCGCATGCATTGACCGTCAATGGCAGATCAACCGCACCCAGCAAGTCACCGATGAGGGCCATTTCTTTGACGTAGTCATCGGCTTGTGGCGCAGCCAAGGCTTGGAATGACAAATGCTGGTACCCGCGCAAAAAGCTGCTCACTTCGCCCAGATGCACCCAGCGCAGTAAGTCCGGCTCGTTAGCCACATACGGCGAGCCGTCGGGCATGTGTCCGTGAATATTGGCGTGGATACGGTTGACGCGTTCTATGGCCTTGATGGCATCGTCTCGTCCGCCGTAGGTGGTGATGGCCACGAAATACGCGGTGCGTCCAAGCCGTCCTTTGAGGTTGTGGCGAAAATTCGAATGGTCCCAAACAGCGGCCAGTGCACGCGGGTGCAAGGCTTGCAGCAGCAAAGAAGACAGGCCTCCGACCAGCATGCCAACGAAATGTGCGTGTACTCGCCAGGTCATGGCGTGCGGCCCGAACAAGCCGGCGTCTCCCGCAGGATGCGCAAATGCATCAGGCGAACCGGTAGAGCCGGTCAATTGTTTAATACGTCCGCCTATCCATTGGCGCAGCGGCAATGGCGGTGGTGGTAATTGACCGGCACGCAGTTGGCTGCACAGCGCCTGTGGCGACAACAGCGAACCGGGTTTCATGTATCAGTTGTTACTTTGTATCAATCAGATGACAGGATCAGACAGACATGCTCGCAGCCAGATTGAACACAGAATTCGGCCCTGTAGGCAGTTTGTGGATTTGTAGCGGCTTGAATTTGCGCAACTCCGGTGTGTTAATCAGTTTGACCGGCTCCGCGCCCCAGGTGTCTTCGTCGACCATGTCCATGATGTCTCCAAAGCTCATGTTGGACAGGTTTTGTTCTAAAAACTCCTGCATCATCCAGTCGGACAATTCTTTGTCAATGCTGCCTCGCGAAAGAGTATCGGCTACCGTGGTCTGGGGCTGACTAAAATCAAGCGCTCGCAACAGGTCTATCAACATCAGACTGCCCGGTTTTCCGTTACTGCAATAGCCGCCACCCGGACCTCGGTAGGACACCAGAAATCCGAGTTTTTTCAACTTGGATAGCAGCGACTCCAAATAGGAAATAGACAGGCCAAGGCGTTTGCTGATGGAGTCGGTGGTCACCGGTCCGTGCTCTTGGTTTTTGCATACCCATAGTAAGGTGTTAACGGCATTGCGTGTCAAACTGGAAAACATGGCTTTCTCCTGATTCAAAACTCCGGTCGAAAAAGAGTTGTAATAAAACGTTTCGATGACGAAATGTAGACTTTAATCAAAAATATCTGCTAAAAATCTTATTTTTATACGATAATTCAGCGAAATAATTAGACAATATCTATTCAATCAAAGGTAAACATGTATAAATCTGATGAAAATTCTTCTGTTGATGCCGGCATTTACCGAATCGGTGCTGTGGCTAATTTGTCGGGTGTGCCTGTGGCCACGCTGCGAGTCTGGGAGCGCCGCTACGGTCTGGTGGCCCCGCCCAAGTCTGATGGCGGTCATCGCCTCTACAGCAAGCTCGATGTACTCAAACTCACAGTGCTTAAAACCTTGACCCAGCAAGGGCACGCCATCAGCAGCCTGGCCAGCGTGTCCTTGGCGGACTTGCAAGCCATGCTCAACGACCACCGTTCAGCCCTCGCCGGGCGGCATCAAACTGACGGCAGGCCTGCGGTGATACGTTTGGCGGTAGTGGGTTATTCCATGGCCAGTCGCATAGAAACGCAGCGCTTTATGCTGACATTCGGTCAGACCACCTTGAAGGTGGTGAACGTGTTTGCGGACGTGCAAGAAGCCTTATCCGCCAAAATGGCCGAGCCCCCGGACGTATTGCTGATACACATGGGTTCAGTACAAGCCTCTGTTCAACAAGATTTAAACCTGTTGCGCCGCCGCGCCGGGGTGCGCCGCTGTGTGCTGATCTACCACTTTGCCACGGTGGCGGTGTTGCAGTACTTGCATTCTTCCGGGGTGATAGGCAGGCGTGAGCCAGTAACGGACGAAGAATTAAGTCAGATCATTCAATCGATTGTGTACGTGGACAACACCTTGGCGTTGCCGCCCCCCGGTAACCCGGACACGATTCCGCCGCGCAAGTACAGCGACACCGTATTGCGACGCATGGCTGAGATTTCCACCAGCGTGCTGTGCGAATGCCCCAAGCACGTGGCCGATTTACTCAGCATTCTCAACAGTTTTGAAACCTACAGCCAGGATTGTTTGAGCAAAAGCGGTGAGGACGCGCGTTTGCACGCTTATTTGACGGCGGTATCGGGTTCGGCCAGAGCCATGTTCGAGCAGGCGCTTGAGCGCGTGGCTGCGCACGAAAACATTGACTTGAATGAAACGGTCGGCCCGCGCGGTTGATGCAGATTTATTTTGACGCCGTTGCCACCGGCACCACCGTGCCGACCGCCAGCGACAGCGTGGCGTCCAGGGCAATGGTGCTGTTGACCTCGTGCTGCGGTTTGACTTTGCCGCCGCAGTTGGCTGCAATGTCATTCGCTTTTAAATGGTCGGCGGTGTTTACGCCTACATTGGTAAAAAATACCGGGACAAGCGCCGCAGGTCCGAGCAGCAACATGGCCGACGGACCGGCCCAGAGTTTGGCGTTTTGGGTTTCTTCGTGTACCCAGGCATTGTTCCTGGCGTTTTGGCAAGCCGCGCTGGCGTATTCAGCGCTTTCCATGTCCAGACTGCCTATGGTTTTGGCAGATTGGCTCGCACAGCCAAGCAGCATAGGGGTCAGAATACACAGCAAGGGGTAACGCATATACAGCATATGAATCGGAATCTTCGGTTGCCCGGATGCTTGTATTATGCAGGACTTTATAAAAATAATCTATGTTTGGCTTAGGCTTAACAACGTTTTTGAAAGTAGAAAAGCATGTCCCGTGTGATCAACTTCAGTTCCGGCCCAGCCACCTTACCTGAACCGGTACTCATGCGTGCCGCTGCCGAAATGTTGGACTGGCAGGGCAGCGGCATGTCAGTCATGGAAATGAGCCACCGCGGACCTGAGTTCACCGAGATTCTGGCCCAGACGCAGTCCCTGATTCGCAACCTGTTAAAGGTGCCGGACAACTACGTCGTGCTGTTACTGCAAGGCGGTGCGATCGCGGAAAACGCCATCGTGCCCATGAACCTGATTGGCAAAACCGGTCAAGCCGACTATGTGGTCAGCGGCGTGTGGTCAGAAAAATCCATGAAGGAAGCGTCCAAATACGGACAGATCCATTTGGCAGCCAGCAGCAAAGACAGCGGTTTTTTAAGCATGCCCCAACAGTCGTCTTGGAAGCTGTCAGCGCAAGCAGCCTATGTGCACATGTGCAGCAACGAAACCATAGGCGGCGTGGAATGCCATTGGACGCCGGACACAGGTTCAGTGCCGTTGGTGGCAGACATGTCGTCCAACATCATGTCTGGGTCCCTCGATGTGGCTCGCTATGGTTTGATTTACGCCGGTGCGCAAAAAAACATGGGGCCTTCTGGCGTGACCTTGGTCATCGCAAGGCGCGATTTGTTGGGTTATGCACTGCCCGCCACGCCTTCGGCTTTCAATTACCAGTTGCAGGACGAGCAAAGCTCTATGTACAACACGCCGCCGACCTACGCGATTTACATCATGGGTCTGGTGTTGCAACATATAAAAGAGCAGGGCGGTTTGTCCGTCATGCAAGTGCACAACCAACGCAAAGCTGATCTGCTGTATGAATTTTTAGACCACAGCCGCATGTTCACCAACCGCGTAGCGCGGGACGACCGCTCGCGCATGAACGTGACCTTCTTTTTGAAAGACGAATCTTTGAACGCCGCTTTTTTACAAGGCGCAGAAAAAGAAGGCATGGTGCAGTTGCGCGGCCACCGCTCGGCCGGGGGTATGCGCGCATCTATTTACAACGCCATGTCTTTTGAAAGCGTGCAGCGTTTGCGCGATTACATGCACCGCTTCGAAAAAGACAACGCCTGAGGCATCAGGCCTGTGTTTTTTTCAAAGCAAACAATGCGGCTTTGACAATGCTGACCGCATCCACCCGAAAAAAGCTGCGCAATTCTTGGCGCGTGTCGCTGCGACCGAACCCGTCTGTGCCAAGCGTCAGATAGCGTCGGTGGTCAGGCATGAAGGCGCGGATGCTTTCAGGCACAGCGCGCACGTAGTCGGTGGCCGCGATGATCGGGCCGCTGCCGCTTTGCAGTTGCTGCTGTACAAAAGGCGCTGTATTGCCAAGTCCGTCAATGGCTTCTTGCTCGCAACGCTGGCCATCGCGCGCCAGTTCGCTCCAGCTTGTCACGCTGAACACTTCAGCGGCAATGCCTTGCTCGGCCAGCAGAGCGGCGGCTTTAATGACTTCACCCAGAATCGCGCCCGAGCCCATCAAGGTCACCGGCTTGGCTTTGGCTTTCAATGAGGCAGGCGCTGCTGACAAGCGGTAACAGCCTTTGAGCAATTGCGCGTTCACGCCTTCGGGCAAATCGGGTTGCGCGTAGTTCTCGTTCATCAAGGTGACGTAATAAAACACGTCTTGCTGCTCGACCAGCATCTCGCGCATGCCTTGGTCGACGATGACGGCCATCTCGCCTGCAAACGCCGGGTCATAGGCTTTGCAATTTGGGATCGTGGCGGCCACCAAATGGCTGCTGCCGTCCTGGTGTTGCAAACCTTCGCCGCCGAGCGTGGTTCTGCCAGAAGTTGCGCCGAGTAAAAAGCCACGCGCGCGTTGATCGGCTGCCGCCCAGATGGCGTCGCCCACGCGCTGGAAACCGAACATCGAGTAATAAATGTAGAACGGCAACATGGCCAAACCGTGCACGCTGTAACTGGTGGCGGCTGCCGTCCAGCTGGCGATGGCACCGGCTTCGCTGATGCCCTCTTCCAAAATTTGTCCGTCCATGGCTTCGCGGTAACTGAGCACCGAGCCTATGTCTTCGGGCTCATACTGTTGGCCAACGCTGGAATAAATACCGACCTGCTTGAACAAATTGGCCATGCCGAAAGTGCGTGCCTCGTCGGCGACGATAGGCACCACACGCGGTCCGAGTTGCGAGTCTTTCAGCAACTGTCCCAAGATGCGCACAAAAGCCATGGTGGTCGACATTTCTTTGTTGTCGGCTTGCATGGCAAAGCTCGCGTAGCTGGAGAGCGCAGGCACGGGCACTACCGCGCAAGTGGTGTCTCGCTTGGGCAGGTAGCCGCCCAGCGCCGAGCGTTTGGCGTGCAGGTATTGCATCTCAGAAGAATCAGCAGCCGGCTTGAAAAAATCCATGTTGGCAGCTTGCTCGTCCGACAAGGGCAAGTTGAACCGGTTGCGAAACGCGAGCAGCGCAGACTCGTCAAATTTTTTCTGGCTGTGCGTGGTCATCTTGCCTTGACCGGCTTGACCCATGCCATAGCCTTTTTTGGTGTGCGCCAAGATGACGGTGGGCTGGCCCTTGTGTGCAGCCGCTGCTGCATAGGCGGCGTGGATTTTTACCAGGTCGTGGCCGCCGCGTTTGAGCCTGTCGATTTGCTCGTCGGTCAGGCCTTGCGCGAGTTGCTCGAGTTCGGGGTTTTGGCCAAAGAAAGTTTCGCGGTTAAAGCGTCCGTCCTTGGCGGCAAAGGTTTGCATCTGTCCGTCCACGGTGTTGGCGAACGCTTTGACCAATGCGCCATGCGTGTCGCGTGCAAACAAACCGTCCCAGTCGCTGCCCCAAATCAGTTTGATGACGTTCCAACCGGCGCCGCGAAACAGTTTTTCCAATTCATCAATGATGCGGCCATTGCCGCGCACGGGGCCGTCCAAGCGTTGCAAATTGCAGTTCACCACCCAGACCAAGTTATCCAATCGTTCGCGCGAGGCCAGTGTGAGTGCACTCATGCTTTCGGGCTCGTCCATTTCGCCGTCGCCGAACACGCCCCACACTTTGCGGTTTTGGCAGTTGAGCAAACCTCTGTGTGTCAAATAACGCATGAAGCGCGCGTGGTAAATCGAACTGATCGGGCCTATGCCCATGGAGCCGGTGGGGAACTGCCAGAAGTCCGGCATCAGCCACGGGTGCGGGTAGCTGGACAAACCGCGTGCGCCTTCGCGCGGCGCTTTGAGTTCTT
>Ga0209355_1001459_pt1 | contig 13395 bp, 15 predicted proteins | sample LauGreSBDMM110SN_3_FD_187563 | JGI IMG/M metagenome (GOLD analysis project Ga0209355, IMG submission 187563) | Freshwater lake microbial communities from Lake Michigan, USA - Sp13.BD.MM110.SN (SPAdes) (version 2) | ecosystem: Environmental > Aquatic > Freshwater > Lake | place: Lake Michigan...
CAGATGATGTAGCCATGTAAATAACTTTTAATTTTTTAGATTTATCGAGAGACCACATTTGACCAATAGCAAGCGTTCCATATAAAGAACCTTTACCAAAAAAACTGACTGTTCCTGTTCCTGATATTAAATCAATTCTTTTTTTCTTAATTGAGGCATAAAATGCTGTGAAATTTGGTCCTCTGTTAGCGGATGTATAATCTAACATAAAACCATACGACTTAGTGCCACTCCAATTGACTGATGTCCAACCTGCAGTTCCTTTTCCACCATAAGTGACATCACCAGCTTTAAAATTGAAACCAGCAAAGTCAGAACTTAAAACAATAGTAGGTGCGTTACCTTTTGTAGGATTTGTTGAGTTTTGAACAGAACCAACAGATCCACCCAAAACATTTGAAGATGGTTTTTCTTCTTGAATAGCAACCTCAGTTTCTGAATTATTTGATGAATTTTCTGTTCCAGATTCGTTTGACGTTCCGGTCCCGGTTGATTCAGTTGAAGAAGCATTAGATGTTCCAGTGGTTGATTCAGTGGAGGAACCATTTGTTGACCCGGTTGATTCAGTTGAAGATGTTCCGGTTGATTCAGTTGAGGATCCATTTGTTGAGCCAGTTGATTCGGTTGAAGAACCATTTGTTGATCCAGTTGAGCCAGTTGAGGATCCATTTGTTGAGCCAGTTGATTCGGTTGAGGATCCATTTGTTGAGCCAGTTGATTCAGTTGAGGATCCATTTGTTGAACCATTCGATTCAGTTGAAGAACCATTTGTTCCTGTTGACCCGGTCGATTCGGTTGAAGAACCATTTGTTTCTGTTGACCCGGTCGATTCAGTTGAACCATTCGATTCAGTTGAAGAACCACTAGATGTTCCAGCGGTTGATTCGGTTGAAGAACCATTTGTTCCTGTTGACCCGGTTGATTCAGTTGAAGAACCATTTGTTCCAGTTGAGCCAGTTGATTCGGTTGAAGAACCATTTGTTCCTGTTGACCCGGTTGATTCAGTTGAAGAGCCATTTGTTCCTGTTGACCCGGTTGATTCGGTTGAAGAGCCATTAGTTTCTGTTGACCCGGTTGATTCGGTTGAAGAGCCATTAGATGTTCCTGTTGATCCGGTCGATTCAGTTGAAGAGCCATTAGAAGAGCCATTAGATGTTCCAGTTGAGCCAGTTGATTCGGTTGAAGAACCACTAGATGTTCCAGCGGTTGTTCCAGTTGATTGTGATTGATTATTATTTTTTTTATTATTTTTTTTATCTGATTTACCGCTCGTTTTACTACTTTCAGTAACGCCATTTGTATTCATGCCTCCACCGGATATGCTACTTATTACATCTAAAGAATTCAAAATTCCCAAAACACTCATAGCACTATTTTGAGCCATATTTATACTAGTACTGATACCTACAGTAGAACCACATGGATTATTACCACCAAATGAACTGAAAACATTGTTCGCCCATACATTAAATGTTCCGTTGTTAAAATCCTCTGGATTAAATGTATTTATTTCACCAAAATAAGTGACCGTAACCCCGTTTGTCGGAACACTAATAGACTTTAACAAACCGGTGCAGGGGTCTGTATAAGAATAAATAAATGTTTGTGCTTTTAGTTCAATCGTTGATAATAATAGAAAAGTAAAAGCAATTAAAAATTTATAAATTTTCATTTTAGCTTTTAAATATTCCTTTTTTAATCATTCTTGTAACAACTCTTGAAGAAGATGTTTCTAATGCTTTTTTAGTTGTGATACCAATTGTTGATTGGTTAAATTTAACACCGTCTTCAACACCATCTAAAATAGATTCAGTTTTAATCGTTGAAGCTTCTCCTAAACCAGATCCTACTAATACCTCACTAGTTTCAGCATCTACAAATTTGATTTGTAATCCTAATCTTGTAGTTTGAGTTGTCTTTTGTTCACCGTTTACTTTAACTACTTCATCTTCTGAAACAGAGAAATCATAAACTTCAATATAAACAAAGTATTTTGCTAAAACAACGTTTCCTTTAACTTCAATTTTATTTGATGATACACCTTTGTCTGAAGCTTTATCTTGAGCAATCATTCTTTGTTTGATATCTTCTTTCTCTTCAGTAAAGACAAATCTACCGGTTATTTCTAAATACTCAATTACGATATTGGTAACACCTAAACCAACTCTTTTATCTTTCAACTCAGGATAAAGATCATAAAGTTCAGCATTGATGCCTACTTTAAGTAATTGAATAGGAATTTGTATTGTATCTGTATAATTAGATACACTATCAATTGATTGTGTTTTCTCAAAAGATGCTTGATATGATTCTGTTTTTACAGAACCGATCTGACTAAATACCACTTGGACAAAACCAAGCAGCATTGATGTCATTATTAAAAGTAATCGTAGTGGTTTCATAATGTTTTATTTTTTTATTTGGTTTATTCCTCAGTTTGGTTTCTAAGAAGTCCACAAATTTGACATTCTTCACAACCATCTCCATCAGCATCTCCCCAAACGTGTTCACAATTTCTGTGTTCAAAGTATTCGTCAATATCACCATCTCCGTCAGTATCATATCCATCATTTACTCCATCTCCATCTTCATCAACTTCAACTTTTTCAACAACTACTTCTTCAGCAACTACTTCTTCAGCAACTACTTCTTCAGCGACTACTTCTTCAGCAACTACTTCTTCAGCTACGCTACTACTTTTTTTTTTATCCTCAGTATCAAACTCAGATACATTAGATACAGCAACACCGTCTTCTTCGTCAACTTTTTGAATCAACATCTTATCTCTATCTTCAGAGTTAAACCAGTAATCAACTACTTTATTTAAGTTACCAACAAAGGCACCTAAAAGGATAAGTAACATTTCTTTCCAATCTTCACCAATTGATGCTCCGAAAAATACACCTGCATTTATTCCTAAAATTATAAGAACAAAAATACCCAATACTATTGCGGTGATTCTCCATCTATTTGCTTGCATTTGTTGAAGCATGTAGTAGAAACGGTTTTTGTCTTCTACTTTAACATAATCTGTTTTACTGCTAAAAAAGTTTTTTATCATATTCTAATTTTTTTTTTTGTTATAATTTTATTTACCAAGAATCTTCTTCTTCTTTCTTTGGTTTTGGTTGTTCTTGAGTTGGTGTAGGTGATTTCTCAATTACTCTTTCTCTGATAATAGTATTACCACCATTTTCAACTTTTTGTTTGTTCTCCTGATTTTGTTGAACATTAACAATAACCGGAGCTTGAGCAGGAGCTTGTTGTTCAGTTTTTGTTTCTTCTTTAGGTTCATCACCTCCACCGAATAAAAGTGTAGATAACCAAACTCCACCACCTGCAATAACAGTTGTTAATGTAGCGATAATTGTTTTTTTAAGTCCAGACCAAGAATTTTCTTCTGGTTCTTGTTCTTCTGCTTTCTTTCTTGCCATAGTTTACTTTTTTATTTTTTGTTTTTTAGATAATCAACCACCAGTTCCCCAGTGGTCAATTATATTTATTATTTTGCCAAAATAGTTTTATTCACAGATATACCCGATTGAGTAGTAAGTGTAGTGTAATAAGTTCCAGGTCTTAGATTTTCTAAAGTAGCTGAGTAAGCATAATTCCCACTCGGCATATATTGTTCGAATACCGTAATTGCTCTTTTACCATTTCCGTCTACAAAAGCTAAACTTACATTACCATCAATTGATACATTAAATTTGATAATAACTTCTCCAGTAGTTGGGTTAGGATAAACAAGAATTTCGTTATCTTTTAATTCAACACCATTAAGAGATTTAACTTCATAAACTCCGTTAGTTGGTGTAACTTCCATATCAGTAGCTGTTTCATCACCAACAAATTTTCTTGTTGTGTAAAGAGGACTTACAGCCCACTCACCTTGTGGTTTTTTAGCTAAAAAGTTAAGTGTGAAAACTGTCTCACCGTCTACGAAAAGATTTTCATTTAATGAAGCGTCATATCCACCCCACTCAACAATTCCATCCATAGGATTGATAAAACTCATCCAATTCATAGATTTTTCACTATTATTTAATTCAATAAACTCTAACAACTCTTCATCATATTTTAATGATAATTGTAAAGCTCCTACACTTTTACCACCAGTAAATAATTTAACCGGAAGTTTCACTAAGTTTCCTTCTTCAACTGAAAGAGATGGAACGTTTACTTCAACAGATGAAACATTGAAGTCATAAATAACAGACTCATCAATTAAGTGTGTAGGTGCATTAACAGGGTTTTCAATTTCAATTGGAACTAAACGTGCCATATGATATCCTGTGTTGTTAGCATCTCCTGGAACTAAAACATAGAAAGTTACAGAGTCAGGTTGGCCCGGTAAAATATTGAAATAAAAGTTTGTTTGACCAGCGATTGTTGATGTATAGTTAGTCACTGGTGAACCTGTGATTGTATTGTATTCAGATACAGTAAAGAATTTAACATCTTTTACGTTATTTGGCCATACTAAGAATCTTCCAGAGATTCTACCAAATACACCCCAAGCATCTGATATAGTTAAATTGTTATCAGAGTTAACATCAGAGTGATAGTAATCCCAAGATTGTGGGTTAGAAGAACCTAAAACCCATTGATTAATTTGTTGAGCATCAGCTACAGAGATTACGTTTCCAACCGCCATTGTATCTCCTTGAATTGCTAATCTTACATCCCAGAATGTTGTATCAATAGTTTCACTTAATTGAAAGTCACCGTTGATATCTGTCATATAAGTTGAGTGTTGTGCCCAAACGTTTGTTGTCTTAGGTTTTTTCTCTAAAGCTAATGATAGGTTTTTAGCAGCAGAACCTGTAACATTGGTAAATGTTCCATGATAATCTAATGTAGGTCTGATAAAGTTACCTCCATAGTTATGTAATGAAAGAGCTATATCATTTCCTGGTTGTTCTGCCGCAACTTGTGAATAAGCATTTACACCGGTCCAAGTTAGGTTACTAATTGCCGCTAAAGCTTGAAAAGAAGAACTTGGTATAATATGTGTAAAGTCTAACAAGAACGTTTCACCATTTGGAAGTGTATAAGTAGAACTTGATCCAGTATAAACTAAAGTGATTGTGACATATCCATTAGCGTTGTTATCTAAACTCTGAACGTAAAGGTTTGCTCCTGGGTTTACAAGAGATACAGCTACTGAAGAAAAAGCATTTTTATCATAAAATACTCTAAACTGAACTCCAGTAATTTTAGAAAATGTTGTGTTCTGTAAAGTCAAATTTGCGGTTGTGTGACCCTGAACACTTGTTCCAACTTGATAGTTGGTGTCGATTATGCCCCAAATTCCATTAGATGGAGCTGGTGGAGCAGTTTGTGCCTTTACTGACGTAGCAAAAGCCATTAGTAACAGCAAGCTGCTAATAATTTTTAAAATTTTCATAGTAGTGGTTAATTTTTTTTATTTTGACCGTAAAGCCAACTTAAGATATATATTAACTTTGAAATAAAAAAATATTATGCTTGCATAATTTATTTAACCAAAAATCTAATATTATCAATAGATACAGAGAAATATACAATATTTTTAAATGTAAATTTTTTTTCTCAACTTTGTAAAACAATTGCCCAATAAAGGATTTCACATTAATTAATCTTAAAGTCCAAATCTTGATTTAGTTGCGTTGTAATTTGATAAAACATCTCCTGCTGATAAAGCAGTATTGTATACTTGGAAAGCACCCCATCTGAAATTACCATACCCTCCATTTCCAAGATTAGTACCATCAGTTAATGCTATTGCATATCTCAGTGCCTGTCCACTGCCATTATAAGGGCTTGTTCTAGTGTATGCAGCGGATCCGGCTGCTGATCCATTCACATAAGCTCTGAGAGTTGTATTATCATATGTAAGTCCTACATAATACCAGGCATTAAGAGGTGTTACCACTGTTGATGCAAATCCTGTTCCATTTGACCAAACAGAAAAACGAAGTGTTCCACTGACCAATTCTATTTGTGAGTCATGCCAACCAACAGTAGAAGTTTCATCAACAATGACACCATTTCCGGTAAGATATATCCAAACAAAATATGATATTATGTTTGAGGTATTTACAGGAGATAGTTTAGAATTTAAATTTGTATCAAGTAAAAGATATTGATTAGAAGAACCAACGAATGTAAGATATCCACCATTACTAGATGAGTAGGCAGGACTTCCTGTTAATGTTGCATTTGAATTACCCTGTAAGTCAGTTATTGTAGTTCCACTTCCTGAATAAGATGAAGAATTACTCAAATCATAGTTTAGAATAAGACCGGAAGTAATAATTGGAGAATATGAAGTCCAATACCCGTTATTATTTAACCAAGTTTTAGATTGAGAAGCTGTAATAGAGGTGCTTGCTGAAATAATTTTAACCAAATCAACAAAACTTTGGTCTGTTTTTGCAGCCGACCTAAAGAAACCAATATTACAAACATAGTTAGTTGAAAAGGTTCTCTCAGGTGCATTTGGTCTATTACCAGATGGATCTACATAAGCTATAATATATCCTAAATCTTCATCTGGTCCATTCCACCATTGTAAATTTACATTTGTATAAAAACTCGCATTAATAGTTCCTGTTGCTACTGACATGCTACCAATCGACTCGGTATTTGGTATGTCTATTGGTAAAGGATTATAACAGAACGATCTTGATGTTGCCATTTACTATCTATTATTTATACTATAGTCCGAATCGTGTTTTTGTAGCATCAAAATTATTTTGAATCTGTGATTGTGTGAAAGGTTCGCCAAAAACATAGAAATCTCCAATTTTTCCATCTAAATATTGCGAACTCACACCTGATCCAATATATCCGAAATAAAATGGATTTGTTTCACTATAAGTATCGGTTCCGTGGGTAGCAGAAATTATCTGAGTAGTGTTTAACCAAACTTGAGTAGAACCAGCTGTTGCTGAAATCACGGTTGTAAATGTAAAGAAATACCAATTTCCAACTGATACTGTAGCAGAGGAAGTGCTTGTTCTTGCTGTTGATGCTCCATTTGTGACACAAGTAACTGTTCCATTACTATTAACACCTAAATAATACCCATCGGATCCGTATGAGCTTGAAAGTTTACCAAATAACGGCATAAGTCCAGAAACAGGTAGTGTATCTAGTTTAGTCCAAATTTGAAAAGTTCTATACTCATCGGTTTGTAATTGAAAAACAAAATTCGTATAGTCATTAATACTCATAGTATCATCAATTCCATCAAAATCAAATAATCCACCATTGGTTGCTGAATAAGTTGTTCCACCGTTAAGATATGCTTGAAGTCCATTATCACTTAAATCCAACCAGTAATCACCACCTGAATAACTAATTGGATTGGTAATATCGAAGAATGTAAATAAATTTCCGACCATCGAAGGAGGTGTAACAGAAGCTGTATATGATGTCCAATATCCATTGTTATTTAAATACTCTTTAGATTGAGTAGCCGATGTTAAAGAAGAATTTCCAGTAACTATTTGAGTTAAATCAATAAAACTTTGGTCAGTTTTGACCGGTGTTCTAAAAAATCCTATATGACAAGTATAGTTAACTGATAAAATTCTTTCAGAAGAATTTGGTCTATTTCCTGAAGGATCAGAATAAGCGATAATATACCCCGGATCTTCATCTGGACCATTCCACCATTCTAAAGTTGTGTCTGGATTAACAACACCAATAACAGCTGCAACATTACCGAATTGTTCAGTTCCTGAGATTGCAGAATTTGGTGAAGGATTATAACAAAAAAGTCTAGCTGTAGCCATATGGTATATATTTATTTATGTAAGTCAAATAAATTTTAAATATGTTTGATATTTATAATAAAAGTATTATATTTGTGTAAATATAAAATTATGTCAACTAAAACTCGTGAACAAATACTATTAACTAAACTTTATGAGTGTCAAGATGAAATGGGAGTCCTTCTTAAAGGAGGTAAAGAAGATGAGCATTATAAAATGCTTTGTGAATTAATAAAAAGACTTGAAATTAGTCTTTGTGATAAACAAGAATTAATGTAATTATGCAAGAAATAGAAAACAACTTTGGTGAATTCAACTTCGCACAGACCGTGGAAGAAAAAAAGACAATTTTAGAAGAATTGATTTCAAATAATCAAATTTCAGAAGAAGATATTAAAGAACTACAATCTCAGATAAATGATATAATTGAAAATGAGGCTAGTGAAGAGAATGTAAAAATTTCATTAGAAATTGAGGATGGTAAATTCACTTTATATAGTTGTATTAAATCAATTGATATTTATCAATCTGGTCACAACTATTATGTTAAAGTAGATAACCCAAAAGACTTTTACAAAATGACTGGAATTGGTGAAACAAATTCAATTATTCAAAATATGATTGATTCTATTAAACCTATTTATTATATTGTAGTTGATGATGGAATTGGAACATTAAAAAGAAAAAATATTTTTTCAAATAATGTTGATTTTTCAGATTATTTTATTAGATTTGTATAATGAAAGATATGAATATACTAACAACAAGCATCTTCAATGAAGAAAACCTAATAGTGTTAAAGTCACTAGTAAAGAGCTACCCAAATGATGGTGATTTGGGAAAAAACACACGAAACTTATTCAGATTTGATAGTTTAGTCAAATCACTACCTAATGATAGAGAATTAGGTTCTGAAATTAGAAAATGTATAATTAATTTCTCAAAATAATTTGGTAAATTAAAATTAATAATTAACTTTGTAAAAATAAAAACGAAAAATATATGTCAATGAAACCTAATGGAATGTCACCCGAAATGTTAGAGACTCTCGGAAATCTAACTGAGAAAGAAAAAAAGTATTTTGCTATTATGTGGGCGAAATATGGTGTTCTTTTTATATCATCTAAGCCAGGAATTGCTAAGTCAGCAATCGGTCGTTCAATCGCTGAAAAGATGGGATTCGCTTATTTAGATATGCGTCTCTCAATGTCTGATGAATCAGACTTTAAATACCCTTACTTAGAAGATGGTGTATTCGATGGTAAACCAATCAAAGTCTCTGGATACGCTGTTCCAAGATGGGCTTATGAGGCCAACCAACGACCAACTATGATTCACTTTGAAGAGTTGAACCGAGCACCTCAGTTTGTTCGTAATGCGGCTCTTCAAATCCTACTTGAACGTGAGATTGGTCAGTTCAAATTCAACTCTAATGTTATTATGATGGCATCTGGTAACTTAGGAGACGAAGATGGAACTGATGTTGAAGAATTCGACTCAGCTCTTAACAACCGTCTAATCCATATCCCTCACTCACTTTCTGTTGAAGAGTGGTTAGGTGACTTCGCTACTGATGGTTGTCACAAACTTATCACTTCGTTTATCAAAGCTCACCCAGAGCAGATGTATAAGACGAGTGAGAACACTAAGGGTTATGCGACTCCTCGTTCTTGGACAATGTTGTCTAAGTTCATCACTGAGAACTGGGGTATGGACGCTTCGCCTCGTGATTTTCTTCCACTCTTGAAAGAAGTTTCTTCTGGATATGTTGGAAACTCCGCGATGAAGTTCATCCAATACTGTGAAGATATGTTGAATATCTCAATCCAGGACGTTCTTAACGATTACGACCGTATTAAGAAAGACCTTGAGAAATACAACCGTGATAAAAACTCTGAATTGATTCAGTCATTGAAAGAGATTGACATCACTAAGTTGTCAGAGAAACAGTTGGATAACTGTGTCAAGTTCTTAAAGAACGTTGGTGATGATGAAAAGACGGCTTACTTACTATTCATTTTGGACAACATCGCTGATGTTACTAATCCAAAATTGAAAAAGTTCCTTCTTCAATTTGAAGAATTGTTGAGAACCATTAAGAAAATCAACAAACCTGGTAAGTAAATTAGGGGGAAAGGGGAAACGGTTGGTTTCCCCTTTTTTTGGTTAATAATTAAAAAAAAATATACAAAATGGTTACTATAAAACTTGTTTTAGTGAATAAGTATGGTGAGTTTGTGGGTAGAAAAGCAGAACTCTCTACAGAAAATTATAATGATTTACTAACGATGGTAAAGACTTTTTACATGAATGATGGTTTCGAACTAACTTTAGAAGATGGAACATTTGTTGTTTTTCCAACCGATATTGTAAAAGAGTCAATACTCAAAGTAGTAAAAGTTGATGAAGAATTAGATTATGTTTAAAAATAGATTTAAAAAATTTGGTGGTGATTACATTACGGATATTGTAGAATACCTTAAAGGTTATATCGAAAATGATCCTGGTGTTACTATCTCAATTGGTTGTGACTCTATACAAAAGAGACACAAAACTGTTTATGCGATAACTATTATGATGCATAATGGTGATCTTAAACACGGAGCACACGTTGTTTTCTTCAGAGAAAGTTGTCCTAAGATTAGAGAGAACCAAGAAAGACTTTATAAAGAAGCTCAATGGGTTCACGATGTGGGAACTTATCTACATGAAGAACTATCTCAATTCTATCAAAGAAACGACTTAACTGATTTAGAAAGAAAAAGATATAAGTATCATTTATTAAAATGTGCTGGTGAGTATTCTCATGTTCCTATTCATCAAGAAGAAGCAGTTTTGAATGCTTTATTCTTAACACCTGCTGATATGATTGACTTTAAGCTTGTTGATATACACGTTGATTTCAATCCTTTTGAAGGAACAATGAATGAGAGAGGTGTCACTAAGAATAAGTCATATGTTGCTTATAAAAGTTTTACTCCTTGGTTAAAAGGATTAGGATTTCGAGTATGGAGCAAACCAATGGCACCGGCATCAAGTTCAGCTGCTGACCTTTTACTTCAAGACTAAAATTTATGTTATAAAAGAACTTTCAGATAATGAAAAACAAAGTTCAAAAAATAGATATAAGTTCATAATAGTCAACTAAACAGAAGATGTATGAAAGACACTTTAGATTAAATAAAATATTAAAATGAAAAGAAAAGAATTAAAAATTTTAGGTTTATCCTATAGTCAAACTCAAGTTGGTTCTTATGTATGTGTTCTATCAGAAAAAAAAGGTGGAAGAAAAGTACCTATCATAATTAAAACACCAGAAGCTCAAAGAATCGCAATTGAAATAGAAGGAATTAAATCTTCTAAAGTTCTAACACATGATATTTTCAGAGGAATCTGTGATTCATTTGAGTTAGATGTTCAAGAGGTTTACATCTATGCTTTACTTGAAGGTATATTCTACACTAAGGTTGTTGTATCAAACGGCCTTTACGAAATGGATGTTGAAACACCAATCGGTGATGGTATTGCAATTTCTACATTATTTAAGTGTCCAATTTACACAACTTTAGAAATACTCAATCAAGTTGGAATTCAATTGAATGATGATGGCACTTCAGAAAAAACTGATAAAATCGATGATGATTTTGAAGATGATTTTGAAGATGATTTCGACTCTTATATTGATAATGGTGAAAAAGAAGAAAGGGTTGTATCAGTAGAAGATTTAGAGATACTTATGCAAAATGCAATTGAAAATGAAGAATATGAAATCGCAGCTGAGATTAGAGATAGAATTCAAACCTTAAGAAAATAAAAATTAAACATGGAAAAAAAGTTATACGATAAAATAGATAGTTCTTTACTAAAAGCACTACCAAATCCGAGTCCAGAAGCCTATGAGGCTAAGATTAAAATTCCAGAATGCACATTTTTGGGTGTTCACGAACAACCTGATTTTGCAACCTTTTATTTGACCTTTTACGCAGATAAGAAAATTGTTGAACTTAAATCACTAAAACACTATATCTATCAACTAAGAGACATTGTTGTTTCATATGAAAGATTGATTAATATAGTTTATGACGATTTAATGAAAGTTTATGAACCATCAAGGCTTAGAATTGTTATGGTTTGTAATCCAAGAGGTGGAATTAGTTCAAAACTAACAATTGATTCTGATTGGAAAATCAGAGGAGGCCATGAAGTTTTCAAAGACTGGACAATGTCAGAGGACACTTGGGAAGTAAGAATGTAAAATAAAAAAGGCAACTTCTGTTGTCTTTTTTCATATAATAAAAAAATCAAATATTTAAATGGCTTTATCTTATATAGGTGGTAAATCAAGAATCGGAACTTGGATTAGAAATTATATTCCAAATGATATTGAAACCTTCGTCGAACCTTTTTCTGGTATGTTTTGGGTTTTCTTTAGATTGGAATTATCAAATTATCCAAATTTAAAAACAGTTGTTTATAACGACTTTAATCCACTAAATGTTAATCTCTTCAATTGTGTAAGAAATTATGAGGATTTTTATGAAGTAATAAAAGATTATAAATCTCAGAATAAAGATTTATTTGATAAATTTCAAAGTGAGATTTTTAATTCCGATTTCAAAGTTGACTTATCAACACCTGATTATCATACTGCTGCTAAATACGCTTATATTCTTAGTCAAGTTTGGTCTGGAACAAATCCAGAGAAAGGAAAATTTATTGATTTAAAAGGAAAATACAGAAGTAAGTTTGACTCTTTCAAATCTAAATTAGTAGATAAAAAGTGGCAGAAACATTTTGATAAAATTACATTTTGTGAATCATCTGATTTTGAAGATGTGATTAAAAAGTATGACTCACCTAAGACTTATTTTTATTGCGATCCACCATATTTCAAAACTGAAAAATATTATGCAAATCACGACTTTGGTATTTCTACTCACCAAAGATTAGCAGAAACACTTAAATCTATTAAAGGAAAATTTTCTTTAAGTTACTATCACTTTGAAAATTTAGATGAATGGTTTCCAAAAAGTGAATATATATGGGATTCTAAAGAGTTTTCTAAGGCGGCTATGGCAAAATCCGGTAAATTACAAACTAAAGGAGTTGAGCTTTTGATTATGAATTATCAAAAGAATTCACCAGTTAATGTGGTTGAAGTAGAACAGGAACAAAGTAGTTCAGAAGATGATTTAGATTTTGACTTTAGTATTTAATATGTTTAAACTTGTAAAAATATTTTGTTTTCTATGTTTATTCAGTTTAACATCTTGTATTGAATTAATTGATGATATAACAATAAATTCTGATGGTTCTGGTAAATTCAAATACTCAGTTAATCTAAGCTCATCCAAAATAAAAGTAAACTCTATAATTGCACTTGACTCTTTAAATGGATATAAAGTTCCTAAGATTTTAGAATTGAAACAAAAGATTGCACAGTTTGAAAAAACAATGTCTTCTCAACCCGGTATATCTAATGTGAAAATAGAATCTAATTGGGAAGATTTTATTTTCAAATTCAATTGTGACTTTGATAATCTACATAATCTACAAACAGCTTTCAAAGTGTCCCTAAACTCGATGGACTCTGGTTTAAATATAAATCCAGAGTCCGATTGGATTTCAATTTCCG
>Ga0209355_1001463_pt1 | contig 13386 bp, 8 predicted proteins | sample LauGreSBDMM110SN_3_FD_187563 | JGI IMG/M metagenome (GOLD analysis project Ga0209355, IMG submission 187563) | Freshwater lake microbial communities from Lake Michigan, USA - Sp13.BD.MM110.SN (SPAdes) (version 2) | ecosystem: Environmental > Aquatic > Freshwater > Lake | place: Lake Michigan, USA...
ACTTTTACTCCAAGTTCAAAATCAATTAAATTATATTTTTTTGCAAGGTCCCAATGAGCAAGAGGAGTGAAAGAAAATAGTGGAGTTGAACCATTTTCATAAACTGTTTCATTATCAGCAGCTTCTCTCCCTTGTTTAACGGCTTCATTTGGTACATTTGGTAGCGTATAGAGTAATTTAGTAAGTTCCCCCTCTAGTTCCTCTACCTTTGCTTTAAGAAGTGTTTCTTTAACTTTTAGAGCAGTAGTTTGTTCTTTCAATTCATTCGCTTCAGCTACTTTTCCAGACTTAAAAAATTCACCAATAGTTCGAGCTAAGAGATTTAATTCTGATGATAGCTTATCTAATTCTGTTTTGTTACTTCTCCATTCTTGGTCAATAAGCAATACTTTATCAATAGCTTGAGATGCATCGATATTTCTTTTTTTGAGCCCTTGTAATACTGACTCTTTTTCGTTTCTTATTCGTTGAATTTCTAACATTTAATTGCTTTATTGGAAAACAAAATTAATGAAATGCCGTGAATTTAATCTACTTTAATCTTTATACTTTACAAACTTAGATTTTTTTAGCCCCTAAACTGTGGCAAAGTTATATTCAATTCATTGTTGATTAATCAAGCTAATATAAGTGCCACATGGCTAAGATTTTTATACTTTTGAAACTATAAACTAAATTATGTTTATTAAAATAACGAATAAATCTAAGCATCCATTACCAAAGTATGAAACTTTAGGGGCTTCTGGGATGGATATTCGTGCAGATATAGAAACAATGATTGAGATTGAACCATTAGGTCGCGTTTTGATAAAAACAGGGCTGTATTTAGAGATGGAAAATGGTTTGGAATGTCAAGTCCGTCCAAGAAGTGGCTTAGCTTTAAAGAAGGGATTAAGCGTGTTAAATACTCCAGGAACAATTGATGCTGATTACCGGGGAGAAATTGGCGTTATTTTAGTGAATTTATCAAACGTATCGGTAAGCATTGAAGATGGTGAAAGGGTTGCACAGTTAGTTTTTTGTCGTGTAGAGCATGTATCATTAACAGAAGTTACCGTTTTAACTGATTCAGAACGTGGAGTTGGAGGATTTGGAAGTACTGGTTTAAAATAAATAAAATGAATATAATCGTACCAATGGCAGGAAGAGGAAATCGATTGCGGCCGCATACCTTGACTTTGCCAAAACCTTTAGTTCCTGTTGGTGGAAAGCCAATAGTTCATCGACTGGTTGAGGATATTGCTGCAGTTTGTGCAGATAAAATTGACCAAATTGCATTTGTAATTGGCGATTTTGGAGAACAAGTGGAGAAAGATTTACTTCAAGTTGCAGAAAAATTGGGCGCAAAGGGGTCTATTTATTACCAAAAAGAACCCTTAGGAACGGCGCATGCAGTTCTATGTGCTGCAGAAAAACTAGTTGGCCCTGTTGTCGTTGCATTTGCAGATACCTTATTTCGTGCAGATTTCAAGATTTCGCCTTCAGACGAAGGAATTCTGTGGGTGAAGCAAATTGAAGATCCTAGTTCATTTGGTGTTGTCAAATTAAATACTGAAGGGGAAATAGTTGATTTTATTGAAAAGCCTCAAGAATTTGTTTCAGACTTGGCCATGATTGGCATTTATTATTTTAAGGATGGAACAAGATTAAGAAAAGAATTAGATTATTTAATTGATAATAATGTCATGAAAAGTGGAGAATACCAACTTCCTGACGCTTTGAGAAGAATGACAAGTTCAGGTTGTGTTTTTAAACCTGGTGAAGTCTCAGAATGGCTAGATTGTGGAAATAAAGAAGTAACAGTGCAAACAAACAAACGTGTTCTAGACTTTGATTTTGAGAAAAATATACCACTTGTTCATGCCTCAGCTAAAATCACAAATAGTCAGATTATTCCACCGTGTTTTATTGGAGAAAATGCTTGTATTGAGAATTCAATTATCGGACCTCATGTTTCTTTAGGAGCAAATACAAAAATCAAAAGTTCTATACTAAAAAACTCAAATGTTCAAGAGAATACCAACATTGTAGATGCGGTGATTTTTAATTCAATGATTGGCTCACATGTCAATTACAATGGAAAAGCAAACGACCTCAGTCTTGGGGATTTTTCAATAGTTAATGAATAAAGTCTTTAGCTCATTTTTCTTAGTCCTGATTTTTTTAGCTGGCAAAACTGATAAAATAGTTTCACAAGTAGCTCATTCTCCCTATTATATTTCAAGTTTTCATGCTGGAGTAAGACATAAATTGAATGGTGAAATTAACCAAGCAATCTCAAAATTTACCGCATGTTTGAATGAAGATCAAAATGATGATGCAGTGCATTATGCATTATCTCAAATTTACTTAACAAAGAATGAATTAGAACTAGCTTTGATACATATAAAGTGGGCATTAAAAATTGATCCATCTAATACACATTACAAACTCGAATTAGTTAATATTTACAGTGCAACAGGCGGGTATAAAAAAGCAGCACTCTTATTGGAAGAATTAATTAAAAATGACCTTCAAAATAGTGAGCTTTATCAACAAGCTTCAGATAATTGGGTAAAAGCGAATAAAATCAAAAAAGCAATTGTCGTGTTAAATAAATTAGAATATAATATAGGATATGACCCCCAAATTTTACTTCAAAAAGCCACCCTTTCTTTATTGATAAATGACAATAAAACAGCCCTTTCTTTTCTGATATTAGCGAACAAAACATTTCCAGGAGAACCAGCTATATTGGCTGCTTTGGTTGACTATTATTTGGATTTTGGATCTTATTCTGAGGTTGTCTTAGTTTTAAAAGAATTACTATATGTAGATTCTTTTAATGGATTTGGATTCATGTTGCTAGGTGAAATTCAAGTTGATAATGGAGAAATTACTGAAGGTCTTGCTAATTTAAAAAAAGCTGTAAAAGCAGATGGCTTGAACATAGATCAACGAATGGAAATTTTAATACGCTTACAAAAAGAAAAAAATATAAATCTGATTGAAATTACAGAATTAGTCGACTTTTTAGCAATTACATATCCAAAAGAAGCGAAAGCCAATGCTATTAAAGGCGACCATTATTTTAAACTCAATCAACCACTTATTGCAATTGAATCTTATAAAAATTCTGTGGCTTGTGACCCCAACTTATACCAAATTTGGACTCAAATAATAAGTTTAGAATATGAAAATGAGCAATGGGATTCATTATTCGTAGACAGTGAAAAATCACTTGCTTTTTTTCCAACTCAACCGATGGTTTATTTTTTCTGCGGAGTAGCTGCAAACAAACTTTTTTTGTTTGACAAGGCTATAGAGCGCTTAAGTGCAGGCTTAGATTTCTTAGTGAATGATGTTAGTTTAGACGCTGAAATTAACAGTCAATTAGGCATCTCCTATTTCGGATTAAAACAGAATGAACTTGGGCATCAAAAATTTGAAAAGTCCTTGCAATTAGCTCCAAGAAATAATTTAATAGTTCAAACTTTCGCAATACAATTAGCCCGAAATCAGATAGATTTTTCAAAGGCGAATAAGCTTATAGATAATTTACTTCTTTTAGATAGTAATGATGCTAAATCTCTAAGCGCGAAAGGGCAGGTACTTTTTTATGAAAAAAGATACTCTGAAGCACTTGAGTTTTTATTTCGCGCATTGAAACAAATAGAAAATGATGCCGTATTAAATGATTATTTGGGCAATACGCACTATTTTCTTGGCGAAATTTCCAAGGCGAGCGATTTCTGGTCCAAAGCAAAATTATTAGGGTCAAAAAATAAATATTTAGAACTTAAAATAAATACTAAATCATATTATGAAAAAGTGCCTTAGTATTTTTCTATTAGTTCTTGTTTTAGCTAGTTCTTGTGCTAAAAAAAATATAGAATTACCCATTACTCCTGTCATTGAATATAAAATTAAAGATAGAGCTTTAGCTAAAACCCTAGATAGTCTTTCTATATTAAAACCATCTAGTTTTTACACCAAAATAAAAATAGATTTTAAAGATAATTATACAGATGTGAGCTTTAAAACCTCTATAAAACTTGAAAGAGATAGTCTGCTAAATGCAATTGTAACAAAAGCTGGTTTTCCAATTGCGAATGCCTTAATATCGTTAGACTCAGTAAAAATATTAAACATCCCAGAAAAATGTTTCAAAAAAAATTCATGGGATAGTTTTAGCGCCTTATTAAATATTGAAATGGATTATTTTAATTTAGAAAATATCCTATTGGGGAGACCATTAACTGATAAGTTCAATCAAAAGTATTTTGTTGAAAAGGAACAATTTGATGCTCAATTAACAAAATCTATAGAAGATAGCACTATAAATCCTCCACTTGATAGCCTTTTGATGGGCAATTTAATGGTAAATTATATTTTAACCGAAGATTTAAAAGATATTTTTCAAACAAGAATATTTCGAGCATCAGACTCTACAGAGATAATAATTAAATATGTCAAGCGTCAAGTTATGTCCGGTTATAATTTACCTTATGAAGTCATTATTACACTTTCCAATTCTCGTTACAATTTAATTACTCAATTGGAATACGAAAAGTTGGAGGTAAATCCATCCACAGAAATAAATTTTGTAATCCCTCAGAAATATGAAATTTGTAATTAGCCTTTTTTTATTTTTTTTCTTTCAATCTGGTTTTTGTCAAACAAGCAGTAAATCATTAAAAAAAGAACAGCAACAACTTGAAAACAAAATATCAAATACAAAGAAGCTACTGAAACAAGTTAAAAGCAGTCAACAAAATTCATTAAATTCATTACGCTTAATTGATAACCAAATTAAAAGCAGAGAGGAACTCGTTCGAGTTTTTGACAACCAGGTAAGGGTCGCCGAAGTCGAAATTACAGAAAAACAACACCGCATTATTCGACTTAAAAAACGAATGAATAATTTAAAAAGTCAATTTCGTTCAATGATGATTTATTCTTACAAACATCGAGGAAATCACAGAAACATAATGTTTATATTGTCTTCTCAAAATTATAATGAAGCGTATAAACGAAATAATTATTTAAAAAAATTGGCGGAGATACAAAAAAAACAAGTTGCAATTATTCGTCAAACTCAAAAAGTAATTTATAGTGACATCAAAACCATTGATAATAATAAACAAGAAAAATTAAGCATTATTGAAGAAAAAAAGACAGAAAAAAAACTTATTGAAATTGATAGGGCGGTTAAACAACTATCCTTTAATAAATTCAAACAAGAAGAAAAGAAGTTATTTAATCAATTAGATGTTGCAGAAAAGAAAAAGCAAAATTTAAAACAACAAATTGCAAATGCAATAAAGTTGGAAATCATGATTGAACAAAAAAAGCAAGCAGAGATTGCTAAAAAAGAGCAGATAAAAAAAGAAAAAGCAAGAGCTGATAAATTAGCAAATGAAACAAAAACAGCATTAAATACAGATCCAAAAAAAGAAAAAATAGAAAGTAAGGAACTCAATAACGAAGAAAATATAGTTTTTACGGCTTACGTTGAACCGAAAGAATCCATTGCATTAGGAAAGAACTTTCAACTAAGCAAAGGACTTTTACCTTGGCCAGTAAATAGTGGGAGTATAACAGAAAAATACGGCAAAAATCCACATCCCACCTTAAATGGAGTTATAACTAACAATAATGGAATTGATATTACTTGTTCTATTGGCAGTAATGTCAGAGCAGTTTTTGGAGGAGAAGTGTCAAGTATTTTTAACATTCCAGGAGCTGGAAAAGTAATTATAGTGAAACACGGCAACTATCGCTCAGTGTATAGTAATATCCAAGATGCATATGTTAAAATTGGTGCAAAAGTTGCTACAAAACAAAATATTGGCTCTTTAATTCAAGAAGGCAATATTTCTATTTGTCATTTTGAAATTCATCAAGTTATTAATGGAGTAACACAAAGTTTGAATCCATCACTTTGGATTTCAAAGTAATTATTGCATTCTTTTTCTTCTTTCTAAATCCAATACAATAATAATAGAGCACATTGCCCAAATAGGCACTGCAGCTTTGTCTGTATCTAAAAAATTATTCAAGAAAGCATGTGAAAAATAGGTTATAAGTGATAATATCATTCCAAAAATTATAATTCTTGTCTTGTGATCCTCAGCTGGCCAATTGTAAAAAAGTTGAATCGCAGAGTAAAAAATAGCGGCAACCATGGCTATAAATAGTAATAAACCAATCAAGCCCATTTCTGCTAAAGCACCTAAATATTCACTGTGTGCATTTCCCATATCCCCAAAATTTGTGGATATAATTGTTAGATTTTTCGCCTCTTGAAATGGTGCATATTCGAAAGCATATGTTCCAGGACCGTAGCCAAAAACAGGGCGTTGTTGAAACATAGACAAGGCACAATTCCACCTATTAATTCGCTCTAGATTTGATGCATCTGTAGTAATATTTGCTGCACTTTGAATTCTTTCATCAAATGCTTCTGTTGTATGTTCATGCGTGTTTCTCGCAAGTTCCATTTGAATGGTGTCCCATTGAAAAAATAGAAAAATACATGCTGCTGAAGCAAGAAAAAGTAGTATTTTAAAATTTACTTTAAAATGTATTATAAGTCCTACAATTAAAGCAATCCCAATACTTAACCATGCTGCACGTGTATAGGAAAAGTATAAGCCCAAAAACACAATAATAATCATTCCAATTAATGAAATCTGAATTAAGGGTGCATGTTTCTCTGAAAAATACCAGGCTAAAAGTAAAGGGATAATCATGGCTATTATTGCTCCATAAATCGTATGGTCCTTAAAAAAGGGAGACATTACCCAGTGGCCTGCTTTTTCTCCAAAATCATAAGTGGCATGGTGAATCAATGTGTAAATAATTGTACAACTCGTAGCAATAATAAATAGCCGTATAAACCAGTTTCTATTTGCTTCTTTTTTAAAAAAATGGCTGCCAAAAAATAGAATGGGAATAATAAACCACAACTTTGATAGAATAAATTTAAACGAAACAAGAACATGAGAACTTGTTATTGCAGTAACAAACATCCAGCTAATAAAAACAAGCACGGAAATTATTATCGGATGTTTCCATATCTGTTTATCTACAAATGGTGTTTTAAATTGAAAGAATAATAAAATTAACATTAGTCCAAAAAGGAGTGGCTCACTAGGAATAAAGAGTCCGAAACTTTTTGTAAACTCCTCGATATTTATAGAAAATGGTGTAAAGAAAGCAAGCGAAAGAAATAGTTTTTCTGTTTGAAAAATAGCAAAATATATCAGTAATAAAGCTATTGGAAATAAGCTTAGTTCTGCAAGATCATGCCATATAAAATAGGAAAACAGAATAGCTAGTAAAAGTGCTAATGTAACTAGTAATACAATTTTCTTATGCATCAGCACTAAGCCTGCAATTTAAGTTCTTGAATACGTTGGCGGATTAAAAGGAATAAAACACCAAAGATAAATCCACCGAGACTAGCTACTAGGACAATAATCATTCTTTTTGGTTTTTCCTTCTTGTCTGCTTTCACTGCTTTTTCAACTACAAATTTATGATTGAAATTTGCATTTGCATCTGATTCTGCTTGTTCGTAAGAAACTCTGAAATCTTCAATTTTTATAATCATTTCATTCCTCATATGTTCTAATGCATCGTATTGTGAGCCATATTTAGTATTCAAGGCCAAATTTTCTTTAATTGTAATTTTTTCCTGAGAATTTTTTGAATCCACCAAAGCCTGAAATAAATTTGATCTGACTGCTAAAGAAACAACTCCAATTCCTGAAAGGCTATCCAATAAATTCAAAACTGAATCTCGATCGTGAAGCATTTGAAGCATTTTTCGTTTATTGATATCAAATGCGGGCTTCGTTCGCTCTCTTATCATATCATTTTTAACTGTATCGATTAAATCAACAATTGAATTAGCCATTTTTGCAGCTAGTTCAGCATTTCTATCTAAAACATCAATTTGAATTGAACCATAGCGCGTTCTTGTAAATTCAAAGTGACTAGTATATTCATTGTTTAATTTATAGTATTTATTTTCATCATTAGGATCTATTTCATAGTGAGCTAATAGATTAAACTTTGCAACTACTTTATCACGGATACGAGAGGATTGAAGGATTTGAACAAGTTGTTCAGCCTGCTCTTCTTCCCCAAAATCCATAGCTGCGGCTTTTACATTTCTCTGGTCAGAAAATGACACGTTGCTAGAAGCAGCTGGAAAAACAATAGCAGTAGAAAGAAAAAGTGGTGTAATTAACAGCGAGACGATAGTTGAAATAAAAAATACAATGCCTGTTATTATAAGTAATGACTTTCTCTGCGCCCAGATAAATTGAATTAGGTTATTTCTTTCTTTGTTTAAATTTAGATTTTCCATGTTTTATATAATCTGCGCGAAGTTATAACTTTTAATTAAGCTATTTTATAAACTACTTTTTTTGGGATTTATTTTATTAATCTTGGCTTTTCACAAGTTGTTTTAAGTCATTTACTCGAAAAAATGATAATAGAAGAAGAAGCGCTATTCCAAGAGTTAGTTGTTTAAAAAGAAAATAACCGCTATTAAAAAAACTAGCTGAAAAAACATATAAGCCTCCAATTAAGAAAAGATAATAGAGTACACGTTGCTTATTTATTTTAATGGAAAATAATTTCATGCAATACCCAAATTGAATAACTGCTGTAAAACTTTGAGTAATAAATGTTGCAAATGCAGCGCCTTCTGCCCCTCTTGTCGGAATAAGGTAAAGATTTAATGCAACATTTATAATAATCCCAATAAATGAGGAGTAATTTAATATTTTTAGACTTCCATTAGCCGTCAATAAAGTACCAAAAATGAAATTCATACAAATAGCAAGAAAACTAAGCATTAACCAATTAAATGCAGGAATTGCAACAAGATAATCTGTATAAATTAGCGATAAGAGATAAGAACTATTGTAAATAGTTACAAATACAATTACGATAGCTCCTCCCATTAATAAATTCGCTGAAGTAGTTAGTAAATCATTAACAGATTCTTTCGATTTCTTCAAGTTTCTTGAAAACATAGGATACAATAATCCGGCGAAGATCATTCCAAACATATACAAGGCATCGAGTAAGCGAAATCCTTGGGCGTATATCCCAGCTTGATATGGCCCATTAATTCGTTCAAGCATTACGCCGTCAATTCTTGTATAAATGACCATCAAGATAATTAATAATGCGTAGGGATAACTTTTTCTTAGTAGGGAAAGACTAAACTTAATATTCCATTCAAAGTAGGGTTTTTCAATGTGCTTTAGTAAGAGTAAAAGTGCAATAACTAAAGTACTAGCATAGCAAATCAGTTGTATCCAAACAAATAATTCTATTGTCATAACAAATGTTGCTTTTGGAAACAAAAGAATTGTTCCTGCTAATATGATTAATAGAAAACGATCCATAACAGAAATAATCGCATCCAATTTAAAAAAGTGGAAACCTCCAAAATGACTTCGACAATAAGCAATAGAAATAATTAAAAACTGATTTATTCCCAATAAGAAAAGAAGATACATTTGGTGAGACGAATAACCAATTAGTATTCCGATTAGTAAAAGAATAAGGTAATAAACAATGAAAAGAATTAGTCGAAACGAAAATACTTTCCCGAAGTATCTTTTTGCAAGCTCAGGATTTTGTGCTATTTGTTTTGTCGTGTAATTATTTAGCCCTAAATCAAGTAAGATATTTAGAATCAAGGAAAGGTTAAGCAAGGAAAAGTACGTTCCATATTGAACGAATCCTACTTCATTTTGCACGGATGCATCTATTCCAAATATTGCTAATGGTTTAATCAATAAATTGAGAAAAATCATTAATAATAAATTTGATAAAAAGGATGAGGGCATTCGTTATTGTTAGGATTTTCTTTTATTCATGTTTTTATAGAAATACTAATCATCAAGATAGTAATTTCCTAAAAACGATAAAATATGGATTTTAGTTTACTTTGTATATTAAAATAATCCAACTAAAGTCTTTACTATTATTTCTTATGACTTTTGACTTACGAAAATTATTTCAGCAGGGTGACACTACCACATACTACTTTTCGTTCGTCTAAAACTGGGTTTTTAAATGTGATCTTGTATGAATAAACTCCATCTTGACAAGTAGAATTTGTAAAAGAATATGTTCCATCCCACCCATAAGTAACATCATGTGTTTCAAATATAATTTCTCCCCAACGATTAAAAATTAACATTTCATAATTATATGGATCAAACCCCGAAGTGAAAATTGGTCTAAAAGTTTGATTATGCTCATCTTGGTCTGGAGTAAATGTATTTGGAATATAAAAAATTAATCCTTCCTCAAATTCAATCGATACTTGATAAGTCCCAATACAGCCCTCACTTGATACTGCTACAAGCGTGATTGTTTGACCATTTGAATTCTCAGCATAAAGATGCTCGGGATTATCCTCTGAAGAGAATGCTCCGTCTCCAAAATCCCAACTATAAGTCGCAGCACCCACACTAGTATTTGTAAAAGCTACTAATTGAGGAGATTCTGTAAATAAGCTTATAGAAGGTATAAAAGAAGTTAAAGGAATTGGGCTGATTGATAGGTTTAAAATCGCAGTAGAATCACACCCTCCTGCTGTCACAGTATAATAAGAATATATTCCTGCCCCATTATAAGAGATTCCGTTCCAAAGGAATGGAAGTTCTGATACACATACTACTTCAGATCTAGTGCTAGTTATGATTGGCGAAATTATTATACTCATAGTTTGCGTTGAAGCGCATTCTCCTGTAATTAAAGTTGGTGAAAAAGTATACGTTGTAGTTGCTACGTTATTTATTGCAGGCGACCATGTTCCAGAAATTCCATTTGTTGAACTTGTTGGAAGTGGCGATATCGTAGCTCCTGAACAGAATGGACCAACTTGTGTAAATAAAGGGACTGAATTTGGAGTAATTGTGATGCTCATTGTCTGAGTTGTTGCACAAAGTCCTGCAGTTGGAGTATAAGTGTAAGTCGTTGTTGCGGTATTATTTATTGCAGGTGACCAAGTTCCTGCAACACCATTTATCGAATTAGTTGGTAGTGGTGGTATAGTTACTCCTGAGCAGAAAGGACCGACTTGTGAAAAAGTAGGAGTAGTATTTTGACTAATTACAATATTCATTGTTTGTGTTGTTGCACAAAGCCCTGCAGTTGGAGTAAAAGTGTAAGTCGTTGTTACTGTGTTATTAATTGCAGGGGCCCAAGTTCCAGAAATTCCATTTGTTGAACTTGTTGGTAATGCACTTATCGTATTTCCTATACAAAACGGACCAACTTGTGTAAATGATGGAAGAGTGGGCAGATTAATTGAAATACTCATCGTTTGTGTTGTCGCACAAATCCCTGCAGTTGGAGTAAAAGTATAAGTCGTCGTTGCTGTGTTATTAATTCCAGGCGACCAAGTTCCTGAAATACCATTAGTTGAACTTGTTGGTAGTGACGGGATTGTCGTTCCTAAACAAAACAGACCAACTTGTGTAAACGTTGGAATAATATTTGGAGTAATTGTGATACTCATTGTCTCGGTAGTTGCACAAAGAACTGTAGTTGGAGTAAAAGTATAAGTAGTTGTTGCTGTATTATTTATTGCAGGTGTCCAAGTTCCAGAAATTCCATTTATTGAACTTGTTGGTAGTGGAGATATCGTTGCTCCTGAACAGAATGGCCCTACCTGAGTAAAAGTTGGAAGAATGGATAAAGTAATCGCAATACTCATTGTCTGCGTTGTTGCACAAAGCCCTGCAGTTGGAGTAAAGGTATAAGTTGTTGTTGCCGTATTGTTGATTGCAGGCGACCAAGTTCCAAAAATTCCATTTGTGGAACTTATTGGTAGTGGTGATATCGATACTCCTGAGCAGAAAGGGCCGACTTGCGTAAAAGTTGGTGTTGTACTTTGATTAATTACAATACTCATTGTCTGTGTTGTAGCACAAATCCCTGCAGTTGGAGTGAAGGTGTAATTCGTTGTTGCTGTATTATTTATTGCAGGCGACCAGGCACCAAAAATTCCATTTATTGAACTTGTTGGTAGTGGAGAAATTATTGCTCCTGAACAGAACGGACCAACTTGCGTAAAATTTGGAAGGATGGGTTGGTTAATCGCAATACTCATTGTCTGTGTTGTTGCACAAATCCCAGCAGTTGGAGTAAAGGTGTAAGTTGTTGTTGCTGTATTGTTGATTACTGGTGACCAAGTTCCTGAAATACCATTTGTTGAACTTATTGGTAGTGGAGATATCGTTACTCCTGAGCAGAAAAGACCGAGTTGCGTAAAAGTTGGAATTGTACTTTGAGTAATTGCAATATTCATTGTTTGTATTGTTGCACAAAGACCTGCATCAGGAGTAAAGGTGTAAGTTGTTGTTGCTGTATTATTGAGTGCTGGTGACCAAGTTCCTGAAATACCATTTGTTGAACTTATTGGTAGTGGAGATATCGTTACTCCTGAGCAGAAAGGGCCGACTTGCGTAAAAGTTGGAGTTGTACTTTGAGTAATTGCAATATTCATTGTTTGTATTGTTGCACAAAGACCTGCATCAGGAGTAAAAGTATAAGTCGTTGTTGCTGTATTATTTATTGCAGGCGACCAGGCACCAAAAATTCCATTTATTGAACTTGTTGGTAATGGCGATATAATATCTCCTGAGCAGAAAGGGCCGACTTGCGTAAAAGTTGGTGTTGTACTTTGATTAATTTCAATACTCATTGTCTGGGTTGTTGCACAAAGAACGGCAGTTGGAGTTGGAGTAAAAGTATAAGTCGTTGTTAATGTGTTATTAATTGCAGGTGACCAAGTTCCTAAAATACCATTAGTTGAACTTGTAGAAAAAGCTGGAATTGTTGCCCCACTACAATAAGGACCTATCGGTGTAAAAGTGGGAGTGATTATTGGAGAAACTGTAACTGTTGCATTAGCTGTTATAACAGAACAAGAACTAAAAGTATAAGAACAAGTATACGTTGTTGTAGTTGAAGGATTGACTGTTATACTCTGAGTTGTTGCACCACCAGGAGACCATAGATATGTTCCCCCAGAAGCAGCTGTTGAAGCTGTTAATGTTGTACTTGACCCTGCACAAATTATTGGCGGCGAAGAAGTAATGGCTAATGCAGGCATACTGCATGAAAAACTCCCAGCGCCTAAAAAGATTCCTGAATCATAAACTTCATCTCCTGCATCTGCAATAATAATTTTTATATGATAAGTTGAACAAGGAATAACGGCAAGTTGAGCCGTTAAGCCATCAGTATAACCATCATATTGCATTACACCAGTATTATTCGTATTAAAATATCCACTGTTCAAGTTGCTATTTACATTGTCAATACTCACTAACTGCCCGTTTGGTAAACGAGCCATAT
>Ga0209355_1001469_pt1 | contig 13361 bp, 13 predicted proteins | sample LauGreSBDMM110SN_3_FD_187563 | JGI IMG/M metagenome (GOLD analysis project Ga0209355, IMG submission 187563) | Freshwater lake microbial communities from Lake Michigan, USA - Sp13.BD.MM110.SN (SPAdes) (version 2) | ecosystem: Environmental > Aquatic > Freshwater > Lake | place: Lake Michigan...
GGCAAATACTTACAGAGTTGTTCACATAGAGACTCGCATTTCACCTTATTACTGTTTGCAACATACCCACAATTCAAACGATTTTTCATACTTGCATCCCAAACCTCAACCCACACGCTGTAGGATCTTATAGCATTCGCGTAGTCGAGACGATCGTCTGCACTCGACATGTAATTGAATTGCGTTAAATACTGTTGCACTGATAATCCTTCTAGCACTTAGCAATGAACGTTGTTGCCCCACGCAGTATTTAGCTCCATGTCCAACATGATGTATGCACGAGTACACTATGTAGTATTGATCTTGGTCTTGTGCTTCGTTTTTGCTGAGTGTGACACTCTGTCAACTCTCGAGAAAACAATGTATCATAGTTGCCGTGAAAGGTATGATTGCGCGAGAGAAGAGTATGTTTTACTGCAGCCACCGGCCGTTTTCCACTCATGTAAAGTTCGCTACGACTGTGTGAGGAAGGAATACACGTCAATTTTTCCTCCTGTGAATTTGACGCAATTTACCACTCTAGGTGTGCTGGTTCGAGTTTCTATACCAATGTCCATTTCTTCATTTGATATAGAGAAACGTATACAAATTCGAGAATCAGTTTCCAAAAAGTTCAATGTACAGACGAGTATGGTATCAATCAGTAATGTGTCCTCTGTGCGTGATGGTTCTCTAGATGCAGTTGAGCGCTTGCAGGCGTATGTGAAAATAGGAACAGTAAGCAAAGAAGCACTTAGCAGCTTAGACACGTGCATGTTAGTAGATTGTGAACAAGTACACATCTATGCTTCGGATTCAGATCTCGCCTCCGATCTTCCGGACTTACCGGGAGCGAGAATTCTCCAACTTCCTACATGCAAATTGTGTGCACCGCAAGACGAATTGGTGTTTGCGAGCTCTGGTACACTCGATAATCCATTTTCGTGCAGAAAAGAATGTTCACCTGGTTTTTTCCAATTCAGGGGCTTAGAAACATCTACTTGTGAAGCACATTCTCAACCACGGTGCTCATCAGGGCAGTTCTTATCCACAGGCACACCTACTACGGATGCTACTTGCTTGAACTGTTCATCGTGTGAAGGAATGCGTTTTGTGGCAACATGTTCTGAGGACCAGGACACAGTGTGTGAGTATTGTCCTGAACCTGGTGCTCATCAGTTTTATGTTGGAACTGCTTGCACCGCTGCTTGCGATGTAGGCTTTGTGTTAGATGTACGCACAAAACAGTGTGAGCTTTGCAAATACGCTCAGTGCGATCCTGGTTGGCGAGACCCCCCCCTGAAGCACAACTGCTCACACTGTGTTTTATGCCCGCCACTGCCACCGAACGCGCACTGGAGTCAGCGCAACGATCGTTTCGACTGCATGTGGGTATGCAATGAGCATCATCAACTACAAAGTGTAGATTCAAAGTTAACATGTGTATCTCAAAATGTTGTTGTCGACAATGTACAACTGCTCCAGCCCCTGTGCGCCGCTGGACACTTTGCTTTGAACTTTAGGTGTATAACGTGTTTTGAAGCGGCTGCTCTGGGGTATGTGACACAGCATGATCTGCCACAACCTGCTGATATAGACAGCAAGTGGGAGTGGGTTTATGGGTGCAAGTGGAAGTGCTTACACGCTGCTGGCTACTGGGAGCTACGGCCCACGTCTGGCATTTACTGGGAGTGCGTCAACGCACACATGCACACTGCAATGGTACGCGGTGTAGATTTGTCATGGACAGCAGTGAATGTTTCAACAAGGCGTGTCGATAATTCTCCAAACCAAAGCAAGAAACTACTTGACATCATGTACATTCTTGCTATTGTACCTCTGTCAGTTATTATTTGTTTTGTTTTGTACAATTGTGTACGTTTATGCTCGAAGAGTGCAAAGGATCAAAATGATGACGATGAAGAAAAACCCTTGCTGATGGAACAGGCTTTGATATTGAACAAAAGATAAGAAAGGGCAGGAACTTTGTATTAAAGCAAAAGTAAACTCATAAATGGGAACACCATATAACGTGGTAGAGAACTTTGTTGATGTGGAGGGACGAAAATAACATTACGCTTGGCAGCGCCAAAAACATGTGAAAATGATATGCGTCCCACGTCGTTTCTGGTGCTGGCCTGTGACGCGCGCCGTCCCTGCTCGCGCGCCTGCGCCTGCTCGCGCGCCTGCTGCATCCGCACCTTTTCCACGTTCTTTCGCGCCTCGCGTACCTCGTCTCTTAAGTGTCGAATGTGAACTCAAGGAGCACACCGGATGTCGCTGTCCGCGGTGTTTGCTTGAACGTCATGCCGAGCTCATCGGTAAATACTTGCTGGTTTCGTGCGAAGACTTTTGAATCCCACCAAGCCCATTCTGGAGCATGGTATGACTGTGCTTGGCTCGCGCCGATGAACTCAAACGTGTATCGCACTATACCGTAGCCGTCCTCGTGCAGTCTTATGCAGGCGATGTTGTTCCAGTGCTTGGTGAATTCGATCTGCGCCTCCGTCTCGGGCGGGAGGGGCTGATTTAAGTCTTTCAAATGCGTGGTGTCGAGCCGCCTGCTGACGGTGATGCGCAGGCGCGGCGAGATCTGAGTGGATGTGCGCAGCGAGAGCAGATGCCGTGCGAGGCGCTGGCTGTGAGCGCGTGTGAACTGGAACGAGATAATGACAGGGACCTCGACGTCGCCGACACGTTGAGTGGCGCTGTACTCGACCGTTGCGGTGGGGGCGGGCTGCGCGTGGCGGAGGATCTGCTCGTGGAGCTCGGGCTCGAGGTCGCGCCAGGAGGCCGCTGTGACTCCAATTTTTTTTAAATGTGCCTCTCTATCTATGACTTTTTGTGCATCGATTCGAAGTTTTTCTTTATCTTTCTCGTACTCTGCTGCCAATACCATTATATTTTCGATTCGTGGAGCAGCAGAATTATCTTTCAAATTTTTTTGAAAAAGACCGTTGCCGAGACCTCTGACCCCCTCTGCTCCAGTATTGATTAGGTACGGGTTGAACCGCATACACCGCCCGCGCTAAATAGGCGAATCATGGGATGGTGGTTTTTTATTATCGCATATTCCAGAACCGAGGACCTCGTTGTCCTCGTAATGGTGGAATGCGTCATGTTCTTCATACGCCGCCTCATGAGGAGGTTCATGCCTTCTTTGTCAGTGAGGAAGATTAATAAACGCAAGTCTTCAAACTTGTTTGATGCAACGAGTAATAATTTTGTACAATATTCTGAGCATGCTGTCGGCCACCAGGCATTTCCATGTTCTGTTCCACAGCAAACAGAGTCCCCATGTCATGCATGGAACAATCAGTACAAAAATTGATGCGTTCTCCTGTACCAGCGACTGATTGAAGTTCAATTCTAACAGAATATGCACGACATAGCACATTGGCCAGATAAAGACAACCGTACTCATACTATTAGCAAGTAAAATTCCATGCCTTGTTGACAGTGCTTCGTCAACTTCTTGAGGAAGCACCACAGGTTGCTTAATACTCAAAACAATGTGAGAAATCAGTGTAACGCCCAAAAAACACCCCCGCATCAATAATCCGTGATGAACTTTGATGCAAGGCGAAAAATAATACATACGAATACATGTTCCGTAGTAAGACACAACAGGTGTACCCAGTTGCGCCCACCATGTTAACAGAAATGTGCATATAACAGCAACATATAGGTACTTTACAGCGTATGTAAAATGTGTACTCGCGTGTGGGTAGGTTTGTATGCATGTGAAAAAACATATGCCAAGATTAAACTCCAGAATTCGATATCCAAAATGTGTAGAATTAATGAAAAAAATGTTCGTATCTTCGTGCAACAGAGCAAAAAGCGAAATAGTTACTATAGGTAGCAAACTGTTTACAATAAGCATTGTAAGACCTGCCTTTGGGTAACAAGAATGTAAGCGTTTGTTGCTGCTCATTGTCCACGGGGTCAAAAGAAAACAGTACAGCAGACACATAACAGGCCATGAAGTCGGGTTCAGAGAGTGCATTTTCTCTGGTGATTGATTCAATTCCAGTGTGCGTAAGCATGTAAGTCCCTCGATAAATGTCAAAAGAACATTATGAGCAGCAAATGTACCTCTTAGTACATGAAAAAGGCTTCCGAAAACAATACTTATTAGTGTCGCCAGCCACACATCCACCAAAATGTTTATGGCAATAACACTGTATAGCACACCCATATTTTCCGAATTGAGGTTGGTCACCGTGTATGCACAGAAAAATCCGCAGAGAACAAAAAACGCTGAAGAAATATCAATTTCCATAATATTACTCGTGAGAACAAATGCATCTACAGTGGAATTCCTTGTATGTGTTTGCTGCTCATCTTTAATCAACACTGGATACATAGAACTGAAGAAAGACACAGATGCTGAAATTGTGTGTATGCTCGTAAAAATTACACAGAGCCGCACAAATTCAGTAAAGCGCATCTCATCTGCCGATAACATAAATTGCACATGCACTCCACTATAGCAAGAAATAGTACTCCCAGTGCTGTCACTCTTTGCGCTTGCGCCATCATACATAATTTGGTTTCGCTGATCAATTTCATCGACACCATGATGATCGTGCTCATCGTCATTACCAGCAACATGAACACCGTTATGAACAACTATATAGTTTAGAACTGCTTCTTCTGCTGGTTTTTTTGCTGATTCTGATTCTTGTGCTGATTCTTGTGCTGATTCTTGTGCTGATTCTTGTGCTGATTCTTGTGCTGATTCTTGTGCTGATTCTTGTGCTGATTCTCCTTGTGTTATTTTTTGTGGTAATTCTGGTACCAACTTGTGTTATTTTTTGTGGTAATTCTGGTACCAATGCCTTTTCTTCCCAGCGCATAAAATAGAATGCTGTAAATATAGTAAACTTGTTCTGTTTATTTTGCGGAATAAAAATATTCCTGTATTTTCAAGCAAGCTGTATTTTAAAGCAAGCCACACAAAGTAACAGTTTGCTGCAGGGCAGAAACAAGAATTGCGAGACACAGCAACATGCTATAAGCAGCGACGCGGTGCCATTTCTTTGTAATGGGCTCCAGTGTCTCTTCTACCAGTCCCCACAAGCCTACCCATGCAATAACCGTCACAATTAAGACTTCTAGGCACATTCCACCATGCATACCAGTTGCACCTCTAATACACAAGTTTTGCCTTTAAAATTTCAAACAAAAGATGTGAGGCAAAGCTATATTAAAGACAGTTTAAGCATGAGACATGAACTCACAGCATGTGGTTTATCGACAACACCACTTTTGAATAGTAACACGGAGCAAGAGACAATGAAGCAGCAAACACGTTCCATGTATGAACAGCTCCTTCCACTCGGAATACACGAACATGCACGAGACTTCTGGCGCATAAGAGCAGCAAAGCAGAAAAAGCAGGTGCTTGCCGACAGTGTGTTGCACGAGCACACAGCCCTGACACAGTACATGCAGTGGCACAATGTACTCGGCGTACGATTGCCATGTTTTTTGCGAGGTTCTGAAAATAGTGTTGCATGTAAGTGCATGAAATAAGTGCATCAAATAAGTGCATGAAATAAGTGCATCAAATAAGTGCATGAAATAAGTGCATCAAATAAGTGCATCAAATAAAACAAGAATATTGTAGCACTATTTAAGTGCTCGTCTTCATGGAAGGACATGTGGCGCTTATGACTTTTACGGTACTGAGTTTCAGACTTCTCTTTTATTCAACTCGTGAGCTGAGTGTCACAGCAATGCTCTTTTGCTGTGCGTGTTCTCTGTGTGTTGGCCAGCTTGTAGCTTTAGCAATAGGCAATTCAAGTCCCATGGGCATGTCAGGAATATTTACTGTGCCTAGCTACTTAGCATGGATTGTCAAATTCGCATGTAATCACAGCATCTTGTCACAGCAAGCGCGTCTTGCGTGCTGCACGTACACGAGTTGGTTCGTGCCTGAAGAGAACTGCTCTGAATAGTTCGATCGATCGAAAAGTGAACGAAACTCTAAGGTCCTGTGATGTTTTTGCTACGGAGTAGACTTGGTTGCGAAGGTGCGCTTTTCGGATAATAAATATTGGTGAAGAATGGCTGCATGATAATTTTGTCCTCCCAAATTCTTTCATCTTCAGAGGTCCAGCTGTCCCCCTTCCAATTATTATCTTCATGTAGAAGAGGTTGCAAATTCGTATAATGGTTGCATAAAATCTCTTTCGCACCCATGCTACCCCTTTTAAAACTACTTACTGGCCTAATGTGGTCCAAGGCTGTATTAGTGAGCGTCATAGGCACACCTGGATGCAATGTATTCCAACTTTCCCGTTTCCTTGCCAAATACAAAAGTACTTCCTCCCATGTCTCTGCGCCCAGATACTGAAGAAAGGGTTTTTTTTTCTTCACATTCATGCGTTTCAGAGCACCTGAAATAACCTTCCGTACTCGGCGTGTAAGGTATTCGTCACTATTGCAAACAGGACAACTTGTAACTAGGTGTTCAGTACATTTGGCGTTTGGGTAGATATGCCTGTCCAATTTTCCTACCGTTGGTTGCGTAGGATTATGCATGAAAGGAATAGTTTGCAAAATCATCAAAGGTATATTACTTGGAAGTCTTGCTGGCATGTTTGGAAAAATTACACAAGGGAGTGTCAAATCAAATATTTATTCTTCGAGAGTCAAATTACATATTTATGTTGTTGTAAAGAATATACCCTAGACTAAATTACTAATCAGAATATACCCTAGAACATATATAAAATTATTAACACCAATAGCCATTTCATACATCAGATTGGGACCACAAAAGGAACTGGTGGAGACGTTCTTATTCTTGAAGAAGCTGCTTATTGCGACGAGGGGTTCTTCTACGAGACAGTCGCACCTATTCTTTCAATTGGTTCTGCAAGTTTAGTTGCAATTTCTACACTCACGTCTGAAATCAATTTTTACACTCGGCTTATTCAAATGGTGGATCCAGCAACTGACAGACCATTGTTTGCCATACGGTGTATAGAGCTATGCTGTGAAAAATGTAAAGAAGAGGGGAAACAAGTAGAGTGCGTGCATATGCTGCATCTCGTTCCTATGTGGCAAAGCGAGGAACGCCATCGTAAGCTAAAAATTATGATGCAGGACAGACCTGATCTCATTCAATCTGAGCTCGCTGGCCTTGCATTCGACAGCCTACAGCAAGTATTTAGGAAGCCAGATATAGCGATTGCTATGAGCCTGAAGCCGCTTCCCTCTCCTGAAAATCCCGTTGTTTTTGTTGTCATCGACCCTGCTGCTGGTGGCCCGCAGTCGGACTATGCTGTTGTGTCAATCGTAAGAAGTAGAGGTTGTGTTACGGTAAGTGTCTCAGTACACTCACGCAACAGACCATGCGTCTGCACACTTGCATACAAATATAGTAGATGTACTCTTCGTATGTGCCATAAAGTCAGGAACAATGTGCTTTCGCAGATTCGTGAAGAAGTTGCACAACTTACTTCTTTGCCCCTCTGACTCACTTACAATCATGCTCTGCTTTAGTTGCGTATCAATATTCAACAGCAGGAAAAAGAGAGCAAGTGAGTCAGTATACGACATGTCCTTGGTGTTGATCAGTTCCCGAATGTATGTTATTGTTGTATCATACTCGGGAATTGTGTATTCGCGGCATATGTTCTGAATACTGCTTGCACAAAATGGAAACGTGTGTTTGTTGTTCACACTCATAAGAATTCTTGGGATGAGCATTGGAATGTGTGCTTGCTGAACATGTGCTGGCACTGACGTAGATTCTTTTGCGCAGGTGATTGGCATCGACATACTCATGGGCTGCAAAGGTCCTATTCGAATTGTTTATTTGTGCTTTTTATGCTGTGTTTGTGTGTTTGCAATGTGCAATCTATGCAAATGTAATGACTGTGTGAATAATGACTATGTGAAACTAATCTCAGAGCCTGAAAAACAATTTGCTCTTACACAAAGACATATAGCGCGCATTCAACAAACAGAACAGTTCATTTACAGTGAGATTATTATCATGGTGGAGCGAAACCTAGGATTCGAGGCTGAGCACCATCACAGAGCACTAAACGGCCTACCACATACGCGCTTCCGTATCGACCATAACGCTAACCGCTACGGTATCCTGACTACAGAAGAGGTGAAGTATGCTATGATGACCCTTTTTAACAACATGCTCCGCGACCAGCGAATCGCTTTTTATGACCCTCTGCTCAGCGAGGACCCAGTAGCTGCACGCCGCCGCGTCCAGGAGCAGATGAAGGTCTACTCCTTCCAGTTCAAGCAGGCGATCAACTGCTTCGGCAAGCAGCGCGTCGCCCTCTGCGGCAAGGTCGGCGGCATGAAGGACGACGTCATCATCGCCCTCCAGCTCGCTGTGTACTACAGCGCGAGGCCGGAGATGTACGCGTGACTTCGTCCTCCACTTCGTCCTCCTCTTCGTCCTCCTCTTCGTCCTCCTCTTCGTCCTCCTCTTCGTCCTCCTCTTCGTCCTCCTCTTCGTCCTCCACTTCGTCCTCCTCCACTTCGTCCTCTTCACCCACGTCTGAGTCATCTAATACAAATTCGACAATGTCTTGGTAGTCAGATGCTTCTTCGTCCTGGTTGTTGTAGCAGGCTTGCTTCATGACTTCTAGGAGTTTGCGGACATCCCAGCTTTCTTCGGTTTCGATGGCAAAGGGGAACAAAAAACATACCACCAGGTGCATGCAGTTGTCGTCAAGGTTGCGAGCAATTGCGTTGGTGCCGAGGCGTGCATGTGTGAGCATTGCAAAGGAGAGCAAAGTCTGCTGATATTGGGTGAACGATATATCCCAAAAGTCCTTCAAAAACTCCGTTGTGAAGTGAAGTTGTGGAACCCAATCTTCCTTCAAAAACTCCGTATACTTTGTGACTTGGTTCTTGTGGGTATTGTGTTTGATGCATAGGTCTAGAAGCTGAGTCGGAGTTATAATCTCTTCTGCTCCTTTTTTTCCTGCAGTGCATACGAGCAGCATATCGCCGTGGCACAGATCGTCGGAGAACATCACCGACTTCGCAACTTTGTTCGGCGGCAAGTTGCAATTGCTCCAGCTCATATCATCCCACCACTCGTCAAACCGTAGATCAATCTTGAAAACGTGCACGCAGACCTCCTGTTCATGCTCCGAGGACGTCCACTGTGTGAAATTCCACATCTTGCTAGGCAAGAACCAATCAAAAGCTCTTCCAGGGGTTTTGCTTTCGCCCTTCATGACGCAGGGTTTGTTGCAGACCATTAGCGCTTCGTCGCGCAGAGACAGTTCGACTGTGGAAATGAGGGTTGTCTGCAAAAAACTACACATTTCGAAAGACCTGAACTGCAATGCCTCGCCATTGCTGTCCAATGGTACATCAAGTACCTTCACACTGCCGCATACATCTGCTTTGAGCAGAACGACGCTCATAAGCGCGAAACCCTTGCGCACAACGTGCTGATATCAGACGGGGGGTTTTCATTTCCGGGGGGTTTCATTTCCGGGGGGTTTCATTTCCGGGGGGTTTTCATTTCCGGGGGGTTTTCATTTCCGGGGGGTTTTCATTTCCGGGGGGTTTTCATTTCCGGGGGGTTTTCATTTCCGGGGTGGTTTTCATTTGTTCGGATCTTTGCCCGCGGTTATGGTTTGAATTTGCAGCTTTCCTGAAACTGGTTTAGAGTATAAAAGATACTTTGTGCATGGATTCTAGTGACGACGACAATCAATACATGACACACTTGACAGGGGGGGACACGCGACGCCATAATAACTTGACAAAGGGGGGCGTTTACCGCCATCGTAGAAATGTTAAGTTACAGGCATTTGAACCTGTTCGAGTCTACAGCCAGAAAACAGGGAAGCTTTTCACAGAATTGGATGTTGCTAAGAATATCACTGTTGGTGCATTCAAGGACGACCTTGAAAAAAGAATTGCCGCAACAGTAATAAGCATGCATAGCGAGTTTTTTTTCCCATATACAGAACAAAAGAAGAATAGTTATTGGTCAGGCGATCTAACAGAGCTACTTTTCAAGTGTGATGAGGTAAATCTTAACATGACGCACTACCCTTTTGTGCTATTTATTGACACGTCAAATTAAAGTCAGACGTGACAATCCACACAAAATTATTTCAAAACTATTTCAAAATTATTTCAAAATCATTCGAACCCCGGGTCGCACACGCAGTGGCTGCTGTGTGTGCTACCCAGCGACGTTGTGTTCTGGCCGCTTGCGCACTTGTAGCATTCCTGCGCACCAAAGTTGTGCTGGTAAGAGCCGTGCGGACACTTGACACAGGCACGGTCGTGCTCCATGTGCCCTGGCTCGCACGGGAGACACGCGAAGCCCATACGACAGATTTTCGCCACATAGTCCTGTAGTTGCGCATTGTGATCTTCAGTATACAAAGAAAAAAGGTACTGTAAACGCTGGAATTCGTTTATGAACGATGTGCCTTCAAGACACTCTTGTGCTGAAGCCTCTGTATTCCACATACACGTAGAGCATGATGTCTGACCTGTGAGTTGCTGATATCTGCCTGTAACAACAGTGTTGCAATCAGAGCAAACGAGAGTTAAGGAAGTGTTTGAAAACGTATTAACAGCACATGCTTCGCAGGCGAGCCCGGTGCTTCTCGTTCCAGGAGGACATGCGATGTAATGGCAGGCAAATACATCATCAATCCCCTTCACAGCGAGTTGCGCGCCGAATCCCGGATGAGCATCACAAAGAGAACAGTTGTAAAAAGATGAAGACCCTTGCTGGCACTCATTAGTTGCGAAATATCCAATTGGACAGGACGAGAGCATTCCGTGGCAAACAGATACGCAGCTGTCTCCTGATTCTGTAGTTTCCAGCACAAAGCCAGGGTCGCACACAGTTGCGCATGTGTAAGGGTCGCTTCGTTGCTGTGTACCGTTTGCTACTTGTGCGCATGTCACAATTCTGTTCGGTGCGGCGCTTCTCGACAACACCTGCCATTGCTCTACCAGGTCACTTGTTCTGTAGCAACCATAACCTTCAAGAAAATCATACATAAGCAGACTAGTTGACCCAAAATCTGCTGGCTTAGGAACGCTGACGGTGTATTGTGCCAGAGAGGAGCATATGGCCCTAACAATATCAGGCAATACAAGTTCTGTGGCACACGCTTCCTCCCACGTAGCTTGTCCAAAATGCATTTTTTGTGTGGCCGGACGCAACACAAGTGTTTCTACACTAGCGTCAAACTGCACGGTCTTGACACAATCGAGTAAAGAGTACGGAAGAGTGCCTGGACACGCGCGAGTATTGTTATTTGCGTTGATGACAACGATAGTATCGTCGTTGCATGCTAATCGTCCTTGCCTTCTAAAAAGGTCAAAGTCAGGGGCACAAGCCTGTAGTCGTAAACCCTCTGGCACGCGGGCAAACTCTACACTTCCAATGTTCTCAGCACGATGTCCATGTTCGGCAGCGAGAATACCAGCGGCCGAGAGAGGAAGACGCAAAGCACTGCTGTTGCCAGAGAGCAACACACCAGCCAAAGCTACGAGCGGCATAGCAAAAATTGAATCTTCGTTGCTACTCTTCTGTGTGCAAGGGTCAATGCTCACGCAGTTAAGTTCCAGCCAGTCAGCTCCGATGACATGCTCAAGCACCTCTCTCTCTTTCAGCGCCAACACAGCATCGTGTAGGCTACCGCAGAGCACAAGAGGAAAAGTGCTGTTTGACAGGTCAGTGTACATCGGCCTCGCATGCGCTGGACTCAGGAACACACACACCAAGAAAAGAATATTCAATGGGCGACGCAACATATATACAGGAGTTGTTAAATACAGATCACCGTTTGTCTTATCTTTTTTAATCATATTGACAATATGAATTCGCACATGATGCGTATATAACATCTGTTGACAGCATGACTATCATCCCCTGCGCTATTTTCAAACGCTCGGAATCTACCAGTTCCGCCGCTCTCTGTTCTTCGAATGAAGGCCGGATGATCCAAACCCCTGTGGATTACCAGCTCAACGCGCGCTTGGTTATGTTCAAATTCTTTTTGTCCGGTAGTAATGTACGAGGAATATGAGTTCGCACATGATGCGTATATAACATCTGTTGAACATGACGGACTTTTTCGGAGGACTTACGGGGGGAAACTTTCGATTTACCGATGCGCGCATTGGTAGTAAGGACGGACCTCTTCCAACTTCTCTGAGTGGTCCAGAGGGCATCAACGGGGACCCTGATGGCAAGTATAACTTCACTAACTCCTTACTTGAGGGTATTACCCCTTACGCATACGGACAAGGTCGTATGGGATCAGATCGCAACTACCAGCAGATTCCGAACAGAAAGCAATTTCCGATACCTCCGCTGTGGCTGCCAGAACCAGATGCAACAACACAAACAACGTTCCAAGTGTCACACCCTGTCGACATGGGTGATCTCGCGTTTATTATGAATGTACAATTCAAGCACTTTCTGCTCACGGAAGGCCCACATGGGCATATTGAACAAGGTAAGGATACAACTCTACCGCAATGGAATGTTTTTTGCAACATATGTACTGTCAACTACATACTTGCTGGCTTGCACAACTATGCTGTTTACTATGCAACTGCAACTCCTAAAGTCGATAATAGCAAAAAACAATTGCATGCATGGTATAAAGTCATGCAAACTTTCAACATCAACACAACCTTGGATGTATTGTTTGAAAGGTATAATTCAGAGAAGACATCACTCAGCGAGGAGGACGCCAAACACCTACTGACTCTCAGATGTAAGATAATTCTTGAACCAGTTGTAAGACTCAACATGATTCCAATAGGCATTTGTTCTATGTCGGAGAAACAGGGAGGGCAACATGAAGTTGGGCTCAAACCTGTACAAGCAGCAGCTAGCTTTTTTACTACTCTTACAGTAGACGGCCAAAATCGTGATCTTGTAAACATTTGGAGAGCACTTGATTTAAATGCTGGAGACTTTTTAACTCTTCAACTTCAGGTTCACAATCTGGAAAAACATCGACAAGTGCAATTTGTTCTGAACCACTATTACAAAGGCACTGTGGCAAAAACATTCGTGTTCCACGAAAAAATCACGTATAAAATACAACTAGTACCTGCTGTGTCTACTATGCAGCAGCCTGCTGTGTCTACTATGGAAACACACACAACACCAATAGAAAACATGCGAACGCCGCTGTGCATGTTGTTACAAGCAAGCAACTCGAAAGCGTTAGATGTCATTATGCACGCACTGAAGTTTCCTGGTTACTGGCACATTGGACAAACATACACCAAGAAAACCAAATTTTCTGATCAAATCGTGCCTGTTAACGACACGATCATGACAAGAGGTCAACTGTTACAAATCAATTTCGCACCTGTATGGAAGGGCA
>Ga0209355_1001474_pt1 | contig 13326 bp, 15 predicted proteins | sample LauGreSBDMM110SN_3_FD_187563 | JGI IMG/M metagenome (GOLD analysis project Ga0209355, IMG submission 187563) | Freshwater lake microbial communities from Lake Michigan, USA - Sp13.BD.MM110.SN (SPAdes) (version 2) | ecosystem: Environmental > Aquatic > Freshwater > Lake | place: Lake Michigan...
GGAAAAGCCCGCGTAATCATCCGTCGCGAAAATGAGGCAGATCTGCTCGCACTTGATGTGAAAGAATAGGCAGATGAGCCCAGCAGATAAGCCTGTACGTATCGGCATGCTCGGTTGTGGCGTGGTCGGCAGTTCAGTCGCGCGCCTTTTATTGGCAGATACAGCAGAACTTTCAACTCGTGCGGGCGTAAAGATTGAATTAGCGCGCATTGCAGTGCGCACAATAAAGCCTTACGAAGGAATCAACCCAGCGCTCTTTACTACCGATCCTTTCTCAGTTGTAAATGATCCAGAGATCGATTTAATTATTGAAGTAATTGGTGGAATCGAACCTGCGCGCGAATTGATTATGACTGCGATTGAAAATCGTAAATCAGTAGTTACTGCAAATAAAGCGCTCTTGGCTAGCCACGGAGCCGAAATGTTTACCGCCGCATATGCCAAGGGCGAAGATATTTATTACGAAGCATCAGTTGCAGGCGCTATCCCAATTATTCGCCCGATGCGCGATTCACTTGCAGGCGACTTCGTAACTCGATTGATGGGCATCGTTAACGGCACAACAAATTACATCTTGACCAAGATGCATGAAGATAACCGTGAATTTGCCGATGTCTTAAAAGAAGCACAAGCACTTGGCTATGCAGAAGCGGACCCAACTGCCGACGTCGAAGGCTTTGATGCTGCGGCTAAAGCTGCAATTCTCTCTGGCCTTGCCTTTCACACTCGCGTGACCGTCGATGATGTTTATCGTGAAGGTATTTCCAAGATCACCTTGGAAGATGTCAATATTGCGAAATCAATGGATCACGTCATTAAACTCTTGGCAATTGCAGAGCTAACTCCTGCCGATGAAATTTCGGTGCGCGTGCATCCGGTTATGTTGCATAAGAGCCACCCGCTTGCATCGGTTCGCGATGCTTATAACGCGGTATTTGTTGAAGCCGAATCTGCCGGATCGCTGATGTTCTATGGCCGCGGAGCTGGTGGTGCTCCTACAGCATCTGCAATTTTGGGAGATGTGGTCGCAGTTGCGCGCCACATCGCACTCAACTCAGTTGGCCAACGAGAAACTGATTATGCCGATCGTGATATTGCACCGATTGAAAGTACAAAAACTAAGTTCTTAATTCGCCTTGAAGTCGCCGATAAAGCAGGTGTTTTAGCGGCAATCGCTACTGTATTTGCCAATCATGGCGTATCGATTCAGACAGTTAACCAAGCTGGGCGAAATGACGATGCCGAAGTAACAATCGTTACCCACCGCGCAACTGAAGGCGAACTTAAAGCAACTGTGGCATCGCTAAAAGCGATGGATATGGTCAACAAGATTTCAAGTGTGATCCGCGTTGAAGGAGCGATGCCCGCATGAGTTTATTTAAAGCGAAGAAATCCGGCGCGCATCAATGGCGTGGAGTAATTGAGGAATATCGCGATCGCTTGCCAGTTAGCGCTAAGACTCCAGTTGTCTCTTTACGCGAAGGTGGCACTCCACTTATTTATGCTTGCTATCTCTCTGAATTACTCGGAAACGATGTTTGGCTAAAATACGAAGGAACCAATCCAACAGGTTCATTTAAAGATCGCGGTATGACAATGGCGATTTCTAAAGCCGCTGAAGATGGCGCCAAGGCAGTTATCTGCGCATCCACTGGAAACACTTCTGCTAGCGCTGCGGCATATGCAACTAAAGCAGGAATGATTTCTGCAGTGTTGATTCCTGCAGGAAAAATCGCAACCGGAAAACTTGCACAAGCAGTCATTCACGGCGCACAAATTTTGCAGGTGGCAGGAAACTTTGATGATTGCCTCACCTTGGCGCGCGAACTATCTGAAAATTATCCAGTTGCACTAGTCAATTCTGTAAATCCATATCGAATTGAAGGCCAAAAGACTGCAGCCTTTGAAGTAATTGATATGTTGGGATTTGCCCCAGATATTCACGCACTTCCAGTCGGTAATGCAGGAAATATCACTGCATACTGGAAGGGATACAACGAATACCGTAAAGATGGTATTTCCAATTCCCTTCCACAAATGTTTGGATTCCAAGCTGCGGGAGCGGCGCCACTTGTTAAAGGCAAACCAGTTTTGAAGCCAGAGACAATTGCGACAGCGATTCGCATTGGCAATCCAGCGTCTTGGGACCAAGCGATCGAAGCTCGCGATAAATCAGGCGGAGTAATTGATTCTGTTACTGATAAAGAAATATTGGCGGCTTACGCGCTCGTTGCTGGCAAAGAAGGCGTATTCGTTGAGCCTTCATCTGCTGCTGGAATTGCAGGGCTAATCAAATACAAGAAAGCGGGCAAGTTGCCTAAAGGCAAGAAGATCGTCATAACTGTTACTGGCCACGGGTTGAAAGATATTTCTTGGGCCCTTGAGAAATTTGCTACGCCAAAGATTGTAAAAGTTAATGCAGCCGCAGCCGCAAAGGCGTTGGGTCTAAAGTAAGCGCTATGGCTAAACCAACATTTAAAGCCAATCCAATCCAAGTTCAGGTCCCGGCATCTAGCGCCAATTTAGGTCCGGGCTTTGATTCATTTGGTTTAGCACTCGGTATGCACGATCGTTATGTCGCGCAGATTTTAGATGACCCCGGTTTAGATATTGATGTAACCGGTGAAGGCGCAGATGAAGTCCCACGTACTGATAAAAATTTGCTAGTAAAAGCTATGTATAAAGGTTTTGATTTCCTTGGTGGCAAGCCAAAAGGAATAGCGGTTCGCGCCTTAAATGTAATTCCACACGGACGCGGACTTGGATCTTCGGCAAGTGCAATCGTCGGTGGCTTATCTCTAGCGCGCGCCTTAGTTCTAACTGGCGCTGACAAGATGAACGATGAGAAATTATTGCAACTGGCAACTGAGATGGAAGGCCATCCCGATAATGTGGCCGCCGCGCTTTATGGCAACGCGGTTGTCGCGTGGCAAGAAGATCAGCATGGCAAGAGCGTTGCGCAGGCAATTTCATTGAGCGTTGATATGCGCATCCGTGCGGTCGCATTTATTCCTTCCACTGCAGTTTCAACAGCAAAGGCGCGCAAGATGTTGCCCGAGACAATTCCCCATCGCGATGCTGCGCAAAATTCTGCTAACTCTGCGCTCTTGGTTCACGCCCTTACCTTGCGCCCTGATTTACTCTTTAGGGCGACCGAAGATTTCTTGCATCAGTCTTATCGCAGCGAAGCGATGCCAGCATCATTTGCACTTCTAAGTAAGTTGCGTGGAGCAGGCGTTGCTGCATTTATCTCAGGTGCTGGTCCAACAGTTCTAGCCTTACATACTGGCAGTGAATCTGATGTGGCCGAATTGATTCGCGCTGCAGGCAGCAAATTTGAAGCTAAATCCCTGGAGATTTCTCGCACTGGAGCCGAACTTCTGTAATTGCCGTTGGGGTGCTATGGTTACCCCACTTGCTCAGCCGGAAGTTACGGTGAAAGTCGGCAGGTAATCAATTCCAAATAACCAGGCTTAGCGCTTTTACGGTTCTCAAGGTCGTAGACGAAGCCCCAAATGAAAAGACAGAAATGACAGATCAAGATCAAGTCAAGGACGTAGAACCAATTCGTTCAAATAGTCCTGAACTAGCCGCAATGAGCCTTCCTAAGTTAAAGGAAGTTGCCGCACAACTAGGCATCGATGGCGCAACGAAATTGAAGAAGGATGCACTCGTAACTGCGATCGCAGATTTGCAGGCCTCAAACCGCGACGCTGCAAAGGCCGAACGCGAAGCACGCCGCGAAGCACGTAATGCAAAGAAGAATTCCAGCCGTGATAACTCACAGAACAATTCAAGTGATGATGATGGCGATGATGAAGGTCCAAACGAAGGTAATGACAATGGTCCACGCGATAACGACCGCAACCTTGCTGGTCGCGACCGTGTCCGAGGCCGAGATCGCAACCGTGGCCGAGATCGCAACCGCGACCGTGGACCACGCGAAGAGCGCGAGCCTGTAATTGGTGAAGATGATGTTTTGGTTCCAGTTGGCGGTCTCGTTGACATTATGGATAACTATTCATTTATCCGCACTGGCGGTTATTTGCCAGGACCAAACGATGTTTATGTTTCGCAGCAACAAGTGCGCAAGTACGGACTTCGCAAAGGCGATGTTGTCACCGGCCAGGTACGCCAAGCGCGTGAAGGTGAACAGCGCCAGAAGTACAACCCGCTAATTACTTTAGAAACCATTAATGGAGTTACTCCTGATGAAGCGCGTGGTCGCGTGGAATTCGGCAAGTTAGTTCCGTTATATCCACAAGAGCGGTTGCGCCTTGAAACAGAGCCAAATATTTTGACGACACGCGTTATCGATTTAATTGCGCCAATCGGAAAGGGGCAGCGCGGACTTATCGTCTCGCCACCAAAGGCTGGTAAGACAATGGTCTTGCAAGCAATTGCCAATGCGATCACAACTAACAACCCTGAGTGTCACTTGATGGTTGTGTTAGTTGATGAGCGCCCTGAAGAAGTTACTGATATGCAACGCTCTGTAAAGGGTGAAGTTATCGCTTCAACATTTGATCGCCCGGCAGATGATCACACCACGATTGCAGAACTTGCGATTGAACGCGCTAAGCGCTTAGTTGAACTTGGTCACGACGTTGTCGTATTGCTCGATTCAATAACTCGTTTGGGCCGCGCATATAACATTGCAGCTCCTGCATCTGGCCGCATCCTTTCTGGTGGCGTTGATTCAGCAGCGTTGTATCCACCAAAGAAGTTCTTTGGTGCCGCACGTAATATTGAAGATGGTGGCTCGCTAACAATTCTGGCAACCGCGCTCGTTGATACCGGATCTCGTATGGATGAAGTTATCTTCGAAGAGTTTAAGGGCACCGGAAATATGGAGCTCATTCTCGATCGTCGCATGGCCGATAAGCGAATATTCCCAGCGGTAAACGTAGTTGCATCAGGAACACGTAAGGAAGAAATCCTTATGGGAACTGAAGAACTAAACATCGTCTGGAAGTTACGTCGCGTGCTTCACGCGCTAGAACCTCAGGCAGCGCTAGAACTCTTGCTCGAGAAGATGAAGGGCACTAAGTCCAACGTCGAGTTCTTGATGCAAATCCAGAAGACAACTTCTGGTCCAAACGAGAGCTAAGCCCAAAGTTCGCTAATCCCACCGTCTGACCGCAAGGCTTTCACAAAGTACTCACAAGGTTTAGGCGCATTATCTCCATATCAGCTAGCCACCCGGTGAGCTAAGAAGGAGATGAAAATGTCAGCAACTAAGAAGTTTCTAGCAACAGCAATTATCGCAGGCTCACTATTTGGTGGAACCTCATCTGCATCTGCTGCAGATTCTAAAGATGCAGCAATTGCCCGTGCTCAAGCACAAGTAGCTTTCCAATCTCAGATCAATACTTATCTCACCGCACATCGCGCAATTGTTGATACACATCGCGCTGCTAACGCCAAAGCGTTGGCGGATTTTCAAGCCGCTCTTGCAACTGTGACTACAGATGCAGAATTAAAGGCTGCAAAAGATGCGCGCAAGGCAGCAGTCACAGCAGCAGCGGTAACTGCAAAGGCAGCAAAAGTTGCGTTGGTAAAACCAACTAAGCCAGTTAAGGCAGCGAAAGCACCAAAGGCTTAAAACTTTCTAGATATAGGGTGGGTTAACCGCAGGATCCGCGTTTGTCGAGCACGGATTTTGCGGTTTTCTCTTTTCGCGAGAGGATAAGCCCCTAGCCATATCCCATGGTGTTGCCCTGGTTCACCGCTTAATGCGGACCCAGACATAGAAAAAGGAAAACGAATGAAGCCAGAGATCCACCCAGAATATAAAGAGACCCAAGTAACTTGCGGTTGCGGTGAAAAGTTTGTGACCCGCTCAACTGTTGCTAGCGGATCTATCTACGTTGAAGTTTGTTCAGTCTGCCACCCGTTCTACACCGGTAAGCAGCGCATCCTCGATACTGGTGGACGCGTCGCTAAGTTCGAAGAGCGTTTCGGAAAATCTGCATCTAAGTAGCTTTCTAAAGAGACCGCATCGCAGCCGTAAAGGTTGCGGCGCGGTCTCTTTATTTTTATCTTAATTTTTATTTTGTATTGATTAACTCAACTACAGGAAAGGAGAAGCCTGATGAGTAATGATCGCTTTGCATCCGCCCATGAAATGGTGCGCGAATATCAAGAACTTGAAAAGCAGATGGCTGATCCTTCAATCCACGAAGATCAAGGCAAAGCCCGCCAACTCGGTCGTCGCTATGCCCAACTCGGTCCAGTAGTTGCCGGCTTTAACGCTTGGAAATCTGCCGCAGATGATTTAGATGCGGCAAAAGAGATGGCTGCGGAAGATCCTTCTTTTGCATCTGAAATACCTGCAATGGAGGCAAGCGTTGAAACCGCTGCAGATAAATTGGAAGAACTGTTATTGCCACGTGATCCCAATGATGATCGCGATGTGATTATTGAAGTTAAAGCAGGAGCTGGCGGTGATGAATCCGCGCTCTTTGCTGGCGATTTAGTCCGTATGTATCAACGCTATGCCGAAAAGCGAAATTGGAAAGTTGAGATCATTGATATGACCGAATCTGATCTCGGTGGCTATAAAGATATTTCAATGGCGATTAAATCAAAGGGAACACCAGAACCCGGAACAACTCCATATGCGCGCTTGAAATTTGAAGGTGGCGTGCACCGTGTGCAACGCGTTCCGGAAACTGAGAGCCAGGGGCGTATCCACACTTCAGCTGCTGGTGTACTTGTACTGCCTGAAGCAGAAGAAGTTGATGTTGAGTTAAATATGAATGATGTACGCGTAGATGTTTATCGTTCATCAGGTCCAGGTGGACAGTCAGTTAACACCACCGACTCTGCGGTGCGTTTAACCCACGTTCCAACCGGAATCGTCGTCTCTTGTCAGAATGAAAAGTCACAGCTGCAAAATAAAGAGTCGGCGCTGCGTATTTTGCGTGCGCGTTTGCTGGCAGATGCACAAGAGAAAGCAGAAGCGGCAGCAATGGCCGAACGTAAGAGCCAGGTGCGCACCGTTGATCGATCAGAACGTATTCGCACCTACAACTATCCAGAAAATCGCCTGAGTGATCACCGCGTAAATTACAAATCAAATAACTTGGATGCGGTTTTAAATGGTGAGTTAGATGATGTTGTTCAGGCACTTCTTGATGCTGATAAAGCAGCGAAACTCTCTTCTACGAATTAAGCACAAATAAGATGAGCGATATCAAACCTCTGCTCCGTTCTGCAAAGGAGCGGCTCGCCGCATCGGATATCCAAGAAGTAGATGCTGAACATTTATTGGCATACGTTTTAGGTATTTCTCGAATGGATCTTCACAACACCGTAAGGGTGGAGGCCACGCTAAAAGCGCTCGGTGACTTTGGGGTAATTGAAGATACCTTCGCCAAATTAATCTCGCGGCGCGCAGCGCACGAACCTTTGCAGTACCTAACCGGCACGGCGTATTTCCGACATTTAGAAATCGAAGTCGGCCCTGGTGTTTTAGTACCGCGTCCGGAAAGTGAATTACTGGTTGATGCTGTTCTCACACACATCACAAATTTAGAGCAGAAAGTAGAAGGCGAGATTTCGGTAATTGATTTAGGTGCAGGATCTGGCGCACTCGCCCTGGCCATTGCAACGGAGGCGCCACGTTCACGAGTAATCGCAGTAGAAAAAAGCGCCGATGCGATTATTTGGCTAAAGAAGAATGTGGCAAAGATTTCTGAAAATGTGCGCGTGGTTGAAGGCGATGTTGCAGATGTACTGCCGGGTGTTAAGTGCGACATTGTTATTGCCAATCCGCCTTATGTTCCAAATAACCAAAACCTGCCGCGCGATGTCACAGAACATGAGCCGCATATCGCACTCTTTGGCGGAGCCACCGGCTTAGAAATACCAAAGATATTTATCGATGCAGCAGCCCGATTATTAAAGCGCGGGGGAGTTTTGGCTATTGAACACACCGAAGAGCAAGGCGCGGCGATAGATGCGTTGCTATCTCGCGATTTTGTTGACATTGCACTTCATCAAGATTTAACTGGTCGTCCACGTTGGACTTCTGCGGTTAGGAAATAAATGGCGCGCCACGAACTTTCTCAAGGCGACTTGTCCGAGCACGTCGCGACCGCCGTCACTGCGCTAAAAGATGGCTATGTCATTGTGGCTCCACTGGAACATAGCTATGCGCTAATTACAGATGCCTTTATGCACGATGCGGTGCGCGCGATGCACGTTTTACGGGGAGATGCGCTGGGAGTTGCTGCGCAAGTTGGAATTGCTAATCGAAATTTGATTGATGGAATTGCCCGCGATATTTCTGGCGACGCTCGGCTCTTGATTCAGAATTTTTGGCCAGGGTTGCTCTCACTAAACCTAAAACCCCAGGCAGGGTTAAATTGGGATTTAGGTGATGGAAATACTCTTGATCAAATCAGTGTGCGAGTTCCTGATTCGCAATTTATTTTAGAAGTTCTTAAAAAATCTGGACCAGTTGCGATTGCTAGCGCTGCTTTAGTTGGCAACGCTGCAATTAGCGATCCAGCAGATATTTCTTATTTGGATTCAGATGTTGCGGCAATTTTTACGGCTGGGGTACTACCCAAGGGTGGCGCAAGTACCGTTATAGATATCACAGGTATTAGAACGCGGATCGTGCGGGAAGGCGCTATCTCAAGTAGCGAAATTACCGCCCTCGTACCCGACATTTCTCACGAGTAAGGCTTAGGCTTGCGCGCATGAGTTCAGAGAAATTTTACGGCCCCGATTTCGCGCTACTTAGCCAGCAGGACCCAGATATTGCAGCGGTCTTACTTTCTGAGCTAAAGCGCCAGCAAACAAATTTGCAATTAATCGCGTCCGAAAATTTCACCTCTCGCGCAGTTCTTGCAGCACTTGGCTCGACTCTCTCCAATAAATATGCCGAGGGTTATCCTGGAAAACGTTATTACGGTGGATGTGAAGAAGTAGATAAAGCAGAGGTAATTGCCATTGATCGCGCGAAAGCGTTATTCGGCGCAGAGCACGCCAACGTACAGCCACACTCTGGGGCTAGCGCCAACGTTGCGGTTTATCAAGCATTTACTAAACCAGGTGACACCGTACTTGCAATGTCACTGCCACACGGTGGCCACTTAACTCACGGATCTCCAGTTAATTTCTCTGGAAAGTGGTTTAACGTTGAGTCATATGGTGTTCGCCAAGATAACGAACTAATTGATTACGACGAACTTCGCGATATCGCTATTCGCACCAAGCCAAAGATGATCTGTTCTGGCGCAACTGCATATCCATCACTAATTGACTTCGAAAAAGTTCGCGCTATCTGCGATGAAGTCGGCGCAATTATGTGGGTAGATGCCGCGCACTTCATTGGATTGGTGGCCGGTAAAGCGATTCCATCACCAGTGCCTTACGCAGATGTTGTCTCATTTACAACACATAAAGTTTTGCGCGGACCACGAGGCGGAATGATCTTGGCTAAGGCTGAACACGCTGCAGCAATTGATAAGTCAGTCTTCCCAGGTATGCAAGGTGGCCCAATCATGTCTGCCGTTGCCGGCAAGGCAATTGCTCTTGCTGAATGTGCAACACCGGCTTATCAAAAGTATTCCAAGGATGTAATTGTTAACGCCAAAGCTTTAGCAGCAGCACTTGAGGCAGAAGGAATGCGCGCAGTATCAGGTGGAACACAAACTCACTTAGCCCTCATGGATCTTCGCGCCACTGGCGTAAATGGAAAAGTGGCAGATGAGCGATGTGGATTAGCCGGAATTGTTATGAATAAGAATTCCATTCCTTATGATCCAGAGAAGCCAGGAATTACAAGTGGAATTCGTGTTGGTACTCCAGCAACAACAACCCAGGGCATGGGCGTTGCGGAGATGAAGACCATTGCATCATTTATTGCGCGCGCGATAAAGACAGATGATGCCAGCACCTTGGCGGCAATTAAATCTGAAGTACATGCGCTAACTGCGCGCTTCCCAATTTACACAGCGTAAGGAAACGATCGGGTGCGTGAGTATTTAGTAACTCTGCTGCTGGCAGCCGCGCTCTGTTACATCATTACTCCGCTGGTCCGTAAATGGGCGCTGTATTTCGGTGCAGTTGCCCAAATTCGTAAGCGTGATATCCATGTTGTCCCAACTCCACGTTGGGGTGGATTGGCGATGTGGCTAGCAATGTCTGCCACCTTTTTAATCGTTGGCAACCTCTCACTTGTTGGAAAGTCTTTTGGGCACGATGCGCAAGGAATTTTCTTAGCCGGCACATTCCTGGTTCTGTTGGGAATGCTCGATGACAAATTTGAGTTAGATGCAATTACCAAGTTGGCTGGACAAGCTTTAGCAGCCGGCATCTTGTTGTTATACGGAATTCAAATCCTGTGGTTGCCAATTAATGGCGTAACCATGTTGCCGCCAAGTATTGGCCAATTGCTCACAGTCTTGATAGTGCTAATTACCATTAACGCGGTTAATTTTATTGATGGCTTAGATGGTTTAGCCGCAGGAATTGTGGCGATTTCAGGTTCTGCCTTCTTCGCCTTTGCTTATTTGTTAGCAGTCGTTTACGGCTTTAATCGCGCCGGCGCACCTTCGCTTATAACTGCGATCGCAATCGGTGTTTGTTTAGGTTTCTTGCCACATAATTTTTATCCCGCCCGAATATTTATGGGGGATTCAGGATCAATGTTTTTGGGTTTAATGCTCGCTGCTTCTGCAATAACGCTGACCGGACAAGTCGATCCAAATGCAATCAGTGAAGAAAAGCTTGGACCAGCTCTCTTGCCTCTGCTTCTGCCATTTGCAGTTCTTGCGATTCCATTAGCTGATTTAACTCTGGCTATCTTTCGGCGCATCCGTGCCGGTAAATCTCCATTTTCTTCAGATAAAGAACACTTGCATCACCGCATTATGCGTGCAGGTAACACCCAGGTTCGCACCGCAGGAATTATGTATTTATGGACAGCAACGATCGCATTTCCGGTTAGCGTTTCCGCTTTTGCACCGCTCTGGGTTTCAGCGGTTTTTGCAGGCGCTATGCTGGCATTTACGATTGCCTTCAGCCGCGGCAAATCCAAATCTTTTCGTGATTTAGAAAGTGCAGAAAATGGATAAAGAGAAATCTAATGAATCTCAGCTTTTGCGTGGCGCTGTTCGCCCAACTTTAATTGTTGGCGCAATTGCAATTGCACTATTTTCTGTTCTGCGCGGGATGAGCGGTTTTTATGGGGCACTTCTTGCACAATTCATTGTTGCAATTTATTTCATAATTCACATCTTGGTATCTCGATTGACTCGTAATTTAGATCCCATCAGCACGATGGCTATGGCGCTATTTTCTTACTTCGCCAAACTATTCTTTTTGGGGCTCTTTCTCTGGGCCTTGGCTAAATACACCGATCGCCAGACAATTGACCGCCTTAGTTTTGGCGCTGCAGCCTGTGCGCTGACAATTGCCTGGCTTGGCGGGGAGATCGCCAGTTACCTCAAACTCAAAACTCATCTACCATTGCCAACACAAGCCAAATCGTAAGCACCCCCCACGGAGGTCCAAGTGAGTAACAGCAGTCATAACAAGCGCGATGAGAACGCAATGTGGACGATCTTTGGTTACCTACTTTCCGGCCTGCTCTTTTGGGGCGGGGCGGGCTATGCCGCAGATAAGTGGCTCGGCACGACCTACCTGACTCTGGTTGGTTTGATCGTTGGGATGGGCGGGGCCATATATCTGGTGTGGCTACGGTTCGGCCGCGAGTAGCGGTCCGACCCATTAAGACGGTTCGACGCGAGGCAAGTCTCACCTTTTGGATTTCACAGGTTGAGGCTTTTCCGAATAAGGTTGCCTCGTTAAAGGCCGTCCATAAGTAACAGATACATATTGGAGTTCGAGTGCTCTCGTTAGTTCTTTCAGGCGCTGAAGGCGAAGGCTTTGTCCCGCCTAGTACCAAAGACTTCGAACTGCCACCTATTTTTGGCGATAATCCATATACAACTAAACCAATTTTCCTAGTTATATTTTCTGTCATTCTGATTTCAGTTTTCTTTATCGCAGCCTCACGAAAAGCAGCGGTCGTGCCTTCCAAGCTGCAATTTGCTGGCGAGAGCGTCTACGCATTTGTCCGTAACGACCTTGCCAAAGATGTAATCGGCCACGAATTCCTTCGCTTTGTTCCTTACTTATTTACTCTCTTTACCTTCATTCTTGTAAATAATCTATTTGGAATTATTCCAATAATTCAATTCCCAACGATGTCCCACGTTGGATTCGCTTACGTCTTGGCCATGTTCACATTCTTTGTCTTCCACTACGTAGGCGTTCGCAAGCATGGTTTATACAAATACATCAAAGAGATCATGTTTATGCCAGGTGTCCCAAAAGCGGCGTACATCTTGATTACACCTCTTGAAATTCTTACCTTCTTCTTAGTTCGTCCCTTGACGCTTTCACTGCGTCTCTTTGCAAATATGTTTGCGGGCCACTTGTTGTTGCTCGTATTTATCTTGGGTGGAGAACATCTTGCCCAAGGTGCACTTGGTTTGAAGTTGGTTAGCCCATTTGCCTTCGGTATCGGCATTGTGTTGACCTTCTTCGAGTTCATGGTCCAATGTCTTCAGGCGTATATCTTTACTCTGTTGACCGCTTTGTATATCGCCGGCGCCCTTGCCGACGAGCACTAACACCTAACGAAAGGCAGTAAAAAATGGAAGGCACACTCAACCTGGTCGGTTTTGGCCTCGCAGCAATCGGTCCTGGTATTGCAACCGGACTTATCTTCGCCGCATATATCAACGGCGTTGCACGTCAGCCAGAAGCACGTAGCGTTCTACAGCCAATCGCGTTCCTTGGATTCGCGCTCGCTGAAGCTCTCGCACTCTTCGGTCTCGTTCTAGCATTCGTTCTCTAATTAGCGCAGAAATAACTCTGATCTAGTTATGAACAAACTTAATTTTGCCGCAGAGGGAGAGAAACTGAACCCATTGATTCCGCATACCTCGGAAATCATTGTTGGCGCAGTTGCATTCTCACTTCTCTTCTTCGTACTGCGCAGCAAAGTGGTGCCAATGTTTGAAAAGGCATTTACTGCACGCACTGAGGCAATTCAAGGTGGAATGGAGCGCGCTGAAAAGGCGCAGCTCGAAGCGCAACGCGCGCTTTCCCAGTACAACGATCAGCTTTCAAAAGCGCGTGAAGAAGCACAAACTCTTCGCGAAGAAGCTCGTGTACAAGGCGTATCCATTGTTGAAGAACTTCGTGCCAAAGCACAAGAAGAAGCAGCGCGCATTACCGCCGCTGCACACGCATCCATTGAAGCTGAACGCCAGCAAGCAGTTACCTCACTTCGTAATG
>Ga0209355_1001478_pt1 | contig 13315 bp, 3 predicted proteins | sample LauGreSBDMM110SN_3_FD_187563 | JGI IMG/M metagenome (GOLD analysis project Ga0209355, IMG submission 187563) | Freshwater lake microbial communities from Lake Michigan, USA - Sp13.BD.MM110.SN (SPAdes) (version 2) | ecosystem: Environmental > Aquatic > Freshwater > Lake | place: Lake Michigan, USA...
AAATATTTAATAGCTCTTTTCACTATTTCTCCCATATTGAAATTCATTTTTGTTTATATTATTAAATAAGAAAAAAATATAATTTTTACTTAATTATTTTATATAATTAAAATTTTCACTAAATAGTTTAATACAAATTTTCACTAAATAGTTTAATAAAAATAGTTTAATACTAAAAAAAATATATTAATAAAATAAATACTTAAAATTATATTAATATAACATTTATATAATATATGTCAACCAAAAAATCTTCTAAATCTAAATTAGTGGACAAGTCCGATTCTAAAGAATATGTTGATTTATTAGACGAGGACAAACCTATGAGTGGGCAAAAATATGTGTGCTTAAGTTTTATATCACCAGAAGACCACATAAAAAATAAAAATCTATTTTATTTTGAGAAGTTCTTAGCTAATTTTGAGTTCAGAAAAACATTTGAAAAATATACACAATTCTTAAATTTTTTATCTTATAAATACAATTTGGATTTTAATAAACTCACTAAAGATATGGAAGAATTTGTTGAAGAAGAAAAAGACAAGCTATTTTTAACAAGTCTTGACGATGAATACAAATCGTTTTTAGATATTAAAGAAGAAGACTTGCAAAAAGAGTATAATGAGACGCATCAATACCAAACCAATACACGAGGTATTAAAGTGCGTGGTGTATTTGGATCTCAAGAAGAGGCAGAATTGCGGTGCAAATTTTTGAGAGATGCCGACCCTAATCACGACGTATATGTTGGAGGAGTTGGAATATGGATGCCTTTCCACCCTGAAGCGTATAAAACCGGTCGTGTTGAATATTTGGAGAAAGATCTAAATGAACTAATGGCGCAAAAAAAGAAAAATGATGAAATCTCTAAAGAACAATTCAAAGAGCGCGTTAAAGAAAGCAAGAAAAAGGCTATTCAAGAAAATATTGCTAAAGCTCAAAAAGAAGGAAATAAATTAATGCAAACTATTGACGAAGAAGGAAACCTTGTAAATGCGGATAGAATGGATATTCCTGGAAAGAATTTATTATTTGGAGATGGAGATGGTGATGATGTGTCGACTGCTGATTTACGTAAAGAATTATTCGAGGCAGAGGACGTTATTGTTGGAAAACAGGAAAATAATGATCACGGGCTTTCACAAATTTTAGAACGACAAAAAGAATTAGCCGAGCAATTAGCTAGTGAAAAAGAATGATAATAAATATTAACTATAGTTAATATATACTCTTAATTTAACATATTTTAACCTGCTAAAATATGTTAAATAAAAATAAAATAAAACTGTAATGCTTAGTCGTCATATTCCACTGCTTCTTCTAGTGCTTCTATTCTTTTAGTTATATTTTTAAGCATAGCATTTTGCTCTTGTAAAGATTTGATTATTAATGCATCAAAACTGCTATAATTAACCGCCTTATATTTGATAGTTCTACCTTCTTGTATATCTTTTGGACTTGGTTCTAATTCTGTTACCAAATTAGGAAACAGCTCTTCTAATTCTTGCGCTAATACGCCAATACATTTAGTAGAGTTTGATCCCTTCATATTATAATCAACCACTCTAACTTTTAGCAAATCTTCTAATTTAGGACCACTAGTTACTATATTTTCTTTTAATCTGCTATCACTTATTGAACTATACGAATTATTTCTATTTGTAATATTACCGTTTCCTAGAATTTGAACCTTTAAATGTTTTGTTGACGTAACATCACTATAATATTCTTTCATAATTGATGTAGCCTGTACTGAGTTAAACATTTTATAACTATAACCATTACTTGAATATACATGATTTGTTGATATATCTAACGAATTAAAAGCACTACCACCCAGTACAATTAAATTACCGCTTATTGTTGTCGTTGGACTATTTAATGTTAATAGCTTATTTATTCCATATACACTATAATATGAATTGTTGCTTTGGATTAGTGTTGTGCCATCTCCATTTAAGGCATTTAATCCTGCTTTAAAAGTTGCCACTTTGCCATTAATAGTATTACTTATTAATGTCCAATAATTATTAACATACTTATATACATTAACATAACCCCTGTTTGAACTAATATCATTTGTCCCAACAGAAATAATAGTTCCATCATTTGATATATTCACACTAGAACCAAACTCATTACCTCCTGATATTCCTAATAGCGTTTGACCTAATTGGGTCCAAGTAGTTCCTCCCTGATGTCCATATACATAGACTGGTCCTACATTTTGCACTCGAACTTTATAATACATATATATTGCTGGTAAATTGGATTCCATAGGAATATCATTCCACTTATCTTCACCATACCAAAAATGTACAGCTTTTTCATTAGTACCATTAGGTTCGCTACCGGCAAAATTTTCATAACTCCATGCATCTCCTGTAACCCATTCCCAGTCAGCAGCTGTTTTTCCACTCGCACTTATAGGATTAGCCACTCTTCTTCCTCCTAAATAAGAATTTGTGCCATTTCCTATTGCATAGGCTTGTGCATTTTGTGAAGCATTCAAAATTACAGCTAAATCACGACCGTAAACTGTTAGTGCATTAGTTCTATGAGCTTGCCAGGTCATTAGAGACGAATTATATTCATAAATAGGAGTTATTCGATATTCATTAGTATATCCATGTGCTCTAATAACAATAGCATTTCCATTAGCAGATAATTTCATAGATTTTCCAAAATTTGAATTATTTCCAAGAGGTCCTATAATAATACCTTTAGATATCCAACTTGTCCCTGACCAAGCAAATGTTGTAACATTGGAAGTCATAATGTAGCGAATTACTACAATACCAGAACCACCTTTACCGCCGTTGCTAACCCATCCACCACCACCACCACCACCACCAGTATTGTTACCACCAGCACCACCATCTAAACCTGATCCAGGTTGTCCACTGTTAAGTGCTGACCCACCACCACGTCCTAGTCCACCGGTGCCGCCACCACCACCACCGCCACCAAGACCCCCCCAACCCTCTGACGGGTAATAGAAGCCTCCACCGCCACCACCACCACCCCAATAATAACTTGGTCCAAGAATAGCATTGACTACACCAACACCACCCGCACCACCACCAGTTTGACCTAAATCACCTACAATATTTGGATCTGTATCTATTCCTTGACCTCCGGCACCTCCACCACCGGCTGCTCTTGTTGGACCACCTGTTCGAGTAGTTGTCATATGTCCACCGCGATTGCCATAAATAAATCCACTATTTGATCCAAGACTATTACCACTACTTGCTCCGCCTTGATTGACATTGGGACCCCCAGCGGCAGCACCACCACCACCAGACCCACCCGCTGTTCCAACTCCAGTTTGATGAGACCCACTTGTTCCTCCGCCTGCGGCGGTGGCAGTAAAAGCACTGCTATTTTGACCATTGTTGAGTGCAACGCCTCCATCGCCCACAACAATAGGATAATTTGTTCCTGCAGTAACTGAAACTGATGGTATATAAATAACACCACCACCACCACCACCACCACCGCTTGCGCCGCCACCACCACCACCACCTCCTACAATTAATACTTCTACTGTTCCGCTCGTTGTTGGTCTAAAATTAGATGTCCCTAAAATTGTAAAGCTATGTATAGCATATGAATCGGTACTAGTAATAGTACCACCTGTTGCTAATACAGGAATACTAGCACTAGCAAGTGTTTGTCCGTCTAATGATAAAGCAGTTGAGTAACCCTCAAAAGATCCAGAAACTCCAGTAATTGTTTGCCCTTGCTGTCTCCAATCATTTATATTAGCACTAAAGTCATAAACTCTAACCGCACCAGCATTAGCTCCATTTGAATTGTCTCTCCATGCACCAATAGCAATGCTATTTCCGCTTCCTGCTAAACTTATGCTATATCCGCTTTCACTACCAACACTAGGACCATTAATATTAGAACCTTTTTGAAACCACTTATTAGTATTATTACTTAACTCAAATAGTCTAACTTGTCCACAGTTAAAACCTGAAGCATCACTAGCTATTGAACTACCTGCAACAACTCTTCCATTACTTGATAAAGCTAGATCCCAACCAAATTCATCTTCATTACTTGCTCCAACAATAATTTCACTGCTTAACCCAAGTTGGTTCCAACTAGATGATGCTTCATTATATGACAACTCATAAACATAAACTCTGCCTGCAGGTTCTGTGATAAATGGTGTTGTTACTGAAGAGGTGATTATTTTGCTTGGTCCTGAGTATCCAGTAACTGGTGCAGCAGTAGCAACAAGTATTCCGAGATATGATGACCATGCACAAGAGTTCCATCCACCAGGCGAAGGAACATCATCTATTGGTCTCCAATTTTGACCGTCGGGTGAAGTTATTACTGGTTTATCATAGGCACCACCCTGAAGAGCAATAAATAAATTAAGAGTAGGTATCCAATCAACAAAAAGTAATAATCCACCCCGATCCGCCATACTGTATACAAGTGTCCAATCTCTTCCATTACGCGAAGTAATTATTCTATAAGTACCGTGACTTCCAACTGCTACAAATAATCCAAGTTGTGGTGACCAACAAATACTTTGCTTGTAAGTACTAATTACTTCTTGAGGAAAGGCATATTTAGTCCAGCTACTACCATCATAAGAAGTATATACTTCAGTACCATTTAAGTTGATTGTGACAAATATTCCAAGTTGTGCCGACCAACAAATCCCAGATAATCTTTCAGTTACATTTGCTGATGTTACTATCCAGATAATTCCATCTAGTGATGTCATTATTTTATAATCACCTGTATCTGCTATAGCAACAAATATTCCAAGTTCTGGAGACCAACAAATATCACTCCATCCGACCGATCTCACTATATCAGGAACTGCTCTTTCAGTCCAATTTATACCATCATATGAAGTCATTACTTTATAATTATTATATAGCGAGCCACCATTGGCTAGAGCAACAAATAGACTACGTTCTGGAGACCAACAAATACAGCCACAACTTGTAGTTCCGCCAAATGAAGTAATTATAGAACCTGATAACCAATCAATACCATTATATGAATACATTGCTATTTTATTATTTGTTCCATAACCAACCGCAGCAAATATTCTCAAACTAGGAGACCAAGCAATATGATTAATATTACCAGTTGAAAACTCATTTGGTATTGTTCTATTTGTCCAATTAGTAACAGCTTGCTCGGTTTGTGATGGATCTAAAACCGAATATAGTTTTGAATACGCAACTACTCTTCCATCATTTGAAATAGCTACTTTATTATAGTTATTATTAAATGGTCCTCCATTGCTTAAATCTAGCCCAAGTTGGTTCCATGAAGTATTGTTAAATCTTTGACTATAATGTTTTGTGTTAATGGTTTCAACACTAATAGATGGAGTATCTAAACTAGTTAAAGTAATACTAGCAAGTGAATTATCTATTTGATTTTTTAAATTATTAAATGAACCTTCAAAAACACTATTTGAAACATATGAGAAGTCAAGCTTGTTGCTTAAAAAAATTAATGAACTATCAATTATATTTAGATTAGTAGATGTGCTTTTTATTATATAAGATGCATCTAAATATGTTTGCAGATCGCGAAATGAGGCATCAAATGCTAACTTAGTAACATATGAATTGTCTATACTAGATAATAAAGATTGTTTTGAAAGATCAAAAGTAGTTATTAATAAAAATGAATTGTCTATTTGACGACGACTATAAATAACATTATAAGAATTGTCAATATTGTTTTTTAGTTGGCCAAATGACAAATCAATATAGCTATTTAGATTAGCGAGAGATAGATCAGCATTGTTTCTAAATTCTATAAATGACACATCAAGCGCCACATTCTTATTTTCAACACTTACTTGTCCGCCGAGAAAGTTCCATGAAGTTCCATCATATTTTAGCGAAGCAACATTTGAAATGTCTAATCCTGCGCTATTACCTATTAAATCATTCTTATTTATTAAATTAGAGGCAACACTTATAGCTACATCGCTTATTTCAATATTAGATGAGGCAATAATTGTGTTATTGCCGTAAACCATTAGGTCACCATTAATAATTAATGTTCCACTAGCATTACCATGACCCGATGGGTCAATAGTAAATATACTTGGTACTTTTAACACATTATTAAGCATTTGTCCGCTAATGCTTAGGTCATTTATAAAAGAGGTGTTGCCTACAACTAGATCATTACTTATAGAAATGTTTGTTGCACTCAAATCATTAGTCGCTATTTTAGCACTAACTAACTGTTGACTATTGTTGTCTATATAATTATTTATAGCATTATATAAAGTTACAAAGCTCGTTCCATTTACAATTAAATCATTACTAACACTTGTTGATCCATTTACAATTAATCTGTCTTTTATATATACTGAATTATTAAAACTCGAGTCGCCCCCACTTACATCAATATATGTAAAATATGCATTGCTACTTCCACTAATACCAATAGTCGTGGCTCTAATATATCCGTTTTCAATACTCTCAGTGTCTTCAATATTATCTAGGCTGCGATCCTTATTTTTTAAAAATAGTGTATTGCTATTCAATGTTTTTGCACTAATAGAAGCTATATTTGATAAATCTATGTTGTTCAAATTAAGACCATAATTAAAAGTAGCATTACTATTAAAAATAAAGTTCTTATTGTTAGACTTTAATTCTATATTATTAGAAGATGATTCGATTATTAAATTTTTACATATATCATTAGATATAAGCCTATCACCAAAAAATCTAAAAGGTATATGACTTACATTAAAATCAAAACTCATATATTATAATTTATTATAGTTAAATTATATTATATTTAAAAATATAATACATAAAAAATTATTAAATAGTATAAATTTATTTGAGAGATTTAAGAGATTTGAGAGATTTATTAGCTATATTATTCAAGAGTTGTTTATTTTTATTTTTTCTTTGCTTTTAATCTCTCCAATCTCAAAGTAAGATCATTAATAATTTGTTGTTGCTCTTGTAACGCTTTAATTAACATAACATTAAAGCAGCTATATTTGACTGATTTATAGTTTGTTGTGTTTCCTTTATCAATGTCATGTGCGCTTGGACTTTCTGTTTCCACTAATGCTGGAAATAGCTCTTCTAATTCTTGCGCCACAACGCCTATGTATTTTTTACTTGAGTTATTCTTTAAATTATAATCAACAATTCTAACTTTTAATAAATCTTCTAATTTTGGAGTTGCATCAACTATATTTTCTTTTAATCTGCTATCACTTAATGCACCTCGACTATTATTCAAATTATAGAAACCTCCATCGGCAGTAATATATAAAACCGATCTTACATAATTATTAAATTTGCTAAAATATTCCTCCATTCTAGCGGTTGAACTAGAAGAATTAAAATAAACCGAATAATAACCATTACTACTAAAATTATAATTACTGGATATAGTCAATAAATTTGAAGATGTGTCACCATTAACTACTATGTCGCCATTAATTGACACATTAGAAGTTAATGTTAATGTAGGTGTTGTTATATTTTCAATAGTTATTATAGATATATCAACATTAGTAGCAGCTACATTAGCAAACGAATTTATAATTTGACCACTTAAATCATTATATGAAATTTCTATTTTGCTTCTTAATGCTAATGGGGTCAGTTTGGTAGTTAATATAGAAAATGACCCGTCTACATAAGATTTTGTAACATAATTATTAACAAGATATTCTGCGCTTATAGAATATGCTTGTTTTGTAGCAAACACTAAATCTATATTATTTTTCATATTAGAAAAATCAGTATATGCAGAACTTAGTGTTACAAATGAGTTGTCAACATCACTGTTTGTATAATAAACTAATTTATTAAATGAACTATCCATAATTGTTTGTAATAGTTCAAAAGAAATAGTGTATTTTGATTTTGATGCCATTAATGAGTTGCTAATAGTAGTTTGCGAGTTAATCAGCGAAATATCTAGTCCAACGCTCATATTGCTTATAAGCAAATTTCCTCCGCTAATATTCCATGTTGTTCCGTTATATTTTAATGAAGCAACATTAGAAACATCTAATCCAGCAGGATTATTTACTAAATCAGCCTTATTTATTAAATTAGAGGCGACTTTTAGCGTATAAGAGCTAATGTCGACAATTGAAGATTTAATTGTTTTTTTGTTTCCACGCACTATTAAATTTCCATTAATAACAAATGATCCACTGGTGTTATTGTATCCATATGGGTCTATTGTAAATTCATGTGGAACTCTCAACACTGTGCTTAATAATTGTCCGCTTATGCTTAAATCGTTTGCATAATATTTATTTAGCACATATAATTCGTTGCTAATAGTTATATTAGCAGCACTTAAATCTATTGTGCTTATGCTATTATTGCTAAACTCTGCACCACTAGTATTAACTACATTATTTACATAGTTATTAATAAAGCTTAAATTGCTTAACATAGTAGCGAAAGAAATAGCATTTACACTTAAATCGCTAGTTATACTTGCCGATCCATCTACAATTACATTTTTTTTGACATAAAGCGAATTGTTAAAACTAGAGTCTGCTCCGCTTACATCAATATGTGTAAAATGAGCACCACGTCGCCCGCTAGCTGCGCCTTTATCGCCGGCTAATATTGGATTATAACCGATATTTGTATTTGTAACATACCCATTTGCGTAGTCCATAACATCATAGGACAATATTTTATAATATAAGAAAATACCTCTATTATAATCTTCTATAATAGTGTAACTTCCTTGAACATCTATAATTCCTTGAGGTTGTGCGCTTAAATTATTTTCTAATTTATATTTTATATAATATTTTGTTAATCCACCACTAACCGATTCGTCTAAAAGAGATAACTTGAAATCGATAGTTGATCCTCCGCTAGCATTTGTAGGTCCTATATTTACATTTTGCGATACCTTAGTTGCATTTCGCCATAGCTGAACAGTTATTCGTTCATTGGCCGCATAACATGCAAACAAAGTGAAATTTAAATCTACTAGAACAGCAGATGGAACGCTTACATTAATATCATTGTATAATTGTCCGCTTAAATCCTGTAATTCGCTAGTGCTAGTTAAAAAACTATTTGCTTGTGTTTTTTCTCTTCTAGTTAAATTACTATTGTTTTTAGGTACATTTGTGAGTAATATATTACTTGTTCCTATTGAATTTAAAGTACTAATATTTACAATACCTTGAGGCTCGATGCTGACACTAGCAGTGGAACCAGTATCTTTTTCTAATTTATATTTTAAGTAATATTTTTTAGGTCCGTCGCTTAAATTTGTGTCTAAATAGTTGAAACTATACGGAATAGTTAAACCAGCTGTGGCATTTATTGTTCCTAATTCTTTACTTTGTGAAATCATAGTTGTGTCTCTCCATACTTCTAGCGTTAGTCGCTCATTATGATCATAACAACAATATAGATTAACATTTATGGCAATTTGAACGTTGCTACTGACTACATTTATAATATTATACAATACACTACTCAAATCTTGTATTTCATAAGATGTGCTTGTATATGAAGAATTTGCAAAATACACTTTATTATAATAATTAGAGATATTTTCTATTTCTGTTAATACAATATTACTACCAGAACCTGGTTGTAAGTTTATAATACCTTGCCTAATCAAACTAACATTATTTTCTAATTTATATTTTATATAATATTTCTTGGGTCCAGCATTTAAACTACTATCTAAATATGTTAAATTATAAGGTATTGGTATACCTCCGACAGCAATTACACTTCCTAAATCTTTGCTTTGCATAATCATGATACTATCTCTCCATAATTCAACACTTATTCGCTCGTATATAGCATAACTACAATATAAGGTGATGCTAAGATTAACAAGAATTGAGCTATTATTAGATATGTCAATTGTGTTAAATAATGCATTACTTAAATCTTGTATATTATTTGTAGCTGTTTCAAATGTATTGCTATAAATTGAATTATTAGAAAATGTTGATTTATTAGTAATATTTATAGCACTATTCAAAACTTCAGTATTAATACTCAAACTTTCAGCAGAAATACTTGTTAATCCTGTTAGAGCATTATTGTTTAAATTAATAGCATTATTTAAAACTATATTATTATTAAATAATATCTTTTTATTAGTTGGTACTTTAAATTCAATATTATTATTTATAGATTCCAGTACTAAATTATTACATATATCATTAGACGTTAATTTATCGCAAAATATTCTAAAGCTCATAGAGCTACTATTAAATTTTTCATAGTTAGTCATAATAATGTAATTTAACTTAATATAGCTCTATAATATTTTTAATTGTTTTTAACGTCATTTTTAACCAAATATAATCTATTGTATTATTGTATTATTTTCTAGATTATTTTCTAGATCTTGTAATGATGCATATAGATTATTTATTAATACTTGTTGCTCTTGAAATGCTTTTATTAACATTATTGTTAAATTGCTATAATTAACCGATTTTAATCTCTCATGTGTGTTATCTTCCTCTACTAATTCTGGAAAAAGCTCTTCTAATTCTTGTGCTAATACCCCTATGTATTTCGTTTTAGTAGAACCTTTCAAATTATAATTAACTATTCTAACTTTTAGCAAACTTTCTAATTTAGGACCGCAATTAGCTATATTTTCTTTTAATCTGCTGTCACTAACAGCTCCATATACCCCTGAATAATTAGTTATATTTCCATACGCATCAATTCTGAAAACTCTGTTATAAGTATAAGCTACATTGCTATAATAATCAACTATAGAAGCACTAGTATCTGTTGATGCAAGATAATGCGAGCTATAACCATTAATACTAACATCAAAAGTATGTTTATTAGATATATTAAGCGACTTCAAATATGCTTTACCTCCTACTATTAAACCACCACTAATAGTTGTAGTAATATTACTAGTAGTAGATGGAGTAAATGACAATATTCTGTTTACTCCATATACGCTATTATAAGTATTATTAGATTGAATTAGTGTTCTTCCATCTCCAGACAAGGCATGTATTCCTGCTCTAGAACTTGATGTTTTACCGTTAATTGTATTGCTTAGTTGATACCAATAATTATTAGCATATGTAAAAATTTTTATATCACCTCTATTATAATTATAATTATTGTTATTAGAACCAACAGAAATGATAGTTCCATCGTTAGACATTGAAACATTTGAACCGAATTCATCACCGCCAACTATTCCTTGAATTGTTTGACCTAATTGGGTCCAAGTTGTTCCTCCCTGATGTTCATATACATAGACTTGTGCAAATTTTTGTGTTACTCTATAAACAGCTGGGCTTGTTGTATAATATGTGTCATTCCATGTATTACTACTAGTTACAAAATGTATATTAGGTTCGCTAGTACTACTAGGTTCTCCTGATCCAAAATTGGTATAGCTCCATATATCTCCATTAACCCATTGCCAATCAGCTGATGTAATTCCTGAAGCACTTGAGTTTGGTCTTCTTATTCCTCCAATAAAAGCATAAGGAGAACCAACAGATAGAAGCAATTGTCTAACTTGTTCATTTTCTTCAACATTTAAAATCGATGCAAAAGTCATACCATTATTTAAAGCGTAGTTTGTATGTTGCTCAATAGTAAAATTTGAAGAATTATATTCAAATACACTAGTAGGAATATTTCCAGGTGCTCCAATAACAATAGTATTTCCATTTGCAGATAATTTCATAGATTTTCCAAAATTTGAATTACTTATATCAGGTATTGTAATAACACCTTTATTTATCCAAGTTGTTCCCGACCAAGAAAATGTTTTAACATTATTAATTTGATACACATAGCGGATTATTACAATACCTGAACCTCCAGCTCCTGAAGTACCAGCAAATCCAGATTGTCCTCCACCGCCACCACCCGTATTAGGTGCGGCATCCTGAAATGGTTGTTTTGTTAGTGTATTTGCTCCATTTCCACCTCCATATAATCCATTTGCTTGTTGATAAATTCCACCATAAGCAATACCAAAACCACCTATGCCTTGTATAGTTCCTCCTCCACCTCCACCGGCATAATATTTTGTTATCCCAGTTATTGAACTACTAATTCCAATAGCACCATTTTGGCTTGATGCTGCAGCACCTGCACCACCACCACCACCTCCGTTGTTGCTTCCTCCTCCAAAACCAGCAAATCCTTGACCGTTAATACCTGTTCCGCCACTAGTAGCACCTCCGCCATAGCCTCCACCACCGGAACCACCATTGCCACCATTGCCACCACTATAGCCGCCGCCACCACCTCCTCCTGTTGCTACTACTAAGTTACTTATTGAAGATGAACCACCAATAATACCTTGTTGATTATTAATAACACTAGGACCACCTGCACCAACAGTTATATTATAAGAACCAGGCATTAATGTTGTTGTTCCACTAAGAACACCACCAGCACCTCCTCCACCACCTCTATCAACACCTCCACTACCACCTCCTGCTACTACTAAATAATCTATGGTTATCGGATTTATAACTGTAAATACTGTAATTCCAACATTAGTAAAGCTATGTACAATGTATTCATTGTAACTAGTGATATTTCCACTATTATTAATACTACTTCCACTACTACTAGCAAGTGTTTGTCCGTCCAATGATAAAGCAGTTGCAAAACCTTCAAAAGACCCAGAAACTCCACTAATAGTTTGGCCTTGTTGTCTCCAATCATTTATGCCAGCACTAAAGTCATATACTCTAACAGAGCCAGAATTTGAATTGTCTTTCCATGCGCCAATAGCAATACTATTTCCGTTTCCTGCTAAACTTATGCTGTATCCGCTTTCACTAGCAGGTCTAGGTCCATTAATGTTATAACCTTTTTGAAACCATCTATTAGTATTACTTAACTCAAATAGCCTAACTTGTCCTGCGCTAGCATCATTATATAATGAACTTGCTGCAACTATCCGACCATTGCTTGATAAAGCTAAATCCAACCCAAATTGATCGTCGTTATTTATGTCAACAATAATTTCACTGCTTAACCCTAGTTGTTTCCAACTAGACGATGCTTCATTATATGACAACTCATAAACATAAACTCGCCTTTTCGAGTACATGATTGCACTCTGTAAATAGCGGATTACTACAATACCGGAGCCACCTGTACCACCTAGATTTCCAGAAGCACCAGACCCACCTCCACCTCCACCAGTATTAGCACCACCTGCGCCACCTATAGTTATAGTACCGTTAGATCCATTGTTTAGTGCTAATATACCACCTATTCCTCCTCCGCCGTCGCCTCCACCACCACCACCACCGCCATAACCA
>Ga0209355_1001480_pt1 | contig 13311 bp, 10 predicted proteins | sample LauGreSBDMM110SN_3_FD_187563 | JGI IMG/M metagenome (GOLD analysis project Ga0209355, IMG submission 187563) | Freshwater lake microbial communities from Lake Michigan, USA - Sp13.BD.MM110.SN (SPAdes) (version 2) | ecosystem: Environmental > Aquatic > Freshwater > Lake | place: Lake Michigan...
CATGTTGGGCAGCTCACTCGGATCGTTGTTCCTGCAAGGCGGCACCCCCGGCAAGGCCGCTGCCTTTCTCGGCTACACGGTCTTCCACGTCGTGATTTTCTGCGTCATCGGCTACGCCTTCTCGTGGGTCGTGAACAGCGCCGAGAAAGTACCCTCCTCGCTGATTGGCTTCGTCGGCCTCTTCATCGTGTTCGAAGTCGGCTGGATCGGCTGGACGTCGGTGCTCTCGCAAGGATTCGGCGAGATCACGTGGCTGCAGGTCTTTCTCGCCAACCTGATCGGGTCCGGCGCGATGGGAGCATACATGTGGAAGCAGCACCCATCGCTGCCAGAGAGAGTCGGAGCGCAGATAGCGGGGACGCCGGAGTGAACGGCTAAGAGCGCAAAGAGTTAGGGGCGCTAAAGTGAAAAGCGCGAAGAATGAACGGCGGGAAAAGCGAACGGCGGGAACAGCGAGCGATCAGTCTGCTCCGTCTGTTCACGCCGTGTGTTGTGTCGCTCTTCGTCAGTTAAAACAGCTCGTCCAGTTGCTCCGCCATCCGACTCAGCCCGTCGCGCCATTCCGCTTTCATCTTCTCGCCGGTAGCGACGTCGGACAAGCGCGAGTGCTCGAGTTCCACGTTGCAGCGGGCGTTGCCTTTGCGGCCGATGGACACGCTCACCAACGTGCCGTCGTGTAGCATCAACCGAAGGAATCGCGGAGCGACGGCGTTCATCACCTTGTAGCCGAAGGCCCCGCCCCATTGCCGGCGCATCGGGTCGTTGAAGGCGCGGAAGATTTCACTGGGGGACGCGTCGATCATGCGCGACACGCTCACGGCGACCGTGCCCAGCGCCTCGGCCGGAATCGGCGCAGCCGCATGCGACACGCGCGGCTGTTCGGCGTCGCGCCAGGCGCCCGGCTTCTTGCCGCCCTTCTCCGCTGCCTGACGCGCGGCCTTGCCGAACTTCTTCTCGGCGGCCGCCGCGTTCTTCTTGGGCGCGACCTTGGGGGCGTCCTTGCCGACGTGACGTCGGGCAACCGGCTTCTTGCCCGCCATCAGGTGAGCGTATCCGGCGACGGGACCCACCCCACCTGCGCGCTGTCCTGGCTATCTTCGCCGCGCTGCGACCATTTGAAGAACACCACTGTCATCACCGCGTAGAAAAAGACGCCACCGGGAATCCACATGATCAGACCGCCGTATTGCTGGTCCATCATGGGCGTGATCCCCAGGATGCGCGGGGCGACGGCATACGCGGGGTAGAGCAGCGTATCCGCCATCGCGATGTAGATCGCAATGATCGACATCGGGATGACCATCACGAAACAGTACAGCATCTGCACTGGGTACGGCGCGCGCGGCAGCTCTGGCAACGGCGACGTGAGCGGCCACCACATCAGCATCGCGGCGGCGATGAACATCAGGTGCTGTACGATGTGAATCGGGTGATTCGCCAGGGCCAAATTGTAGATCGGTGGCAGGTGCCAGAACGCGAGCACCACATTGAAGAGCATGAAACAGGCGGCGATCGTCGTGCTCTTGCGGGCCACCGCGAAAACCGCTGGCCGGCGCAACAGCGGGCGCAGCATCCAGCCAGGCGTGCCGATGAGCATCAGCGGCGGCACGGCCAGCGTGAGAATCAGGTGCTGCACCATGTGCCCGCTGAACAGGTAGTAGTCGCTGAGGTCGTGCAGCGGCCCGTTCAGCGTGAAAAACAACAGCAGGAGCGAGGTCAAGAAGCTGACACGCTGCGCCAACGTGGGCCCCTGGGGCGCGGCGGCCGCCTCGCGCTGGGCGCTGGTGGCCTGCGCCAGGTCCGGCACGGTGACGGGGACACGGTCGATGGCCGACGGCCCCTGACGGACGCGCCACAAGTAGGCCGCCCCGACCGCGGCGATACCGATCGCCGTGCTGGGGTGGACCGTGAAATTCGACCAGCTGAGCTGGGCGGCGGGGTGGAGCAAAAGCGCGATCATATCGGAATTTACACGGAAGCGGATGCGCCAGCGGGCGGGGCGGAACGGAACGTGGCCAGTCGTCAGCTGAACGCTGACGACTGGCCACGGGTTCTCGCGATCGGTAACGCAGCGGTTAGCTGAGCAGGCCGAGTCGTAGCGCGAGCTTGGAGAACAGGAACAGCAATCCCACGAGCGTCAGCCCCGCCACGAGCAGCGGGCCGCCAAATAACGAGCGAAAGAGCTTGTGATCGTACTTGAGGTGCATGTAGTACATCACGACGATCCAGAACTTCACCGCCGACATGATGAGCATGCTGGGCACGTACACCCAGCTCGCTTCCCACGCCGGGATGTAGTACGCCGAGACCTCGACCGCGGTGATGACCGTGAGGATCACCGCGATCTTCCAGTACGTCGTCCACGTCGGGTGATGCGCTTCGTCGTGGGCGTGTCCCGCCGCTGCAGAATGGTCGGCCATCACCGCCTCACTTGATCAGGTAGATGAGCGTAAAGATCGCGATCCACACCACGTCGACGAAGTGCCAGTACAGCGCACAGATGTCGACGAGCAGCGCATCCGATGGCTTGAGACCACGCTTGTAATCGATGGCGAGCAACGTGAAGAGCCACAACACGCCGGCGGTCACGTGCGCGCCGTGGAAGCCGGTCAGCGTAAAGAAGCTCGAACCGAACAGGTTCGTCCGCATCGTCAGGCCTTCGTGCACGAACGACGTGAACTCGTACGCTTGGCAGCCGAGGAACGCGATGCCGAGGAGGCACGTGGCCCACAGCCAGATCTTCGACGAACCGAGGATACGCTCCCACGCGGTGTGCTTCGGCAGGTCGCGGTTCTGCACGGCGGCCAGCGCGAGCACCATCGCCAGCGACGACATGAGCAACACGAACGTCGACGCCGACGTAACGGGGATGTTCAGGATCGGCTTGAACACTTCGCCCGTGGTCGGGCTCGTCCACACGTCATGCGGGAACGGGCCTTCGGGGCTCTTGCCCTTGTAGATCAAGTACGTCGAGATCAACGAGGCGAAGAGCATGCACTCGGAACCGATGAAGGTCCAAATGGCGACTTTGCGGTTGTCGAGTCCCAACGAGGTGTGATGGCCGCCGCCGTGCGCGTGGCCGTCGCCGTGTGCGGCGGTCGTAGGTGCCGTAGTGGCGGTCATTTTAGTGGTGATCCTCGAGCGGCGTGAGCAGCCAAGTGTAGAGCGCGCCAATCCAGAGCGCCGTACCGGCCAGCATGACGGCGACCGCCGTCGGAACACTCGCGTCCATGAACAGCAACCCGCCGAACATCACGATCAACCCGAAGGCGGTGACCAGCGGCCAGATCGACGGATTCGGCATGACGATACCGAGTTCCTGCGACGTGGGGATGTGCTGGCCCTTCTCCTCCTCGTACGTCGTTTCGTGCACGAGCTTCTCTCCACCCTTCATGTTCCAGAGCGGATAGCGCGACTTCACTTGCGGCAGTTCGGCGAAGTTGTAGTCGGGTGGCGGCGACGGAATCGTCCACTCCAGCGTGGCCGCACCCCACGGGTTGCTCGACGCCATCTTGCCCGTTCTCCAGCTCTTCCAGATGTTGATCAGACCGAACAGCGTGCCGATCATCAGGATGACCGTGCCACCGGTCGACATCGCATTGAACAGCTCGAAGCCCTGTCCCGCATCGTACCGATAGATACGGCGCGGCATGCCGAGCAGGCCGCTGAAGTGCATCGGGAAGAACGTGAGGTTCATGCCGACGAACGTAGTCCAGAAGTGCCAGTTACCGAGCTTCTCCGAGAGGAAGCGACCGGTGAACTTCGGGAAGTAGTAGTACATGCCGGCGAACAAGCCGAACATCGAGCCGCCGAAGAGCACGTAGTGGAAGTGCGCCACGACGAAGTAGGTATCGGTCTGCTGCAGGTCGGCCGGCGGCGACGAGTGCATCACGCCGGAGATGCCGCCCACCGTGAACATACCCACCAGCGCGACGGCAAACTTCATGGCCACCGTGAACTTGATCTGGCCGCCCCACATAGTGGCCATCCAGTTGAAGATCTTCACGCCGGTCGGAATCGCGATCAGCATCGTGGTGAGTGAGAACACCGCGTCCGCGATCGGGCCCATGCCCACCGAGAACATATGGTGCGCCCACACGCCGAAGCCGAGGAAGCCGATCAGGATGCCCGAGTACACCATCACGGGATAGCCGAACAAGGGCTTCCGCGAGAAGGTGGGGAGCACTTCCGACACGAGACCGAAGGCCGGCAGAATCAGGATGTACACCTCGGGGTGACCGAACACCCAGAAGAGGTGCTGCCAGAGCAGCGGGTCGGCGCCCTTGGCGATCGTGTAGAAGTTTGTGCCGAAGAAGCGGTCAAACTGCAGGAACACGAGCGCGACGGTGATCACCGGGAAGGCGAGCACCACCAGGAACTGCACTACGAACGACATCCACGTGAAGATCGGCATGCGCATGAGCGTCATCCCGGGTGCCCGCATGTTGATGATCGTCGTGATGAAGTTGAAGCCGGCCGCGAGCGAGGAGATACCGAGCACCTGCAAGCCGATCACCCAAAAATCCATGTTGTGCTGCGGCGAGTACGCTTTCGTGCTCAGCGGCGCGTAGCCGAACCAGCCGCCATTGGGCGCCATCGACCAAAGGATGGGGAGGGTGATGAACACGCCACCCAACAGATAGATCCAGTACGAGAACGCGTTCAGTCGCGGGAAGGCGACATCGCGCGCGCCGACCTGCAGCGGGATCAGGAAGTTGAAGAACGCCGCCGAGAGCGGCATGACGGCGAGAAAAATCATCGTCGTGCCATGCATCGTGAACAGCTGGTTGTACATCTCGGCCGAAATGAGCTTGCCATTTGGCGTCGCCAGCTGCGCGCGCAGGATGGCGGCCTCAAGGCCGCCAACGACGAAGAAGAACAGTCCGGTAATGAGATAAAGCGCCCCAATGCGCTTGTGGTCCACCGTGGTGAGCCAAGACCACACGCCGGTTGTCGACGGAGCGGTCTTGACTTCGGTGTGCGGGGGCGCGGCAGCGATGGTTGCCATCGGTGTCGTTGGTCAGCGGTGACGGTGACTTACTTCAGGGCCTGGAGGTACGCGACGATGTCCGCGACCTCCGCGTCGGTCAAACCGCCGACGTTGACCACCATCTTGGTTTTCGGATCCGTCACACCCTTGCCGAGCGAGGGCATGATGGAGCCGGGCTTCATGTGCGGCGCGCTCTTGATCCAGTACGACAGATGCTTCGTGTCGTTCGGATAGAGACCGCCGGCGATCGTGTGGCGCGAACCCACGTGCGTGAGATTCGGGCCGACCACGGCCATGTTGAACGGCGTCCCGGCGATCGCATGACAGCCGATGCAGCTGGACCGGCCGTAAATCTGACGGCCACGCTCCGAGTCACCCGCACCGATCAGGGCTTCGTCGAAGCTGATCTGATTGGTGAGCGGCGTCTTCGGAATAGTGTATGCGAAGTCGTTCTCGATCTTCTCCTTCGGGAACGTCCACACCGGAACCGGTGCCGCCGGGGCCGGTGCGTCCTGCGCCGTCGTTGTCGGAGCGGTCGCGGCGGCGACTTGCAACACCGGCGTGCTGCCCGTGCCGGAGGGCACTGGCACCTTGGCCAGCGCGACGGCGGCAGGCACCGACGCTACGGCCTGGAAGATCGCCGGCTGCTGCTGATGCGCCGTCCACTGCGCGAACTCGCTCGGCGTGACCGCGAACACCTTAAACCGCATATTCGCGTGCGACGGGCCGCAGAACTCGGCACACATTCCGTTCCAGGCCGACGACGGCAGATCCGCGTTCGGCGTGAACCAGAGGTAGTTGGTTCTGTTCGAAATCAGATCACGTTTGCCGCCCATCTGGGGAATCCAGAAGGAGTGCAGCACGTCGACCGTCTTGAGCTGAAAGTTGACCGTGCGGCCGTTGGGCAAATACAGCTCGTTCGCCGTCGTGATGCCGTACTGCGGGTAGCGGAACTCCCACCACCACTGGTGCCCGATCACTTCGACCTGCAACGCGTCGGGCGTCGCCTTGGCCTGGGTCGTGAAGATCGTGCGAACCGTCGGAATCGCGATGAAGATCAGGATGACGGCGGGAATCGCTGTCCACGTGATCTCAAGCGCGGTGTTGCCATGCACCTGTTTCGGCACGCCACCGTCGGGACGACGCCGGAACTTGAAGATGGTGTAGACGAGAGCGGCTTCGACCCCGATGAAAACAAGCGTGCCCCAAAAGAGTAGCTTGTCCCAGAGTGAAACGATGGCGGCGTTGTATTCAGAATTCGGGTTGAACGTCGAATTCGGATACTCGCCGCCGCACGCTGCAAGCCCTAGAGCCAGAGCGCCCAGCAGCGCGACGGATGCCATCCGCCGCGGGCGGAACGTGCCAACCATGCCGGTTCCTGAAAAGTAGAGAGCCTCGTGTGGCGCGCGGGCGCGCGCAGACCATCGAGGGCCGTTCGAGAGATCAACACCCGAAGCTAAACGGAGGTTTCTCGCTGCCGCAAGCAAATCCGAACATCGTGCCGACTCTTCGACGATTTTCCTCAATTCGAGTAACCATCTTTGTCAATTTTGACGGTTTTTGCGTCCGAACTGAGTCCGAACTGAGTCCGAACTGAGTCCGAACGGGAGGGAGCAGACGGCAGCCCCGACCCCCCTGTCATCGCCGTCGTTGGGCATCCGGAACGCGGCCACACGACGGAGGGCCGCCGGCGCCACTTCGCGTACGCGGGTTGATCGGCGACTTCAGGACGTGAGTTCGACCACCATCACGCCGCGCTCGGCGAGCATGGCGAAGTAGCGCGAGGTCGGGATGCACTCGTCGGGCGTGTGCACGCCAGGGGCGATCGCACCGGTGACCTGCAGCTGGCCGGTGATCGAGAGCGTGTAGCCGGTGGTGCGCATCATGGCGGAGATGCCGTGCGCCGCATCGTACCGGTCGAGTACTTCCCAGGCCCGTGTGCCCGCCACGCCGTCTTTCGTGCCTCGCACCACCACGCGCAACGCTACGAGATCGGGCTTGCCCTTTCGCAGCTGCTCACCGGCCACCCGCACAAACACGTCGCGCGGCACGACCGACTGGCCCTTCACGTCCACGGCGTCGCTGCCGAGGAGGCCGAGATCGCGCATCGCTTCCATGACCCGTGCGTGTCCCGGATAGCGCAGCGTCTTGTACTCCATGGTCGGAATGACGCCGGCGTAGCGATACACCATGGTGGAGAGGCCGCCGGCGGTATGGAACGCCTCGAGCGCACCCACCGGCTCGGCGAAGTGCACGGACTCGAGCTCGGAGAGTGCCGTCACATGGGCCGGCTGTCCGTTGCGGACGACCAGCGACGCCGTGGTGTAGTAGTCCACCATCCCTTCGATGGAGTACGCGATCTGATATCCGAGTGGTGGCTCGGGAGTCTGGGGCAGCCCACCCACGAAGAGCTTGACACTTTCGACCGTGTCGAACTGATCGATACCGTGCTGCGCGATAACATTGACCATGCCGGGGGCGAGCCCGGTGTCAGGGATCACACTGATCCCCTTGGCTTTCGCTGCCGCGTCGAGCTGCTTCTGTTCCTGAACGATCTGCGTGTTGCCACCCAGATCAGCGAAGTGGACACCCACGTCAACAGCGATGGCCGCTAGCGCGGCGTTGAAGTAGTACGGAATGGCGCTCATCACCGCGTCGCAGCGGGAGAACACGGCACGCACGGCATCGACATCACGCACGTCGAGGGCAATCGCCTCGAGCCGGGGGCCGACGAACGGCGTGAGGAACGCGGGAAGGGCGCCCACACGGACGTCGGCCAGCACGACCTGCGAGACCGCCGGATTGTTCAGCAAATCATACGTGCACGCGGTGCCTTGCAGCCCCGCGCCGAGCACAAGCATTCGCATGTGGGTAGCTCCAGCAATTTCCAGAGAAGGGGTGTGTATGGATGAAAAGCTAACGCCTCTGACGGGCGAAGGCGGTGATGGGCGCGAAACGCGGGAGTGGCGTTCGCATCTGCTGGAGCACCGTTCACAACTCGCTGAGGTGCTTTCGTCGGCCCACCGGATCGCGGTGATCGGTATCAAACCGGAGGTCGTTGGCGGGCCCGCGTACTATGTGCCGGCGTATCTGCAGGCGGCCGGCTACGAGATCATCCCGGTACCCGTGTACTACCCGGACGTCACGGAGATTCTGGGCGCCCCGGTGCAGCGGTCACTCCGCGCGGTGACGCCACCGGCCGACCTAGTGCTGCTCTTCCGCCGATCCAGCGACGTGGCGCCACACGTCGAGGACATTCTGGCGGCGGCACCGCGGGTAGTGTGGATGCAGCAGGGCATTCACGATGCCGCCGTGGCGGAGACGCTCGCCAGGGCGGGAATCGACGTGGTGCAGGACACGTGCGCGATGATCGAGCACCGCAACGCCCAACGCTAGGCGTTGAGTGACCGTCTACTGCCGCACGCGATTGCGGCCGTCAGCCTTGGCACGATAGAGCGCGCCATCGGCCCGCGAGAACAGGTCCTCAACGTTCTCGATGCGGGCCGCCGGAAACACGGCCACGCCGATGCTGGCCGTGAGCTTGAGCGGCGGAAGCTCGCTTCCTCGGGCGAACGCATACTCATCGATGGCCGCGCGGATCCGTTCGGCGAACGATACCGCGCCCACCTCCTCGGTCTCCGGCAGCAGCACCAGAAACTCTTCACCGCCATATCGCGCCACGATGTCGCTGCCGCGAATGGTAGCGAGCAGCAGCTGTCCGACATCGCGCAACACATCATCGCCAACAAGATGCCCGTAGGTGTCGTTGACCCGCTTAAAGTGATCGAGGTCGATCATTAACAACGCGAGCGTGGAGTCGTAGCGGAGCGCGCGCTCCATCTCCGCCGTGATGCGCTCGCTGAGCGCTCGACGGTTGAGGAGTTGGGTGAGGGGATCGGTTTGCACGAGCTGCTCGAGTCGCGCGTTGTCGGCCATCGTGCTCTCGATCATCTGCGCGCGCTGAATCACCGCCACGGCGGCGTTGGTGACGGCTTGCGCGAATTCGAGATCGTGCGGCTCGAAGCGATCCTGGTCGCGCGTACGGCGCGCCAAGAACACGCCATACTGCCCGCGGTCGACGGTGAACGGCAGGGCGATCACCGAGCGGATCGATACTTCGATGCCTTCGATGCCCCACACCTGCCGCACGCCCTCGTACAGCGGATGTGTCTCGAGATCTTCCACCAGCACCGGCTGTCCCGTTTCGAGGGCCGCTTGCAGTTCCGGATAGCGGTCGAGCTGGATGCTGAGGTGCTGCAGGTTTGGGTTCTCGAACGCCGCCACGACCACCGCCTGCGCATCACCCGGGCGTGCCAGCATGACCGAGCAATGCGACACGCCAAGCGCGCGCGCCGCACGACGCACGAGCAGGTGGAAGAGTTCGGCGACGGAGAGATCGCCGGTGGTTTCGTGCAGGATGTCCACCAGCTTGCGACGGCTATCGGCATCCTGCTGCGCGCGCATCAGCGCTTCTTCGGTGCGCGCGAGCGCCACGCGGGTCGAGCGCAGAATGGCGCCGATGCGCAGCTGCGCCTGCACGCGTGCCAGCAATTCCTTCGGGCGATACGGCTTGCGAATAAAATCAGCCGCCCCCAATCCCAACGACCAGACCGAGGCGTCTTCGGGCGGCTGCGCAGAGAGCATGAGCACCGGCAAGTCACGCCAGCGCTCCTCACTCTTGATCTTCTCGAGCAGCTGACATCCGTTGGCATCCGGCATCAGGATGTCGAGGAGGAGCAGATCAGGCGCGCGCGCTTCGAGCTGTTCGAGACAGGCCCTCCCGCCATTGGCGGGAATCACCTCGTATCCGTTGTCCTGCAACAGCCAGGTGACGGATTCGAGGACGGCCACATCGTCATCAGCAACAAGAATTCGGGAAACGGACATCAGCCGTCGCGATCAGCGGGCGTGACGCATCTACGCGTCGCCACCACCGTCTAGCTCCAGCTCTCCGGTCGGCGCGTCCCCTTCGGCTCCTTCTACGCCGTCCGCGTCTTCCTTGTCGTCGGGAATCACGCGGGCCACGGCCTGCACCACATCGTGCTCGTCGAGCGCAACGAGCTTCACGCCCTGGGCCGCACGGCCCGTGACGCGGATTTCGCTCACCCGTGAACGGATGGCGACACCCTGACGCGTCATCAGCATTAGCTCGTCTTCCGGTACGACTTCCATAAGCGCGACCACGTCGCCCGTGCGGCTCGTGCGGTTGAGCGTGAGGATGCCCTTGCCGCCGCGCTTCTGCACGCGGTATTCGCTCACTTCGCTGCACTTGCCGAGCCCCTTTTCGGTCACGACGAGCAGCGTTGCCTCGCGCTTGATCACGACCATGCCGACCAGCTGGTCTTCGGGGCGCAGTTCGATGCCCTTCACGCCCGTCGTATCGCGGCCCATATCACGCACGTCGCTCTCATGGAAACGCACCGAGAGACCGTGGCGCGTGGCGAGCACGACGTCGTTGCTACCCGACGTCATCTGCACGTCCATCAGCTCGTCGCCTTCCTCGATCTTAATGGCCTTGATGCCATTCGAACGCGGATGGCTGTACTGTGACAGCGCCGTCTTTTTTACCGTGCCCTTGCGCGTGCAGAATAGCAGGAACTCCGTGTCGCTGAACTCGCGCGTGAGCACAATCGCGCGAATGCGCGTGTCGGGAGTGACGTTGATGAGGTTCACGATCGGCTTGCCGCGCGTATTGCGCCCGGCCTGCGGCAACTCGTGCACCTTGAGCCAGAAGCAACGCCCGTCATCGGTGAAGATGAGCATGTACGTGTGCGTACTCGCCACGTAGAAGCGCTCGATGAAATCGTTTTCCTTGAGATCCGCGCTGGACTTGCCACGGCCACCACGCCCCTGCCGGTTGTACAGCGACAGCGGGGTGCGCTTGATGTAGCCGTTGTGCGAGATGGTCACGACCATCTCTTCTTCGGCGATCAGATCTTCGATCGAGAACTCGCCGTCATCGCTGACGATCTCCGTGCGGCGTTCGTCGCCGTACGTCTCCATCAGCTTGAGCAGCTCGCCCTTCATGATCTCCATGCGGCGCGGACGCGACTCGAGGATACCGCGCATCTCGAGGAGGAACGCGCGCACTTCGGTGAGCTCTTCCTCGAGCTTGTCGCGCTCGAGGCCGGTGAGCTTGGCCAAGCGCATGTTGAGGATCGCTTCTGCCTGCCGCTCGGACAGTCCGAAGCGCGTCTGCAGCTGGAGGCTCGCCGTGGGCGTGTCGTCGGCCGCGCGGATCATGCGGATCACTTCGTCGATATTATCGACGGCAATCTTGAGGCCTTCGAGAATGTGCTCGCGCTCGAGCGCCTTGTCGAGATCGAACTGCGTGCGACGCACGATCACTTCGTGGCGATGCTCGATGTAGTGCCCCAGGCACTGCCGCAGCGTGAGCACCTTGGGCACGAGCTGACGCGTGTTCACGTCGGGCACGAGCGCCAGCATGATCACGCCGAACGTGCTCTGCATCGCCGTGTGCTTATACAACTGGTTGAGCACCACACGCGGGATCGCGTCACGCTTGAGCTCCACCACCACGCGGATACCATCGCGGTCGGACTCGTCGCGCAGCGCGCTGATGCCGGTGAGCTTTTGGTCGCGCACGAGCTCGGCGATGTCGATCACCAGCTTCGCCTTGTTCACCTGATACGGCACTTCGGTGACCACGATCTGGGAACGACCGGTCGACTCCTTCTCTTCGATGACCGCCTTCGCGCGCATGACGATCCGGCCGCGACCCGTGTCCTGATAATCGGCAATGCCGGTGCGACCATAAATGTATCCGCCGGTCGGGAAGTCCGGGCCGCGCACAATCGCGCGCAGCGCGGCGCCTTCGATCTCGGGGTTGTCGATCATCGCGATCACGGCGGTCACGACTTCGCGCAGATTGTGCGGCGGAATGTTCGTCGCCATGCCCACGGCGATGCCCGACGATCCGTTCACCAGCAGGTTCGGTACGCCCGAGGGGAGGACACGCGGCTCTTCCAGGCGATCGTCGAAATTCGGCGCGAAGTCGACCGTGTTCTTGTCGATGTCTTCGAGCATCTCGACCGACATGCGCGTCAGTCGCGCTTCGGTGTAGCGATAGGCGGCCGCGTTGTCGCCGTCCATCGAGCCGAAATTGCCTTGGCCGTCGACGAGCGGATACCGCAGGGAGAACGTCTGCACCATACGCACCAGCGCGTCGTACACGCTGCTGTCACCGTGCGGGTGATACTTGCCGAGCACATCACCAACGACCGTCGCCGACTTCTTGAACGGACGCCCCGGCAACAATCCGAGCTCGTTCATCGCGTACAACACGCGGCGATGCACAGGCTTGAGGCCATCGCGCACGTCGGGCAGTGCACGCGAGACGATGACGCTCATGGAATAATTGATGAACGATTCCTTCACCTCCTCATCGATGAGGCGCGGCAGAATGCGTTCTCGGGCGTTCGGTGCAGTCATGTGTCGTCGGGCAGGAGAAACGTGGTCCGAAACGGTGATCGACAGCCACTAAATGTACACGACCCGACGCGCAAAAACAACGCCGCTGGCCTACCGTAACCTTCTATATTACAATGACTTACAAACGCGTCCGGCGTTAGGAGCCCCAGCTGCGCACGATCGCGAGCAGCCGCCACTCGCCGGCGACGCGGCGCAGCAAATACGCCGCCCCGCCGTTGCTGCCCGAGCCGACCTCGATGCCGCCACGCTCCAGGGGACGATGCACCCCGACCACCGCGTAGTCCTGCCAGATCACCATCGGCGCGATCACGTGATATGCCAGGTCGGCGCTCGGATTCTTGGCGCCGACCGCCGTGAAGAACTCGTCGCGCGCCCGCTGCTGCCCCTCCGGCCCGAAGTACGCCTTCACCCGCGGACTCGGCGCCTTCGGGAAGTCCATATCGGCGAAGCCCGGCACCACGAAGGTGACGGTGTCGCTCAGGATCGGCGACGGCAGGCAGCCCGGCTTGGTCGGGTCGGGCACGTCGCCCGTGAGCCCGGTGGCCACCGCGCGATGCACGCCAGCCCCGTCCTCGTCCCACCGCGGCCGGTCGATGCCGGCTTCCCAACCGACCACGACACGCAGCAGGGCCCGCGCCTCCGGTGTCGCTAACGACCGGCCGACGCCCTGAAGCACGATCGCCTGCTCCATCCGCTCGACGGTCGCCTGCAGCGCCGCCTGCAGCGCAGGGGTCGTGTCGTTTGTGAACACCCGCAACGCGCCCGGATTGCACCGGTCGCCGAGATCGGCCCACGAGGCCCGGGCGAGATACGCCCGCCGCCACTGCGTCAGCTGCTGCGCGTACGCGCGCGTCTCCGCGGCCAAATAC
>Ga0209355_1001495_pt1 | contig 13245 bp, 13 predicted proteins | sample LauGreSBDMM110SN_3_FD_187563 | JGI IMG/M metagenome (GOLD analysis project Ga0209355, IMG submission 187563) | Freshwater lake microbial communities from Lake Michigan, USA - Sp13.BD.MM110.SN (SPAdes) (version 2) | ecosystem: Environmental > Aquatic > Freshwater > Lake | place: Lake Michigan...
CAGAAACAACAAAGGACCCACGATTTAACGTAAGTCCTTGATTTTCATGTAGCGAGACCGGGATTTGAACCCGGGACCTCAGGGTTATGAATCCTGTGCTCTAACCAACTGAGCTACCTCGCCAGAACCTATTGGTTATACCCTTAAAAGGGTGGCAAAACTACTTAATTTTTTTGAATTTATGGGTTCACTTTGAGACTAAAAACAGACTGTCCTTCAAAAAACCCTTCAAATACATCCCCCTTTGCAGTAGGGCCTACGCCGGCTGGTGTTCCTGTATATATTAAGTCCCCGGGATAGATCGTAAAATACTCCGTAATGCCTGCTAATATTTTGTCTAATGGGAATATCATTAAGCTTGAATTACCCGTTTGTACAGTGGTGCCATTTTTTGCTAAAGTATAATGAATGGACCCTGATAAAATTTCAGATGTCAATGGATGCCACTCCCCTAGTATTGCGGCATTGTCAAATGCTTTTGCTTTTTCCCAAGGAAGGCCTTTTTCTTTTAATTTACTTTGCAAATCACGTGCGGTAAAATCTATACCTACACTAATCGCATCGCAATATTCATTCACTGGAATGCCTCCTGGATGTAGTTCACTTAAATTTTTTCCTTTCTTGCTTACGCGTAATACCAACTCTCCTTCAAAATGCAAATCATTGGTAAAGCTAGGGATAGAAAAATTTTCGCCTTTTGGTAACAATGCTGTATCCGGCTTCATAAATATAATTGCCGAAGTGGGCACTTCATTTCCTAACTCATGCGCATGCTCCACATAATTTCTTCCAATACAAAATATACTCATAAAAATATTTTAATCGTTCAATGCAAATACTTATACCTCTTTAATATCCAACGCATTCGCCATTGTCATGGTACGCGACAATCCTATCGCTGCAAAGGATTCTATCACTTCCACACAGTTTTGGATTTTTATATCTATTAACTTTCTTTCATCCTGCGCCCATTTGCCTAATACAAAATCTATCTGTTGTCCTTTTGCAAAATCATTGCCAATGCCAAACCTCAATTTCGGATAAGCATCCGTGCCTAATGTTAATTGAATATCTTTTAAGCCATTATGACCCGCATCGGAACCGGAAGCGCGTAAACGAATTTTTGAAGTCGGCAATGCTAAATCGTCTACAATAGTTAAGGTATTTTCTAAATCTACTTTCTCTTTGTCCATCCAATACTTAAACGCCTTACCACTTAAGTTCATAAAAGTGGTTGGCTTCAAACATATAAAGGTCTTGCCCTTCCATTTTACTTCGGCTACTTCTGCTAACCTGTCTAATTTAAAAAAGCCGCCATGCTTTATTACAAATGCATCCAACACATCAAACCCGATATTGTGTCGGGTATGTGCGTATTCGGCACCTACATTTCCTAATCCTACTAATAAAAATTTAGACATGGCTGTTTCCCTTTCAGTATCAAAAATACGCAAAATCGGGTGAGGGTGAAAAACAAAAATCCCCTCCCGAAACTCGGGAAGGGATTTCATATTCAAATAATGTAAAATTATTTTTTGTCTGCCTTCGCTGCCTCAGTTTCTTCTTGTTTTAACAAACGTGTCATAACAATAGAAGCAACAGGGATACGTGGAGGGTTCATTAGTTCGATATTTGGTACTTGAACATCCTGAACACGAATGTTTTCATTCAATTCTAATTTTGTAATATCAAGTTCAATAAACTCTCTTAAATCCTTTGGAAAAGCTTTTACCTTTAAAGACTTTAACTTAACAACTAACTTACCACCCGCTTTAATACCGGCAGCAGCACCTACTAATTTTAAAGGTAAAGTAGCAATAACTTTTTTATTGTCTACCAACTCTAGTAAGTCAACATGGATTAAAGCATCTGATACTTTGTCAAATTGTAAATCTTTCAAGATACACTTGTAAGTTTTACCTTCTACTGTAACTTCTGCTAATTGGAATTCACTTGTGTACACCAATGGCTTAAAAGCCTTTGCAGAAGCATAGAAATTTACTTCTGTAGCACCCCCGTAAATTACACCTAGCACATTTTCCTGAGAGCGTAGTTGGCGGGCGACTTTTTTGCCAGCTTCGGTCCTCAAGTGGCCTTCTATTGTAACTGTTTTCATTTGAGATCTATTTGTTTTTAAAAATTGGAGATTTGTTTTCACAAAACCCCGTCCATTATTCATTCTCAATAATGGAGCGCGAAGATAGGAAATAAAAAAGTAGCAACCAAGGCTGCTACTTAATATTATCTAAAACGTTGATTTTTAGCCTCTTGACTTTAATTGAGCGTGCACAAATAAGCTGGTAATACTCTTATTTTCATAGGCATTTCTTATGGCAATAGCGAATAAGTCCGCTACCGTCACCACCTTAATTTTAGGGGAGCTATGTTGCAAAGGAATGGTGTCACAAACCACCAATTCTTCTAAAATAGAATTTTCGATGTTTTCATAAGCCTTTCCGCTTAATACCGGGTGCGTAATTAAAGCACGAACCGATCTTGCGCCTTTTTCTTTTAATAATGCTGCTGCTTTCACCAAAGTGCCGCCGGTATCGCAAATATCATCTACCAATACAATGTCTTTACCAGCCACCTCGCCTATCACCACCATGCTCGCAATTTCGTTGGCGCGTTTACGGTGCTTATCACAGATTACCATTTCGGCATTAAAGTAGTTGGCTACTTCACGCACACGGTTTGTACTTCCTACGTCCGGTGCTGCAAAGCATAGGTTCTCTAATTTTAAAGATTCAATATAGGGAATAAATATAGCCGAGCTGTCTAAGTGATCCACAGGCACATCAAAGAAACCTTGTATTTGAGCCGCATGTAAGTCCATGGTGATAACCCTATTGGCACCAGCCGCTTCTAATAAAGTTGCGATTAATTTTGCTCCAATCGCAACCCTTGGCTTGTCCTTTCTGTCCTGACGGGCAAAACCGTAGTAAGGAATCACTACTATAATTTTATACGCACTTGCACGTTTTGCAGCGTCAATCATTAATAATAATTCAAATAAATTGTCGGTAGGCGCATAAGTGCTTTGCACTAAGAAAACATAGTCTCCACGCACACTTTCCAAGAAAATAGGCTGAAACTCGCCATCACTAAACTTTTGAATGTTTATTTTTCCGATGGGTGCGCCAAAACGTTGGGCAATTTTCTCTGCTAGGGCCGTTGAGCCAGTTCCAGCAAATATTTTAACAGAAGGGTTCATGGGTAGGTTGAATGTGCTCCAAAGTTATCATTCTGTAAAGCATTTAGGAAAGAATAGTGGGGGGACTTTTCAACAAGTCATTCACTTAGGTAAAAATTCTACTTTTTTAATAGTATTAATACCCTTATACAGCATTCAATTATAGGATACATTGCCCAATGCAAACTCAAATGACCATTAAAACCTGGGCCCTCAATGACCAACCCATACATAAATTATATACCAAGGGGGCAAAATATTTAACCGATGCCGAACTCATTGCTATATTATTACAACAAGGAACTCGGCAAAATAACGCAGTGGATTTGGCTAGATTATTGCTGCACAAATGCAATAACAATTTGTTACAATTGTCAAAACTTTCAACCAAAGATATACTTGCATTAAAAATTAAAGGGATTGGAAAAGTAAAAGCCATTCGTTTATTAGCAGCTATAGAATTGGGATCCAGAAGATTATTTCAACAAAATTTAGATAAACATATTTTACAAAGCAGTGACGTGATTGCGCATTTAAAATACAGTTTACAATTTGAGCCCCGTGAAATTTTTATGGTATTACTTTTAAATCAGGCCAATAAAATAATACACGAACAAATTTTAAGCGAGGGCGGGATAACCGGCACTGTTGCAGATCCCAGGGTATTGTTTAAATTGGCCCTTAGCCACGAAGCCACTGGGTTTATAATATGTCACAATCACCCCAGCGGGCAACTCATGCCTAGCAGAATGGACGATATGCTAACCGAGAAAGTTAAAAAAGCGGCTTGCCTTTTAGACATCAAATTAATTGACCATATCATCGTAAGCACGGAAGGCTACTATAGTTATGCGGAACAAAGTAGTTGTTGGTAAGGCAAAATTATAAAATGCTTGCTATGCTTGTGCAGTAGGTCCTCCAAAATTTAATGGAATTTCTACCGGTGACATATCGCCAATTGGGCCATTGGCCTCTTCATATCTTTCTACATTTTCTACCAAGGCTTTCATAAATCTTTTGGCATGCATAGGCGTTAAAATCACGCGAGACTTCACCTTACTTTTCGGGGTTCCCGGCATGACGTTCACAAAATCAATTACAAACTCGGCATTGCTATGTGTTATAATGGCAAGGTTGGCATAAGATCCTTCGGCAATTTCCTCGCTAATTTCAATATTTAGGGGTTGGTTTGGGTTTTGTTCCATGGTATTAATTGAGCAGCAAAGATACAGGGGATGGAATGTTTAAAAAAAAATTAGAGTACAGCATTTCTATGAACTAAATTTGCGCCATGTTAGTACTAGATGGGAAAATAGCCTCCGCGGCCGTAAAAGCAAGCCTTTTACAACAAACACAAGCCTTACAAGCAGCTGGAAAAAGAACGCCTCATTTGGCAGCTATTTTAGTGGGCAATAACGGCGCAAGTGAAACCTATGTGGCCAGTAAGGTTAAAAATTGTGATGAAACTGGCTTTGGGAGTTCCTTAATTCGTTTTAATGACGATGTAACAGAGGCCGATTTACTTGCAAAGATCAAGGAGCTAAATGTTGACAAAACAGTAGACGGCATTTTAGTTCAACTTCCTTTGCCAAAACATATAGACGACGAAAAAATAATTGAAGCCATTCATCCCGACAAAGATGTGGACGGTTTTCATCCAACAAATATTGGAAGAATGGTGCAAGGCTATGATACTTTTATTCCTGCCACACCCTATGGTGTTTTATTAATGTTGGAATATTTCAAGATTGAAACAAAGGGTAAGCATGTGGTAGTGATTGGCCGCAGTAATATAGTGGGAAGACCCATGAGTATTTTATTAAGTGGTGATCGTCCGCAAGGGAACGCGCATGTTACACTATGCCACCGTTATACACCTAAAGAAGAAACCATTAAAATGGCACAACAAGCCGATATACTAGTGGTAGCCGTAGGTATCCCCAACTTTGTTACCGCTGAAATGATTAAGCCAGGCGCGGTGATTATTGACATAGGTATTACCCGAGTAGAAGACGCTACTGCAAAAAAAGGTTTTCGTATTAAAGGCGATGTTCATTACGAAGAAGCCATAACGAAAGCATCGGCCATAACGCCTGTACCCGGCGGTGTTGGACTTATGACCATTGCCGGTTTGTTGATGAATACCATGAAAGCCTACGAAGGCAAATTTTATCATAACTAGTCCAATTTTTATTTTAATTAATCGAAGCAGCTAGCTTATCTATGAGCAACAATCAACCCCAACAATACCCAGTCATGGAAATGTTTTATTCTTTGCAAGGCGAAGGATACCATCAGGGCAAAGCGGCTTATTTTATTCGCTTGGCTGGTTGCGATGTGGGATGTGTTTGGTGTGATGTAAAAGATAGTTGGGACGCTAGTAAACATCCAGTATTATCGGTTGAGGAAATTATAAAGAGTGCATTAGCGTATCCTAGTCGCTTGGCCATTATCACAGGGGGCGAACCTTTGTTATATGAATTAGCGCCCTTAACCACTGCGTTAAAAGCAGCAGGTTTTCAAACCAATATAGAAACCTCCGGATCTAGTCCTATGTCAGGAAAGTGGGACTGGGTATGCTTATCCCCTAAAAAGTTTAAAGCACCCCTTCCAGAAAATATTTCACTCGCTTCTGAATTAAAAGTGGTGGTTTTTAATAACTCCGATTTTGAATGGGCCGAGACCTATGCAAAACAAACTACTCCAAATTGCAAATTATTCTTACAACCAGAATGGGACAAACAAGCGCAAATCACTCCAGTAGTCATTGAGTATGTTAAAGCAAACCCAAAATGGGAGTTAAGTGCGCAGTTGCATAAGTACATTCAAGTACCCTAATTATATTTACAGCTCAATATAGCAATATGAAAAATAGGCATGTTCTATTTTTATGGGTGGTTATTTTATCATGTACAATGACAAGTTCATTGCATGCACAAGATGAAAATGCAGCGCGCAAATTATTGGACAAAGCATCGGCAGCATTTGAAGCAGAAAATTATGAGCAGTGCATTCAACTGCTTCAATCTAGCATTCAAAAAGATACCAATTTTACAGACCCTTATATTACCCTTTTTCAAGTATATTCCAAATTAAAGCAAACACAAAAAGCAATTGACATTTTTGAAAAAGCGATTGTTAAGGATAGTGTAAATTGCATTCCCTATATTTTAAAATATGCAAACGCATTATCTAGTTTGGGTGAATACAAAAAAGCATTCAATGTCCTTAATAACTATGAATCTAAGGCGCCCCCTTATCAACTTCAAAACATTAAGGATTTAATTACGATATGCCAATTTGCAATACTACACCCTGCAGATTCTTTTGTTAAAGTGACTAATGTTGGAGACAGCATTAATACATCCGATGCAGAATATTTTCCAACGGTCACCGTACAGGATAGTTTGTTATTGTTTATGCGAAGAGATTCCTATAAAAGAGAAGACTTTCTGTTTAGCACTTTTTCTGCCAATGGATTTACGTATGCGAAAACACTTTCAGATACCTTAAATTTTGCCAACAAAAAAGGAGCACCTAGTTTGTCTTCCGATTTAAATACCCTGTATTATGCTGCCGAATATAATGATATAGGATATGGCAGATATGACATATACAAAGTGTCTAAAATAGGCAATGGTTGGTCTGCCCCTTTAAACTTGGGACGAAATATCAATTCAGATTTTTGGGAAAGCGCCCCTAGTATATCCCCCGACGGTCAAGCTTTATTTTTTAGTAGTAATAAACCGGGTGGTATAGGTGGCATTGATATTTATGTTTCCTATAGAAATAAAAATGGAATTTGGGGTAAAGCATTTAACCTTGGTCCCAATATTAATACAACAGGCGACGATCAAACGCCATTTATTCATGCAGACAACAGGACTTTATATTTTGCTTCCAATGGTTGGCCTGGTTATGGCGGAACAGATTTATTTGTGTCTTATAAAAAAGTAGACGGAAAATGGAGTAAGCCTACGAATTTAGGTTACCCCATTAATACTTTCGACAATGAAGGAAGCATTGCCATTGCAAGTAATGGTAGTGAAGGATATATTGCAAGTGATCGAATAGACAGCCGCGGCGGTTTAGATATTTATAAAGTGGTATTGCCCGAAAATGTGCGCGCAAATAGAACTTATTATTTTAATGGTTTTATTACCGATGCCATTACACATAAAGCCATTCCTGGTTTAGTAAGGTTAGCCGACCCTAAGGACTCCACAAAATTTATGATGGTAAATGTGGACAGCAGTGGCTCCTTTGTGCTTTCTATTCCAGAGTTTGATTCTCTGGGCATTCAAGTAAATAGTCCGCAACATGAATATGCGAGTAGTTTATTAAGTAAAGAGAGTCTGGTACAACTTGGCGGGACCACACAGTATTTTAATTTAAAACCAATACAAAATAAATTTACCAAGGATTTTAAAAATGTATTTTTCGAAGTGAATGCTGCACAATTAACACGCGCTTCCTTTGTTGAATTGGATGCCTTGGTTAATTATTTAGAGAACAGTGCAAATGCAACTATTTTAATTGAAGGGCATACAGACAATACAGGAACAGAAATGGCAAATATTATTTTGTCAGAAAAACGTGCCAACGCCATTGCACAATATTTAATAAGCAAGGGCATTGTTAAAGAAAGCATTGCTACAAAAGGCCTTGGTGCCGGAAAACCCATTGCCGATAATAATACACAGGCTGGCCGTGCACAAAATAGACGCACTAGTTTTACCATCACACTTCCATAGTTAAGTATAAATACGCTTATTTCAAATGAATAAATAAGCGATGTTTATACAATGACAAATAAAGAAGAAGCATTATTATATAATATTGCTTTTAGTATGTTGGGAGGCGTAACGGAAGCAAGTAAATTAGTAATGCTTCGACATTATGGTTCCGCAACTGGCATTTTTAATTTGCGTAAAAAAAATACACCCGCATGGCCCATTGAAGCTGCTGAAGAAGAAATTAATTTTATTTCAAAACATAATATTAATTGCTTCTCTTTAATGGATACACATTATCCAAATCGGTTGATTAATATTTCCGATCCTCCGCTTCTTATATATACCAAAGGTTCTACTCAATTTAATCTTCCTCAATTAATTAGTATTGTAGGTACGCGGCAACATACACATCAAGTAAATAAAGTAATACAAGAATTATTAGAAGGTTTACAACATTTACAAATGGGCGTTATTAGTGGCATGGCATTGGGGGTGGACGGCATTGCACATGCTTTGGCTTTAGCAAATAAAATCCCTACCTGGGGCGTATTGGCACATGGACTAGATACTATTTACCCTAGTGCACACAGGCGCTTAGCCATAAATATGTTAAGCAACGGAGGACTCATTACAGAGTGCAGACAAAAAACAATTACCATGCCTTATCAATTTCCTAAACGCAACAGAATTGTTGCCGGCATGACCGATGCTACCATTGTAATAGAAAGTGCAGTGGAAGGGGGAAGTATGATTACTGCAAAATTAGCAAGGGGGTATGATAGAGAAGTTTTTGCAGTGCCTGGTAAAATACATGACGCAAAAAGTAAAGGTTGCTTGTGGTTAATTAAAAACAATATCGCCACCATGTATCATGACCCAATTCAATTATTAGATAACATGAATTGGCCTTTACAAAATGACCAAGCAGAAAATGACCATTCAAATGCAGCGACTGAGGATTTAAAAACACAAAGCTTGCTATTGTCGCTTCCTCCTATTTTACAATCTGTGTTCACATGCATACAAACGCAGGGGCCCATTCACAAGGACGCCATCTCAGAGCAATTGGCCATCCCTTCTCCTGAATTATCTAGCCATTTACTTTCCCTGGAACTAAATAGCCTCATCCATTTACAGGCTGGCAACCTCTATTCAGTGACCTAACTAATTGTTTTTCAACGCTTAAAAAAAAGTATTTTGACTAAATGAGCCAAAAAGCTACCTTTGCCTATGGCAACAAGAAATTCTACCAACAACTCCCGCATTTTTGGTCAAGGCTTAACCTTCGATGACGTATTGTTAATGCCGGCTTATTCTGAGATGCTTCCTTCCGAAGTAAAAATCTACAGTCAACTAACCAAAAACATTCAACTCTACGTTCCTATTTTATCTGCTGCAATGGACACCGTTACAGAAGCGAGCTTAGCTATTGCTTTAGCGCGTGAAGGGGGCATAGGTATTTTACACAAAAACATGAGTATTGAACGCCAAGCAGAGCAAGTGCGTAAAGTAAAACGTAGCGAGAGTGGAATGATTGTCGACCCAATTACTTTAGAAGTAAACGCTACCATTGGTGACGCTTTAATATTAATGAAGGAAAATAAAATTGGTGGTATTCCAATTATTGATAAAGGAAATAAGTTGGTAGGAATTTTAACCAACAGAGATTTACGTTTTGAAACCGATCGCAAACGTAAAGTAAGTGAAGTAATGACAAAGGAGAATTTAATCATTGCGCCAGAAGGAACGGATTTAAAAAAAGCAGAAAAAATATTACGTCAATATAAAATTGAAAAATTACCTGTAGTAAGTAAGCAAGGAAAATTAATTGGCTTAATTACGTATCGTGATATTTTACAATTAAGCGCCTTCCCCAATGCAGTGAAAGATAAGATTGGTCGTTTATTAGTGGGTGCTGCATTAGGTATTACAAAAGATCTATTAGATCGCGCTGCAGCATTGCAAGCAGTGGGTGTAGATATTGTTTCCTTAGACAGTGCACACGGGCATAGCAAGGGAGTGATTGAAGCTTTAAAGACATTAAAAAAGAATTTTAAAAATTTACCGGTCATTGCAGGAAATGTAGCTACTGCACAAGGTGCTTTAGCATTAGCCAATGCAGGAGCAGATGCAGTGAAAGTGGGTATTGGGCCGGGTTCTATTTGTACTACGCGTATTGTTGCCGGTGCAGGTGTTCCGCAATTAACTGCGATTATGGAAGCTGCCAAAGCATTGAAAGGAAAAAATATTCCCGTGATTGCAGACGGTGGAATTAGATATACCGGTGATATGGTAAAAGCATTAGCTGCGGGTGCCAATTGCGTAATGATGGGAAGTATTTTTGCAGGTACCGAAGAAAGTCCTGGCGAAACTATTATTTATGAAGGACGTAAATTTAAAGGTTACCGCGGTATGGGAAGTATTGGTGCCATGGGACGAGGAAGCGGCGATCGTTATTTTCAAGAAGGAACGGATAGCAAAAAATTTGTACCAGAAGGTATTGAAGGTCGTGTTGCATACAAGGGAAATCTAAATGAAATTATTTATCAATTTGTGGGAGGCTTGAAAGCAGGCATGGGATACTGCGGTGCTAAAACAGTGAAGGATTTGCAAAATGCAACCTTTGTTCAAATTACCAATGCAGGTATGAAAGAAAGTCACGCACATGATATTGATATTACCAAGGAAGCCCCTAACTATAGCCGTAAATAACAAGTAATGAAGCATAAATTGAGAACTTGTATGAATGGGATCTTAAAGAAATTTTTCAGCTTACTACTAATTACTACTTTCAGTTTAGTTTTCAATAATACCACAACTGCACAAGACACCACCGTTAATTCAAAACTACGTATTAGTGTACTTACCTGTGATGCAGGCGATGATTTGTATACCATTTGGGGACACACCGCAGTGCGCGTAGTAGATAGCATAAATAATACCGATTACGTTTTTAATTTTGGCTCCTTTGATTTTAGTACCCCCAATTTTATCGCCAAGTTCATGAAGGGTGATTTAATGTATTTTATCAGCGCCACAACATATACTAACTTTTTATACGAGTACACGGCAAGGAATGTGCATGAGCAGGAATTAAAATTAAAATTAACCCCTTCGGAAAAAGAAAAATGGTATCAGGAATTGCAAGTAAATATGATTGGTAACAACCGTTTTTATTTATACAATTTTATCACGGATAACTGTACCACCAGAATTAAAGACGGACTTTTCAAACACGCTCCCATTAATGGATACAGCATACGTATTCATTCCTTTAGAGAAGAAGTGGTAAGTGCCACTTACAAAGGTGGATTAGGCTGGGTAGGCTTGGGCATAGATTTATTATTAGGTGCCGTATCGGACCAAACCCCTAATTTGAATCAGGAAGCATTTTTACCAAAATTATTGTACCAAAAAATTGCGCTTAATCCAAAATTGGTGCTATCAAGTAAGGATACTCAATACAATAATAAACCTCAGGGAAAAGAAACAAGTCCAATCACGTATTTAATCTTAGTGCTAGTTTTATACATTTTTGTATCCAATTGGAATAGTTTAATCACACAGCGCATTGCCCGCGTTCTAGATATTAGTTTATTACTCTTTTTTGGTATTGGAGGCGCATTGGTTTTATACATGAGTCAATTTTCATTCCATAATGCTTGTCATGAAAACTATAATTTAATTTGGTTACACCCCCTATACTTATTAGCCATCCCTGTTTATTTTTTATCTAAAAAATGGACTGGTTATATGGGTTGGTTATTTTTTACAGCAACCACGTTATTGATGTTTGCAAGCCATTGGATACCACAACACTTTTCTAAATCAGTGATTGTTATCATGATATTAGCTTTATGCTTACAAATAAGGCTTATTAAAAGAGGTCGTTTAGCAAAATATAAATAGCTTACGTTTTTTAATGCCCATAAAAAGCTTTTATGTTACATTATTTCGATTATGGCGAGGATCAATTGTCCTACTTTGATGAAGGCGACAATGAATCAATCAACAATAAGCCCACTTTGTTATTAATACATGGCTTTGGTGAGGATCATAGCATATGGAAAAATCAAATTGAATTTCTTTCACAACATTATAGAGTTATTGCACCAAACCTTCCAGGCGTGCATTGTAAACCCTTAATCATACATCATTCACACAAACCAAGTATTAGCAATTATGTGGAAGTATTGCATGACCTGATGCACAGTTTGCATATTGAAAAATATTTTATAGCTGGGCACAGCATGGGTGGTTATATTGGTTTGGCATTTGCCGATTACTATGTAAATCATGTTATTGGATTGGCATTGGTTCATTCTAATACTTTCGAGGACAGTGCCGCTAAAAAAGAAGTTCGTTTAAAAGTAGCCGAGTTTATTCAGGAACAGGGAACCAGAAAATTTTTAGAAACTTCTACCCAAAATTTATTTGGCAATAATTTTAAAAAAGTACACCCCGATAAAATACAGGATGTAATTGATAGTGTTAGCGATATTAGCCCAGAAGCGATGATCCAATTTGTAATGGCCATGCGCAACCGAGATTCACATGAACATATGCTACGTGAACAGCACATTCCTATCGGAATGATTGTAGGCGAAGAAGATATTGCCGTATCTATTGAAGATTCCTTGCTGCAAACTCAACTTTTACCAGCAAAGAATGTTATTATATTAAAGCAAGTTGGGCATATGGGCATGTTGGAGGCAACTGAATAAGTAAATAATGCGCTACTTGGCTTTATTCAAGAAGCCACACATAAATAATAACAGTGATAAAAATAAATATATGTCAAAGATCATTTTAGTTACCGGAGCAAGTTCAGGATTTGGGAAAGCCATCGCAGAAAAATTTGCTGCAGGTGGATGGAACTTAATTTTAACAGCGCGCAGAAAAGAAAAATTAGAAGCCGTCGCTACTAATTTAGAAAAACAATATGATGTAAAAACGCTTAGCTTGGTTTTTGATATTCAAAAAAAGGAGGATGTATTTGAATACTTAGGCAATTTGCCTAGCGAATGGCAGGGGGTAGATTTACTTGTAAATAATGCAGGATTGGCCTTAGGTCGTGACTCTTTTTTAGATGCCAATTTAGCCGACTGGGAAACCATGATTGATACCAACGTAAAAGGATTGTTATATGCCTCCAAAGCGGTTTTGCCTTATTTGATAAAACAAGAAGGCCATATTATTAATATTGGAAGTACGGCTGGAAAAGAAGTGTATAAGGATGGCAATGTTTACTGTGCCACTAAGCATGCAGTAGATGCAATTTCCAAAGCACAAAGAATTGATTTATTACCTTATCAT
>Ga0209355_1001498_pt1 | contig 13237 bp, 11 predicted proteins | sample LauGreSBDMM110SN_3_FD_187563 | JGI IMG/M metagenome (GOLD analysis project Ga0209355, IMG submission 187563) | Freshwater lake microbial communities from Lake Michigan, USA - Sp13.BD.MM110.SN (SPAdes) (version 2) | ecosystem: Environmental > Aquatic > Freshwater > Lake | place: Lake Michigan...
GGGGCGTTGAGGTTCTAAGATCTTAGGGCCCTTGGACTTTTTGGCGGCGCGAGCAAAAGTACCGGCTTAATATAGCTACACGCAGTTACCACGGCCAATTGGACTTGATGAAAAAAGGATCAAATTCATAAAAATAAAAGAATATCCATTAACCAAGGCTACCTACCATACTCTCGAACTCACGTCGTAAGCGATCACGGCACAACTTATAATCAGGGTTACAATATGCTTCTTTGAAGGCTCTCTGTATTTTTCGCGCAGCAATAATGCATAGGATGGTCCTTTCTACTTCTAGAGGAGGCAATGTGAGCAAGTGCTCTTGGTATGGCCTTACAAAGCTCTTGTCCCATGGATAATCAGGGTTGGCTTGAACTATATCCCAAGTGATATTGGGATTGTGGGTTAATGCGTAAAAGTTCCATCTTTTATCAATATTCGCTTGAACGATATCCCATGTTATATTTGGATTTTCACTTATATCGAGCCAATTCCATGGCTTTTCCGGGTGCCTTTGAATGATTTCCCAGGTAACACACTTGTTTTTACTTAGAGCACCCCAGTCCCATGGAGGTTCGGGGTCAGGATTTGCTTGAACAATGTCCCATGTGATATTCTCATTATAGCTTAAAGCATGCCAATCCCATGGCTGCACAGGGTTTGGATGGAGATTCTTATTATCGTCCGTTACTCTTCCATTCATGCAAAAGCAATACCATTTCCACTTGATGTTATCGAGTTCGAGTGGAGTATGGATAGTTGTTTGAAGGACATGGACTTTAATGATGTCCCATGTTATGTTTGGATTCATACACAATGTTTGCCATGACCACGGTAGATCCGGGTTTGCTTGGATAATGTCCCATGTTATGCTCGGATGCTGACTTATCCATCGCCAATTCCATGGTATGTCGGGGGTGGCTTTAATGATATCCAATGTAACCTTCGGATGAACACTAAGAGCAGTCCAATTCCACCATGGCAACTCAGGGTTTGCTAGGACATAATCAATTGACATATTGGGGTTACTACACATGCTATACCAACACCATTGCTTATCGTGGTAAGCTTCTACAATCTTCCATGTTATGAGCGGGCTTTGGCTCAATTGCCTCCAGCTCCATGGAATAGAAGTATCCGAAAGCTTGTGAATGACCCAATCATGCTGAGCGGCTTTTAAGGCTTGTTGTAAAGCCATTGTTACAAAAATTATGCGGTCTATATCTTTAAACCAGCATTATATGTTCTATAGTAGTGATAGAGGCTAGCTAGCAAGCAAGAAAAAGACGGCAATGGCAAATGAGGTTGCTATGGCAAAGGTTCGGGCACTCGAGGCAGATGCGAAGATAGCTTTGATGGAGACCAAAGCCCAAGCGCTCCGAAAGAGCACGGATAATGCGAAAGAGATGATCGACAGCAACATGTCGAAGAACACGAATATTAAGTGGACCAATCGCTTGAACATCATTGGTGGAATCATCCGGGGGATGGCGCGGCCATTTGGAGTTATCATGAAAGACTTGTCTCCTTATCTCGCTCTTGTGGTTGTGATAATGATGATGTCTGGGGGTTTTCGGCTCGGAGGTGGTGGGTCCCGTATGAACCTTGGGGGAATGTCGGCAAAGCGTGACAAGATCTTCAATAAGACGGGAGGGATCCTTGGTAGTATTCGGAATTGGTTCGAGCGCCTCTTTTCGAAAGTGGCACCAGGATATCGTCTAAGGCTTCTTATGCGAATGCTCAATCCGTTTGCAGGGTATCCGAATACGGTGGCGAGGGCGCGGGTGGGGAGCGGACGGTGCGACGACGTCATATGGAACCAATCGGGCAATGGCGTATGTGATCGCACTTATGAGCCAAAGGACATCCAATGGAAGATGGATACTGAGAAGATGCCCGAGTTGTCAAAGGCGCCCACTGAGCTACGGGCGATCAAGACGGCCAATGGCGATAAGATGACGGTTCACATCCCTTGGGCTCTTCAAGATACCTTTTACGTGCCTCAGTGCTCGAAGGCCTACTTTGAAGTCGATGGGAAGAAACAAAGCGCTGGGTACTTATTCGAAGATACGGGTATGGCATGTAAGAAACGCGAATTGGCATCTACTTTGTTCAATGACAAGCATCGCAATAAGGGAGCACCTCTAGATACGTATGCGACAGTTGCGAAGCCTTGAGGCCGAGCAATGCCGAGCAATGCGAAGGGGGCCCGAGCAATGCGAATGGGGGGCGCTTGGCCCAACAAAGGATGCAACTATCATTTTTGACTCTTTACTTAAGCGCACTCATCGCATTGAGTCATAAGCAGACATGGCGACTCCTGCTGTGTACCTCCCCAAGGATATCGAAAGCATCATTACAAAGAAGAAGACCGACATGGAGATGATGGGACTGCTTATCGTATTAGAGAGTGTTGATATGCTGATCGAACGCAACATGAAAGACGCGGCGCACCACTTCACGATCAAGTGCCGGAACATAACGCGTACGTTTAAAACCGAAAATGCCGGCGGAGCCGACGGCAATGGCGAAGTGAACCACATAGTCACATGCCATGGAGACTTTCGAGTGCCAATGATCTCGCGCGGCAAGCATTGTGCCGTGGCTTTGATGAAAGCCTTCTTTGCGAATTACATTGTCAACAATGAGATTGATGACGATGATATGGACGACTACATGGAGGAGGACATCGGAATCTACCTCCTTCAATCGGCTTCGAGCATTGAAGAGGCGTGCAAGATAGAGAATCGCAATTCGAAGAAGCTAACGGAGATATCAAGCATGTACTGTTGCGAGATCATTTTTTCGCAATTGTTCACGGCTCACATGAAGAAGCTATGGATTACTTTGGACAACCTCGTCGACTTCATTGGCAGCAACGAGCTTGGCGATGCGAGGATCATGGCTTAAAGCTATCAATAAAAGGACTTGTAGAGTTAATAAGAATGTCCGAACTCATTCGCGAAAGGATCGTTGACTACTTTCTCATGCGGCGCGGCGGGCTTGATAATGTAAGCAATGAGTACATCGAGCGGGTGCATCGTGCCGTCCTCGAGCGGGTGCGGGGCGCCGTGGCTGCAGAGAACCCACAAGGCGGAGAGTGCACCGTAGGAGCATTGCGTCTCGATGAGCTAATTGGCGAGTGCTGTGCGACTATTAATTTGCTAGATTCATAGTAACGGAGTACGAAGTCCTGAGTAGGATGTCTGCTGACTATTATGCCAAAGTGGCCAATGGGTCATACGATCTTGTTTCGGCAGGAGAAGTGTGCTCCATTGACACCGCGAAGCAGCTCGGCATTTACGATAAGGTGAATCATTTCGCTGCCGGGTACGCGAAAGATACGAAGACATTCACCAAGCGCGACGATCCCACTGTGCAACAGAATGAGCTTTGCACTCAAACGGATAATGCGAAGACCGCATACCCTCTATGCATGTCTCAACATCCCTTTGGCTTCGTTCGCAAGCGCGGATTTCCTAACAAGTGCATTACGGCCGATTGTCCGAGTGGTTTTACGGAGGAGCGTCCGGGGGTTTGCAAGAAACCGCTTGAGGATGCGAAGCTGAGCCAGCGTGCCAAATGCGAGGAACGTTGGTACGATTGGTTCATGATCCCTAATTATCATGCTGGAAACAAGTACCTTGCCCCGGCACCCGGGCAATGCTTGGCCCCATGCCCACCCGGACACATTCCAGCGTATGCCCAAGATCCCGTGGATGGTGCGAACGTGGACTTTACTAGCAAAGACGACCAATCGAAGTGTGTGCCGCGGACAGACTACTTTGGAGGCAAGTATGTTAAAGGATCCGAGTATTGCCCGATTGCATGGGTGACGCGTATGAATGCGACACCGGAGTTCTTTAGACAAAAAACCAAGGAGCAGATGGATCGCCTCCTTGCTGAAACGGGAGGACGGCGCGCGGCTGGTATGGACAAAGCAGATGCAAGCATGCCGGCAAAAACACAAGCGCTTAGCAAGCAAGCGGCCTCTATGTTCGAAGAGGTGACATTGACCGATGAAGCCGTGGGTGCCGCGTGCAAACAACTTAATACAACCGAGCGGCTTGAGGAAGCGTATGCAGTGTGCAAGAGCGTGCAAGATGATGAGGGCACTTTTGCCCGTAAGCTAGAGGAAGAGGCCGGCGATGACGAGAATGCGCAATTCCGTAAGATCGCTGTGATCAAGCATGCGTGCAATGCGCTATTGTGTAACCAAGACATTGATCCGTATGTAGCTGATTCAATTGGGCGCGAGCCTATCTGCTTTGCCAAGCCAGCTGCAGTCGATCAAGGTGCTCTCGATGCGGATGATGACAACCGGAAGCCACCGAACTCGGATGAGGGCAAGCAGTTTGTGCGTAAGTCCGTCGGGTATGCCATGTACATCATCTTCATTGGGATAGTAGGCATCTTTGCGATCTTTGCGACGACCCGGTTCATATGGCCCAAGATTGTACGCCCGCTTGCACGATTCCTCAAGAGGCTGCTTACAGGGTGGAAGTCGACTGAGCGAGGCGATGATGTGGCCGAGATGATTGACAAAATTGGAAAGCCGAGAAATCGGACTTGAAACCGAGAAGGAATTAGACTTAAAGCCGTGGCAGTATTATAATTGTACAGGCAATATGCAATAAGGACCGGGGCACAAAGTCATGTTTAACGAAGATCAACCAACGTATCTTCCACCTGCAAAACGCATTCTAGTTATCGGTGACGTTCATGGTGATCTTGGAAGGCTTACACAGTCTTTGATCGCGCTTCAAGTAATAACCCCATCATTAGATTGGGTAGCCGAACCACGCGATACGATAGTGGTTCAAATGGGCGACCAAGTGGATAGCCGATCCCGGGACGGCCGCGAGGGAGGTGAATGGGAGCGCGTTCCTGACATAGAGGTGCTCAATTTCATGAACTTCCTTGATAAGATTGCGCGTGTTGGGGGAGGAAGGGCTCTTTCGATGATAGGCAACCATGAACTCATGAATGTAGTTGGAGATTTCACCTATGTTTCGGATAGGTCTATGCAATCGACACCGCATCGTGCTGCACATTTTTTGCCTGGAGGGGCCATTGCAAATTTGCTTGCAAAAAGGAACATTGTACTTAAGATCGGAAGTTGTATCTTTTGCCATGGCGGGCTTTTACCTCGGCATTTGGGAAAGTCACTTCTACATATCAACATGGTTGCTCGCAAGTTCTTAAGAAATGAGGCGATCAATATGCCGATGGAGAGGGAAATTCTGGTTGAAGACATTATGTGTAGCGACAACGGTATTCTATGGACGCGAGCTTACTCATTGCCCGAGGATGCAGCAGGGGGCATTGAAGATGCAGATATTGATGAAGTACTCGAAATCACTCATGCTAAGAGGATCATCACTGGGCACAATACGGTTTCAAAGATCCAATGCATTCGCGATGGGCGCATTTGGCTTACGGATGCAATGTTTTCGAGGGCATATGGGAGCTTCGGCTCGGATATGGTGCAAGTATTAGAGCTCCTCAATGACGGCAATGGTGCTCGTGTGCTTGGTATAAAGACAAGAGACTAAGTATGAGTAAGTGAGCCTGCGAGCCAGCGAGCGACCGAATGGATCCGTTTTTTTACATCAACGAAATTTTCGATATTAAGAAGAAAGAGTTGGAGGAGATGTATGCGTTCGACATTAGTGCCGCGAAAGCAGCGAGTGCGGCGAAGGCAGACAAAGGGATATCTATGCTTGCGGCCAAGATATTGCGCGAGATCGATACCACCAAGGCCGTGAAAGCTGCAAAGGCCGCGGTTATAGCCGAGCGCCGAAGGGCCGCCAAGGAGCAAAAGGCATGTGATGATTCTGATATTGTTGGCCCGAACCGGTAGGTATCGGTCTATATAAAGGAATGACGCGTCAACTTAGTAATTGAAGTGCTGTGTAATAATGCGTAGCAAAAATGGCGCTCGAGAACATTGGACTCGCAAATGCGGGAGATGCATTCTATCGGTACAAGATGCCCAAAATGGTGATAAAGATTGAAGGAAAAGGTAATGGGATAAAGACGGTATTGCCCAATCTGATTGATGTAGCCCATGCACTCGAGCGACCGGTAGAATATCTCTTCAAATACTTCATTTATGAGCTTGGTGTTAGCTCAAAGACGATTGGAGAGGGCAAAGAGCGCGTGTTTGTCCTAATGGGTGATCACACCCTTGTACTCAAAGGTATATTAAACGACTTTATTGAACGGTATGTTCAATGCAAGACATGCGGTAACCCCGAAACGGCTATCGTTATCACTCGACAGCTGTGTATGAGTTGTAAGGCATGTGGAGACAAGGTAAAAATTAAGGAAACGGATCGGCTTGCGAATTACATCCTATCGCATCCGTCGAACCGGTAGGTATCGGTCTATATAAAGGAATGGCACGTTGAGAAAGTAATGCAATAATGCAGGCCCTCGGCGCAGAACGCTTGATTGGCCGGTTGTACAAGTCGTTACCCGATCATGTAACTGATAGCCTTGATGGCAAACAGGTTGCGGGGCTGATTGTCTCGTTGGCCGGCGTCGGGGCCGCTCATGAAATTGAGACGTGCTTTGAGAAGATTAAAGGATACAGGAAGGTGTTGAAGGAATTGCAGAGCATCCCACAAGTTGCTCAGCGATCCCCTGAATGGTATGCTATGCGACAGAAGATGTTGACGGCCAGTGATACGGCACAGGCGATGGGCCTCGGTAAGTTCGGCAATCGGGCGGATCTATTAACAAAGAAGCGCAATGAGCGCAAGGGCATTCTTGTGCCATTCAAGACCTTGCCGCCGATGAAGTGGGGTATCATGTTTGAGGCCATGGCAGCGCGGTGCTACCAAGCGGTTCGCGATAATGTCGAAATACACGAGTTCGGGCTGCTTTGCCATCCAACCTTGCCGTATGGTGCGTCGCCAGATGGCATCACGGATCTTGGTATCATGATAGAGATCAAATGCCCGTATCGCCGTAAGATCAATGGGGAGGTGCTCGAGCAGTATGCAATTCAGATGCAAGGTCAGATGGCTGTATGTAGGTTGTCGGAGTGTGACTTTGTTGAGTGTGAGATGGATTGCTATAACAATGAAGATGAGTACCTTGAGGCCATCGCGGATGCCCTAGATCTTGAGCCTGCGAACCATGGGGTCATAGCCGAATTCAATACGGCCGGTGTGACGAGCTATATTTACTCGGACATTCCTAGCGGCCCTGATGGCCCGGAAGGCATTATTCGTAATATTCAAAATCAATCTATTGCACTCATGCGGGCGGATCCATCGGTAAACCTTGTGCGCTTTCACTATTGGAAGCTTCGGAAAATGCTGATCCAGCGCATTCAATACGATCCCGACTATTTTAATGGCACAGTGGTGCCGGAGATCGTGCGCTTCTGGGACGAGACTGGTGTAGAGCCCACCGCGAATGCAGGTGGGGGCAGTGTAGATGTTGGTGGGAGCGCGGTGGCATCTTCTGATGTGCCAAAGGCGAAAAAGAAGGCAAAGAAAACCGTGGTTTAAGCTCAGCCCGGCTACATAACATTATCGAATACCTTGCTTTCAAGGAGGCGGCCGTATTGCGGGTTGATCTTATAGAGCATGGCAAAGGTGGCAGGCTCCTCTTGGTACTTCTTTTTGGCACTCGGACCTAAGCATGTGCTTTGGTAAGGTGTCTTGCCCGTGGCGCAACCACAGTAGGTAATAGACTCTTGGACGCACTCGATGAAGCACTTGTTGTTGCGAGATTCGAAGGTCTTTAGTGCGCGCCCGTAAACATTAGCGTTTCCAATAGGAAGTGCTTGAGCGCGTGCAGTGATGCGGGGTGTTCGTCGCTCCATGGGGTTCGGATTCATGGTCATTGTGTAACCAGGGAAGATCAAAGTGACATGCACCATGACCGCTTGAGATGCATTCGAGTTCAAAATGTTATGGGGCTTGAAGATGTATTCATTGATGTGGTATTGGATCGTCATTGGCCGCCCCTTGTCATCTACGTAGTACGGAGCTTGCGAGATGAAGGCGTAGACAGGGCCTTTTAGGGGGCCAGCGGCACCATTGGATCCCATGCGCTCCTTGAATTGAAGAATGGATGCGACAATGCGTTCGCGGATGTGGGCGAAAGAGGACGTCATGATCTTGAAGTGCTGAGTAGCAATCTTGTTGCGCATCACCATTTCGCGCACAAGGGACCCGGCAGCATGCGGAGGCAACTGATAGCACCGGTGAACATGTAGGAGGTCATCGCGGTCATTGAGCGTGTTAAACATGTCCTTATATGATTTGTCGTAGTCGGCATTTGACTTGGCCGAACGGAACAAGGTCCGCGACGATGGCAGTGCAAGAGTAGTATCTATGTCGACAAAGGACTCCTTCTTGCGCGGAATGAGAAGAAGCGCACTGGCTATGAGAACCAGCAGGACAATCCCGATTGTAGTAATTTTGCGGCGCATCATACCGCTGTCTCTATCACATTTATCAGAGAATAATGGCCGTAAGGCCTAAGCGAGATCCTTGCCATTGATGTTTCCGGATCCAGTGGCCACAATGTTACCTGTGATGTTCACGTTACCTGTGATCGTCAGGCCGTTATCGGCATCCTTTTTTAGCGTGGGGCCGTTGGCACCGCCAATTTGAATATCGCCGTTAGCCTTGACAAGAATGGCATCAGAGGTCCCAACACTAACCTTGAAAGGATCTGTCTCTGCCGCGGCGGCGACGTGGAATGCTGCAGATGGGGCGAAAGCTGAGTCCATGCTAATACCGACCTTGTTGGCCGCAATGTTTAGCACCGAGCCCGTGGACGTCTTAAGAGTCACGGCAGATGGATCCATTGCCGATGCTTTGAGCGTGAGGTCCGAGTACATCGCGGTGGGCGCATCGAGAACTATGGACTTTCCGGTTGCGAAGCTCGTGAGATAGGTGTTGCCATTGGTGTCGGGGAACTTGATGCATTTGTCTTTGTGGCAAAACTCGACATTGGAAGTGCTCATGAGTCCTTTGACCGTCATGCCACTCGTCGCCGTAACGTGCTTTAGCAGCTCCATGTCTACCACGCCAACGCCTGGTAGGTTGAGAAGCGGCAGATACGCCGGGGTCGCCGCCACCGAGGAGGTGTTGAGGCGCAGGAGGCCATTGAGTCCGGACACCACATTGCTGAAAGACGAGTTTAGAGTGTTATGCGCGGTGGTTTGAGTGTTGATGTTGCTGGTAAATGCCGTGTAGATGTCGGTGTTCACGCGGTTCACCTCGCCGACGACGTAGTTAATGTTGCCAAGGCGATCCTCGCGCTCGACGGTGAGCTTCTTATCAGCAGTGTCGAGATCCTTGACGTTCTCGTCTTTGTGTGTCGTGTAGTCGCGGTTGGCCAGCACGATCACGACGATAATGCCAATCACGATGAGTGCAAGAATCACCGTTCCAAAGTCCATTTTATCTCTGAAAGTCTAACCTAATTAAGTTCAAGTAAAAAATTCGTAATCTACATTTATTACCTTGGTGTCGCTCTCTGCACCCCCTTCGCTTGTCAAAGGGGTCATGGGTGGCATGGGCAGTACGGGCATTGGAGCATCAGCTTGAGGGTCGTCGGTATCCGTATCCATGTCGGACTCATCGGACTCGTCTGTATCCGTATCCATGTCGGACTCATCGGACTCGTCTGTATCCGTGTCCATGTCGGCCTCATCGGCCTCATTGGCTTCTTCGGCTTCGGAATCGGTCTCAGCGTCCTTATCCTCGCTCTTGTAACCACCCGGCTCTATGACCATAATACTTCCACCAATTTGTTTCGGCTTCGCTTTGGCTTCAGCCTTCGCCTTCTTCGCTGTTTTAGGAGCCTTCGGCGTCTTCGGCGTTTTACGCGCTGTTTTAGGAGCATCTTCGGGTGCTTCAAGTGTATCGTCCGAAATGCGTGCAGCATCCATCCTTTCGGCGATGCCCAAATGAGTCATTACGTGATCGGAGTGCAGCTCAGTAAAGTCAATGTTGAATGGTTGATCCGAAAGGCGCATTTGCATGCATAAGGCTTCCATCTCTTGCGTCAAGAGCTTGAAAGAGTACGGCGTCGAGAATGTGGAGAAGTCGCTCGATCCACACGATCGGCAAACTGGCGTGGGATCCTTGCGGGAGCTCGGGTGCGTCATCGTGCCACAGTGCTTGCACGTTGTCATGTAGTACTTGTCGGCCTTTTCCATCATACATTCTTTCGCAAACTGGGAGAGACCGTGTGACAGAATGACATCGCGCTCCATCTCGCCGATCTTGAGACCACCTCCTTTGCTGCGACCCGATGTGGGCTGGCGTGTCATCTGATCTTGTGGGGCCCGTCCAGCCTCGGTTGGCGCTTCACATGGGCCGAATGCGAAAGGATTGCTCCCTGTTCCGCGGTAGTTAATCTTGTCAGTAACCATGTGCTTGAGGCGCATGTAGTACGTGGGGCCAATGAAAATATCAGAATTGATCATCTCGCCCGTATGCCCATTATAAAGGACTTCATTCCCGTGCCTCTCAAACTTATGGCGATTTTCAAGTTCATGGTATTTTTCGTCCAAGTTAATAGGCAAGAACACGGTGCCGTCACCGAGCATGCCCTCCATTGTGCAGAGCTTCGCGTAAATGCACTCCACCAAGTGAGCAATCGTCATACGCGTAGGAATCGCATGAGGATTGATGATCAGATCTGGAATAATGCCGTCTTTTGAAAAAGGCATGTTCTCTGCTGGCAAGATCGCGCCAAAGACGCCCTTTTGAGCCGAGCGCGAGACCGCTTTGTCCCCAAGCTCCGGGCGGCGCACCTTGCGGAAGCGAACCTTGCATACGCGCTTGCTACCATGCACACCTTGGCGCATAACCTCAACGCGATCGATGGTGCCATAATGATGAATGTCTGTCACCTTTGACCGATCATTAAACGTTAGCTCGCCATTTGCTTTCATATCCTCGGCGACCATCCCGATGATAACAGCGCTCTGGCCACGAGGAATGTATGCCTCGCGTTTAACGATGCCTTTGTCATCAAGGAGATCATAGTTGGCAAAGTTGGTTCCTTTAACATTCACAGGCACGCGCCGTCCATCGACATCGACGAATTCTTCTTTTTTCCTTAGAGGATTCGCAAATACTGTTCGCGGGTACGGTCGCAATTCGTCAATCTCCTCTGTAGCTGACATTGTCTTGAATGCCGTGATTTGGAATAGACCGCGGTCGATGGCCGATCGGTTAATGATGATAGAGTCCTCTTGGTTAAAGCCCGTGAATGATGCGATGGCAACAATGCAATTGACTCCATTGGGCATATCGTCATTGCCGATGTACTGGGCGGCACGCGTGGTCACGATGGGGCGTTGCGGGTAATGCTGGATGTACGCCATGGTGTCAAAGCGTTCATTGAAGTTGGTTGCGTAGATCCCGATGCCTTGCTTGCTTTGACCGCCATAGAACACATTGCGTGGTGCGGAGTTGTGGTGCGCGAAAGGAAGAGTGTTTGTGACGACGCTGAATATGGTTGCAGGGTTGATTTCGATGTGGGTATGGAGCCCTCGGACATCGCTTGGGGTCATTGCGATCAAGGTGCCATTTTCCTCTTCTATGTCGAGGTACTCGATTGACCCCGCATGGCGTCGGAGGCGGTCGAGCTCTTCGGGGCCAAAGAGGCCTTGGGTGCCATGGGCCCTTGATCGGGGCGTCTCTGAGTAATAGCTAGATTCAGTAAACTTTTGATCCGTGAGATCCCCGAAGAGCATCTTGAACCAATCCGGCTCGCTTGAGACTGATGCCGAGGCGGATCGGCTTATGAGAAGTGGGCGACAAGGGCGACCGGCCTCAGTCTGAATGCGAATTTCGTAGGCCATGATATTCCATGTCACTGAAACGAATGGATTCATGAGACCATTGCGGCGCAACAAACGTAGGTAGTCACATGTAAGATTGGGGTCCTTGGTGCATCCAAAGAAGCTTCCATTCAAGAATATTTTTGTATAAAGAGACGTTGTTGCTGCCATGCCGACCGTGAGGATATTTGCGGTAAGAGGTATCACAATGTCTCCCATAGTGAGAAGGATTTGTTCGATAGGAGCAATGCTGGTTCCAAATGTTACGTTGGTGAGCATGGCGAAGTTCTTGATGTAGCCGATGTTGGCGCCATCGGGGCTCTCAAACGGACACATGACGCCCCATTGCTGAGAGTGAAGTCGATGGGGAGGCACGACTTTCAGCGCAGGATCGAGCGGGTTCTTTACGCGCCGAAGATGTGATAGGAAACCGAGATAGCTAATTCGGGATAGGTCTTGCACAACGCGCTCCTCCTCTGATCCAGGCTTGACTCCGCGCCATGCGCCCTTTAGAGATTTGCTGAAGTCCTCGGAAACCATGCTAATGGGGAAGTAGGAACGGAGCTTTTCCTCTCGCCCCATCTTCGGGAAGTTCTTTATGAAGTCGTCAATCGTTCTTTCCGTTCGGTAAGAGCCATAAAGATACTCGCTATCAAGGCGATCACGGCAGTTTTTACGAAGTTTGTTATAGGAATCTTGAAAGAGTTGCGAGATGAGAAAGCCGCTGATGTCCACGCGTTGGTAGGTGTAGCCATCGCGATCGGACTCGGGTGACATCTTGAGGCTGACTTTGATGAATTCGTTCACGAGATAGCCGAGGAATTGCGCTTTTGGTGTAAGGGCTCCTAAGCCGATATCGATATTTGGAAACAATTCGTACGACAATATCATCTTGAGCTGGTCGCGCGATTTATGGAAGGTTGCGCCTTCTAGAACCTTGAGAGCGGTTTCTTGGGAGAATATCGGAATTGCTTCACCTCGCGCACTTGTTGTTTCGGCCTTTTTAGAGATCGGGCGACCATCATTGGCGGCGTGCGTGATAGATGGGCGAATAAACTCGTAGAATCGGGAATTTCCTTTTGCATCTTTAGCGTTTGGCTTACCGAATATGCATTCTAGAATGGCCTTGTCGCTTTCAATCCCAAGGGCTCGGAAGAGTGTAAATAGAGGGACATAGGAATGCGCGATGCCGGGCACATTCACCATGATCGACCCAGCGTAGTCTCGGAAAGCCTCCTTGACATTGTTCTCTGGTGGGTAGAGCGGATCAATCTTTCGCACCTGAAATATGTCAACAGTTCGTGGGATGAGAGCGTACTCGCCTGTCTCTGAGGTGCACCGGATCTGGCCATGGTACTCAAAGTTTTGATCCTTTGGCGAGGATTTGGTGAATAGGCGATTTGTTGTTACGCG
>Ga0209355_1001500_pt1 | contig 13221 bp, 11 predicted proteins | sample LauGreSBDMM110SN_3_FD_187563 | JGI IMG/M metagenome (GOLD analysis project Ga0209355, IMG submission 187563) | Freshwater lake microbial communities from Lake Michigan, USA - Sp13.BD.MM110.SN (SPAdes) (version 2) | ecosystem: Environmental > Aquatic > Freshwater > Lake | place: Lake Michigan...
ACAGCTGCGTGCCTTGAGTAGCGCAAGTTTTGGCGCCCTTAGCACTGCCAGTGTTGCTTCATTGACGTCGGATCAAGTGAACACACTGACCACCACGCAGATGAGTGGCTTTACCACGGCTCAACTGGTGGCATTGACAACTGACCAGGCTGGCTTGCTAACAAGTGCACAAGTTGGGGCACTGACAGGTACGCAATTTAAAGAAATTGCAACTGACGACTTTGTGAAACTAACAACATCTGTGATAGCTAACCTTGGCACAGCTCAAGTGGCGGCACTTAAAAATGCTCAAGTTAGTAACATGACGACAGATCAGCTGGTGAAACTGTCTACAAGCTCGATTGCAAACTTAACTACGGCTCACATTGAGGCACTTAGCACAGCGCAAATACCTGTTCTGACAAGTGCGCAAATTGGTGCCCTTGGTTCTGCTCAACTCAAAGCAATGGAAACCGCTGACTTTGCACTGATAAGCACTGCAAGCCTCAATGCGTTAAGCACTACTGCATTGGTTGGTTTGACTACTGCACAAATAGTGGCTTTGACCACAGACCAAGCGCCTATTTTGACATCAGCTCAGATTTCAGCCATCAGCACGGCAAATATCATAAAGCTGGAAACAGCGGATATTGCCAAGTTGACTACTGACGCCATTGTGGGTCTCACAACTGCTCAAGCGGCTGCCATTTTAAATACCCAAATGGACGGATTTACAACGGATCAAATTGTTAAGTTAGAGTCTCAAGATTTTGGTGCCTTGTCTACGGCTTCTATTCAAAGCTTGTCTACTGAACAAGCAGCTAACTTGACTACTAACCAGTTGAAAGCTCTGACCGCTACTCAGATAGTAGCCTTGGAAACAGCTGATTTGGCAGCCCTTACATCCGCTCAAATTGTTGGCATAGAGTTGACAGATTTGGCCTTGCTCACCACAGACCAAATTAAGGGTCTGACTGTTGCGGGCCCATTAACTGGACTGAATGCAGATCAAGTAAAAGCCCTGACTGGTACGCAGATTGCCAACATGACTACCACTCAAATTGCAGGATTTACGACAAGTCAAATCTCTGCAATTGATGTGGCCGACATCTCTAGGATGGGAACAGCGCAAATCAATGCCTTGACTTCTGACCAGTTGAGTAAATTAACTGCTAATCAAGTTCAAGCGCTGACCACAGCTCAAATTGTGGCCATAGACACCGCTGACTATGCAGGTTTGACTTCGACTTTCATTCAGGCATTGACGGATGTTTCATTGCAAGCGTTTACAACAGCGCAGATTGTGGCAATGGACAGTTCGCACATGGCGGCTTTGTTACCAGCTCAAGTATCTGCTTTGACCACCGCACAAATTGCAGCAATTGATGCAGCCGACCTAGCCGGATTTGATGCTGGACGCTTAGCAGCCATTGAAGCACGCGATATTGCAGCCATGTCTACAGCACAACTAGGCCAACTAAAGACTACGTTGTCTATTGGCGCAGATATGGCAGCATTCTCCTCAGCTCAGTTAAATGCCATGAGCACTGCGCAATATGCCGCCGCCACACCTTTGGTACTGGATCTGGGTGGTGACGGCATTCACTCAACACCTTTGAGTGATGGCGTGCAGTTTGATTTGCTTGCAACAGGAAGCCGTATTCCTACCGGTTGGGTGGGCAACAAAGATGGCTTGCTTGTGAGAGACATTAACCATAATGGATCAATAGATTCAGGAGCAGAGTTGTTTGGTAGTTCAACTATGTTGCCAAACGGCGAAAAAGCAGTGGATGGCTTCCAAGCTTTGGCAGCTCTTGACAATAACCAAGACGGATTGATTGACGCAGCAGACCATCAATTTACCAATTTGATGGTGTGGCAAGACGTTAATCAAGATGGATTGAGTCAGGAAGATGAGCTTCACTCTTTGGAAGACTTGTCCATTCAATCTCTGTCTCTTGGCTTTACCCCTGTATCGCAAGACGATGCAGGAAACTGGATTGGTCTTGAGTCAAGCTACCAAACAACAGATGAAGAAATTCATAAGTTAGTGGACGTCTGGTTTAAACTGAGTTAACGACTAGTGTGAATGATCCGACTACCCTCACGGGGTAGTCGGAATTTCATATGGCTTAGAAATTGCTTAAGATGCAAGATGTCGAGGAATCTACAGATGCCCATTCTCTTGCAGCCAGATCAAATCAAAGCTTACACCATTGCATACACACCGCAATTGTTTGCGTCGGTGGAAGCCCCTTTTCTGCCTTTAGATCACACCGCCAATGAACGCAGTGACTGGCAAGAGTATTGGCCCATACGTAAGTTCCTGTTGAACGGCGAACTTGATGAGAATTGCCTTTACGGTTTTCTTTCTCCTAGATTTACCGACAAAACTGGATTAGATGGTTCGCGTTTAATGGCGTTTCTATCGAAAGAAGGGATTGGTAAAGATGTTGTGACCATATCCCCGCAACCCGATATGGGTGCGATGTTCCTGAACGTATTTGCACAAAATGAATTGTTCGACCCCGGGTTTTGTGAAACTACAGACATTTTTTTTAAATTAATAGGTCTGGACTTGAACACCAAAACGTGTGTCATGGACAGTACGCAGATAGTGTTTAGTAATTATTTCTTTGCAAAACCCGCATTCTGGCGTCGCTGGCTTCACGTTAATGAGTGCATTTTCTACCTATGTGAAGAGCAACCCGACTTCGCTATCAAGATTGGCTTACTTAACAAAACAAGCTATCGCGATGGCGTTCAACGTAAGGTGTTCTTGATGGAACGCATAGCGTCTGCGTTACTTGTTTCCGAACCTCATTGGCAAGTTGGGAACTACAACACATTTCTCTGCGCATATTCGGCAAGCCGCCTTAATGAGTTTCCTGGTGAGTGCCAAACCGCAGATGCCCTTAAGATGGCTTGGAACAAGACTAAAAATGATTTTTTTGTTAATGAGTTTCACAAATTAATTTCTAGTATTTCCAGTAAGTTAACAGAACTTAATAGAACGTAGTTTTTTCCTTTAAGCAACATAAGTTAAAATCATCTTCAATGGCACGCATCCTGCTTTTATGACAAGAAGGAGTGTCAAAAATGCGTCAAATAATTAGAGATTACGAGCCTATTACGGATATATTGAATTCGAAACATATGGCAATTGGTGATTCCGCATCCCCAAAAGATTTAATCTTTCATGTCTTCAATGACAACAGCCAGTTAATAAATGTTCTTGACATTGGATTTGGTACCGGTCGCCTTGGACACCGTATTAGAAGTAACCCAATGACATCGCATTGACAGGTGTTGATGGCTGGGAAGCAAATTGCCAAAATTCTAGTTTATTTGATCAGAAGATATATCGTAATATTTGGCATGGGTTGGCACAAGACATCAACCCTGTTGAATTTAAAAAATATGAGATTATTTGTCTTCTTGATGTTATTGAGCATTTAGATGCAGAAACTGCAAAATGGTTGTTGCGCACTTTATTGACGAATTTAGCTGACAACGCATATTTGTTTATAAGTACACCTTTGTGGTTCTATCCACAAGACCAACAACAAGACGGTGATCTTGAAGAACACAAAATTGGAGTGCCTGCCTCGTCAATGCTCGCACTAATTCCCAAGAAGATGGCAATCAACCATCCGCTTGTAGGTGGCTTTATCTATGGCAAAGAGAGTCTTCAATATATCGATTTCTTTCAACCCACATCAAATAAAAATTTTAGTTTTGAGATGGGTTTAAAGATAATGCAGTCGCTAAATATCCCGACAACCGAAGGCGTTGCATTATCTATTGCATGAATAAATTCTCGAATAGAGTTTTTACGCACTCACAAAGTAACTGAATTTAATTCCAACCTCAAAAATGGAATTATATGCTGTAGTGAATAATCGTAATTATCATTCTTGTCATGATGATTCCACCAAATTTCATCTCTAACCATATTTTTAGAACCATCTGCAGCGCCACTATGTTTTTTGAAATTTAAATAATATTCATAACTTTGAGTAACATAATGATTTATTATCAACCTATCGTAGGAAGGTGTTTGATTTGATAATCCACCATTCAAAGTATGCAACTGTGAGTCCATCGTTCCATTAATAGTTTGAAAATAGTGCGAATTATTTAAAACACGGAAATTATTGTGAAGTCCACCCTTCACTATACTTTTTATATGTTTATTTGGCTCAAAATTAAAGTTGCTCTTCCATCTATAATTTTCAACAATTAAACCAACAGGTTCACTTAAATGTCCTGAGCTTCCAAAGCAAGACCAATATACACCAATTGCATCCATGTTTGAACTTGATGCTATCTGATTCAAATCTTCATGGATTGTTAAATTATTCGGAGAAAACAAAAACTCATCACCATCCAAAAAAGAAATCCAGTCGTGTAAATGGCCAAACTTATCATAACAATATTGGTAACTAGTTAATTGTGGTCTTTCAATTGAATCATCCAATATAAAGCAAGTAATATCATACAGTTTCATTAAATCGCGAACAATTTTTACCGAATCATCTTTACAATTATGTAGAAATAAATAAAATTTAGTGAATCCAACAATTTTATGGAATACAATCCATTCCCGCAACCACTGAGCGCGGTCTCGCTGTATAGAACAAATTGCAAGATTCATTTTACGTATTTTTTATTAATAACGATGTAAAAAATTACGATTAGATTTTAGTGTATTTAGATTTATTTATATGTTATTAATTATCTCAATAACATATTGAACTTGATCATGATCAATGTGTGGCCCAATTGGTAGGCTCAAAACCTCACTAGCAATTTGATCAGCCAAAGGAAGGTTAAAATTCAAATTGTAAGCTCGCTGGCGATGTGGTGGAATTGGATAATGAATTAAAGTACTTATTCCTGCAGCATTCAATTTTTTTTGTAAATCATTGCGTTTTGGTGAACGAACCACAAATAGATGCCAAACAGGCTCACAATAATCGAGGTATTTTGGAAGAATTAGATCAATTGACTTTATGCCCTCTAGATAATTTTTAGCTATTTGTCTTCGCCGAATGTTCCATTCATCTAATTTTTTTAACTTTACGCGTAAAACGGAGGCTTGAATAGGATCAAGACGACTGTTATATCCCTTAACTGCATGCTCATATTTAACCTTTGATCCGTAATTCCTAAGCGCTTTTATACGGTCTGCGATGAAAGAATTTTGAGTAGTAATCGCCCCACCATCGCCAAATGCCCCAAGATTTTTACCGGGATAAAAACTCCAAGCAACAGCATCACTATGCGAACCGATCTTACGGCCCTTGTATCTAGCGCCATGTGCTTGTGCTGCATCCTCCAATACCCACAATTTGTATTTTTTTGCGATTGCGATGATAGGATCTAAGTCTGCAGGTTGCCCATATAAATGTACTGGTACTACTGCTTTTGTTTTTGAGGTAATTGCTGACTCCAGTCTTTCTGGATCTAAATTGAATGTAATTTGATCTGGTTCCACTGGTACTGGTGTAGCTCCACACTCACTTACGGCTAACCAAGTTGCGATAAATGTGTTGGAGGGTACGATGACTTCATCACCAGGGCCTACATCCATTGCACGTAACGCTAGATGAAGAGCATCTAAACCGTTTGCCATGCCTATTACAAATTTAGCTTCACAATAGCGTGCAAATTCCTCTTCAAATAACTCTAGCTCTGTTCCAAGAATGTATTGTCCGCTGTCAAGTACACGACTAATTGACTCATCAATTTCTGTTTTTAATTCTTGATATCCCGCAAGTAAATTAGTAAATGGAACTTTTTTCATTTATTACTTTCTTTCCGAAAGTATTCATAGTTACGGATATAGTCAGATTCGTTGTAACGATCAGATGCGAGCACCATACAGACAGCCCCAGAGGAAAAATTATCTAGATCTCTCCACATCATAGGGCAGATGTAAAGTCCGTAATATGACCGATTTAGGTGAAACCGCTTTTTTTCTTTTCCGTCATCCAAAACGACATCAAAGCTTCCTGACATAGCAACAATAAATTGATGTAGGCTCTTATGGGCGTGGGATCCACGATCCGACCCACCTGGTACGTCATATAAGTAATATACACGCCCGATATTAAAAGGAATATGTTGACCGCCCTCAATGAAGGATAGATTTCCTCGAGGATCGGAAATTTTCGGTAGCTCGATTAATTTACAGTTTTTGAGAGCCATCTTAATTCACACTTTTAGTCGTGCTCGAACGGCTATATTCGCTGTAATTTCGATCGGTAATTGATCTCCCAATAAATTCAATGCGCGTATTAATTCTGGTTTGTATTTCAGCATCATGCTATTGGGTAAGGTCTTAACAAAAAAGCCTCTTCGCTCGAATGGCTCAAATCCCGCTTTGCGTAGGTCAGATTCAAGCCCGAAGAGGTCGTAGACACGCTGGTGTCCAACAAGATGGTCTCGAGGGCTTAACGTATCTAATGCAGGCGTCAATCCCATAAGAACGGCCAAACGACGATGTAGTGAAGTGCTATTTGGAACGATAACTACTATCTCACCACTTGTATTTAACCAGGTTCTCAAATGGCGACCCAAGGCAACAGGGTCGTCAACATGCTCGAATACATGTAAAGCGAGTAACATGTCGTATGACTGTGGTGGGGAGTAATCTTCAAAAAGTGAGTTAATGACTTCGACTTTTGGATGTTTTTGCTTAACAACGTTAACTAAGCTAGGGGCTCCTTCCACAATTGCGTAATGGCCAGCTTTATCCGCAAGGCGCTCCAGAGTTATGCCCTCCCCGTAGCCCAACTCGATAACGCGGTCTGACGACGAGATTAGTGAGCTTAACCAATCGCAACAATGTTCTTGGCACATGTCTTCAATGAACTTGTCAGGCACCTCTTCATTTAGATGGTAAGTGTGGGCGATGCGTTCAAGCGCATCCGTGCTAGTCAACTTCATACAAACTCCTCAGAAATTTTTAATGCTTGAATAAGTTGATCATTGAGTGAGGCCACCCCAAAACCGAGTAGGCTACCAGTCAACACCGCCCCGGGAGCTGCCATTGCCAATAATGATGCCATCTGACTGGCTTGATCTACCTGTTCTGCTGTAGGAATAGGCAGGCTATTTTGAGCTGTGAAGCATCTTAGGAAACGAATAGCATTTTTATCATTTACATCACTTATATCCATTCCTAGTAAACGTGCAAGTTCTTCAAGGAGTGCCGACTCCACAGTTTTGCCAGGGTAGAGTCTAGAGATTCTCTGCGGCGAGGCCTCTATAACAATTCGATGCCAAGATGGACTCAAACCGGCAACCGCGTCATGATCAGTCAATCGGTAGGCTGCGTACCCATCATCCACAATCATTGTGCATCTATGTGAAGTTCGAATGTGTTCGGCGTTAACAGTGGCAAAGAGAACTGAGACACTGCTACCTAATAATTGCTCTTTAAATGGAACTCCTAGTAAATTACTGATGCGCTCGGACGGCATTCCAATTGCAAGGTTTCGGCTTTGATATAACTGATTGTCAGCAGTTGCGATAGTCCATACATTGTTTCGGCAAGAGACCGATGTAAGTGGTTGGTCGTTAAAGGTCACATTAGGTAACTGGGAAAGTGAGTTACGAATATTCCTGATTAATTGTCCGACAAATCCGTTTGTTGTTGTCCAAAAAGGATATTCGGCTAACCCAGTTGACTGCCCCATTGCAGCGAGATGCAATGTTTCCGGATAATACAATGGCACCCATCCCGCACGGTGGAATCTTGCAAGAAAATCAGCTGAATTAACGCCTAACACCTTTTGGACAAATGGTTCGATGTAAATCTGGTGCAATTCTTGCCCATGATTAACTATGGCAGCTTCTGCATAAGTCAATGTATCGAAAACTCCGCTTTTACACTTGTGAGAAGCATGTCGAGGGTCGCTTCTTGGCAAAGGTAAGGGTCGCTCAGTACCAATGAAAACATCTAGACGATTGGCAATTAAATAATCCGCCGTGAGCCTTCCATGGATCATGCACTCTGGGGTTTGCGCCCTAATAAGGTCTACCTTGCTGCGGATCCAAGTTGATGCGCGATCACCAAATCGAGTCCAATCGTTGCGAATAGTTGGATCATAGCTTTGCAAACTCGCCCCAAATGCAGTCGTCCTGCACTCTTCAAGTAATACCATGCCAATATCAAAATCTAGCCCTTCAAGTTGAAGGCCAGCGAAGTGTCCGCCAAGAGTCTTTCCATCGCTTAGAAGGGTAACATGTTGCCCTTTACTTGCGAGTTCAACAGCCGAAGCAAGAATTGCAAACCCATTGCCAATCAACAATGATGTACTCAATTAATTCTCCTAGCATTAATCCAGATTTCAGATCCTAATTCTGGTAGCAAGTCGACGAGTCTATCTAGTCCGTCAAGCATAGCAGTATTCATAAAACCATTATCAACGAGTTCTTGCATTTGGCTATGAGTAAATGGCTTTACGAACAGGCTGCCATGTTCCACTACACGAAACCCCGATAAAGACAATTCAGTGCTCAAGCTATTTAGGTCATAAATCGTTTCGCGTTGCTGCATTAGTTTTTGCATATCGGACTGCTGACTGGCACAAGGTATGAGACCCATCGCTACGGCCAAAAGACGGTGCAAGGAATTGGCGTTAGGGACGTTTACATGTAACAAAGTAGTTGGCGAGCAGTGGGATTTGATTGCATTGAGTAATGCAGATGGATCGGGCACTTCATGGAGAACACAACTTAATATGATCATGTCGAATTCTGATGCCTTTAAGCCTACAGACTCAATAAAGCCTTGCACAACCTGAACGTTACTTCTACCTTCGGAAAGTTTCAGCGCATTTTCCGCAAACGCTTGTGCTGGCTCTACCACGGTGACCGCCATGTCAGAAGGAAGGTCAACAAATAGGGGGTGCGCTCCACATCCAACCTCCAACAGTCGACGCGGCGATAGCTGATTCACCTTCTGAAGTACCAATTTCCGGCGGTATTCGATCTGAATCGGCTCGAAAGGTAGCTCACGATATTGCTGAACGTAATCGACCATGTTTCTATTAACTTGATTCATAACGTCTTTCGCATAGTTAACTTGAGGGTTTCGGTAAATCCCAGTCCACGCTTAAATTCAAGAAGGCCAAAGTTGACATCAATGTCGATTGTGGAAGTGCCCACGTCCATTATCTTGAATCCCATCTCTTGGCCGTGGCGATAGATTGCATCAGCAACAGACACAACCGGGCTGTGTGAGCTGTACTCTGGTCGATCGCCCCAATAAAAAACGTATAAAACTGATGAGGAAATACGCAGACAAACGGCCGCTGCTGCAAGGCGCCCCAAGTGAAGACTACCAAATAAAATGATGTCATTTGGAAAAGTATCTGCCATCGTTTGAAGTTGTGGCAGAGTCATAGACATACTGTTTCCCTTACTTGCGCGGTTGATACTCAACGTTTCGTAAACTTTCGAAAGATCTGATAGAGGCAAATGCTTGGCAATTATGTTGTCCCGCTCACACTTTCGCAAGCGCTTGAGATTACCGTAACTCATGCGATCTGAGAGATTGCGTGTGTCAATATCTATGCTTTGGTTCAGATCGCATCTGGTAGTTTCGAATCCCAAGGATCTCAGCATATATACCTGCTGAGAGAAAGCGGCCGAGTCATGGGCTTGTGGCGCAATCAGAATCTCAAGTACCTTAGCACCTTTGGAACGTAACGCGGCTTCGACCCCCTCAAAGAATGAAAATAACTCTTTAAATTTGAGATCCTCTTTAAAACCAAGACCAGCAAAAGTTCCCCTTGCCGGGCTACGCCAAGTACCCGTTTCATTTATTGGAGTGAAGTGAACACAAGCTTTAGATTGGCCTTTGTGACATAATTCGAAGTAAGTTGCTCCTATTTTCGAATGCATATTGAAAAAAGCAGGCTTCTGAAACAGTACTAAATTATCTGAACCTATAAATTTATTTTCAAGAATAGTGTATTCGCTCATTTATTTTTCAATCAAAAACTTTAAATACGTTTGACAGGTAAATTTATAATTTATTAATATTTAATTTATTATTTGTATAAATCGATAAATATTCAACGACCATAAAATAGACATCTCAAAATTCATCATAAAAATCCAGCCAATAGTTTTTATATAATTTTTTACTTTGTCAAATTTATTTTCAAATAAAATATAAATCCATCAAGTACACATTGCATCGTCAAATAATATTTTTCTGGCTTCGCCCTCTACCGCCGCAGATGCATGCGTGCTTAAGAAGTATTGAATATTTTCCTGAACTATGTTGTAATAATTATCCTTTATATTTTGCAATACATAAAGAAAATCAATTTTGTTAATATATTGAAAAGTAGTACTTGGTAAAATTGATTGCGATTGATGATACGATATTGATGAATCAGAATTAGTATTAGTATTTAATCTAATATCTATCAACGGTACTCCAGTTGACAATGCCTCGATCAAAGTCATCCCACCCGCAGTAGGGAAAGAGATTATAAACAAAGGATTATTAACTCGCAATATATGCTCAACAATATTATTTACAGCGCCCAAATACTTAAACCGCTCAAAATCCAAACCATGATCAAAATAATATTCCTTCAATATAGTCATCTCACTATCAGCTAAGGCCCCAATATGATAGTGAAGACCATTAGTGAGAGAACCTATTTCAGATATCACTTTAGGGTAATAGTCATTTTCTTCTGACTTTTTAAAATTGAATTTGATAGAACTACCAACACAAATGGTATTGAAATTTTGATCTTTATTATATTTAACGACATCAAAATTTTTTTGATCATACATTAATGGCAGATAGTTTGAAGAACAATATTTTGAACATTTTGAAGCCAAATATGGGGTTGAGTCAACATGCATAAATTTCGAAATTGTCGCCCCAAGTGCTGGATTATGATCAGCATGATGATAATAAATTTTTTTAGGAATTCTTGATTGAGCTATTGCAGTCACCCCAATTGGATCGTCATGATGATTCATTAGTATCACCCTATCAGGATTTATATTTTTAAGCAACATAATTAGGAATTTTGTTTTCTCCAAAATGCTACCTGGGGGGATCAGTACTACAGGGACATTTTCAAACATATTTTGAAATAGCCTATAATACTCCACGCCTTCATTACATCGATTATAAATATCAGTTACTATTACAAATACATTATCAGTTAAATTAACAAATTCTCGAGATAATCTTGTGTGTCCACCAACATTATAAAATTCACTACCAATTAAAATGGTAATTTTATTATTGATTTTTAAATCTATATTATCGGCCTCAAGATTCAAATGCTTACTTATTCCATCCAAGATATCATCGAACTCTTTTAAAAATAGTGCCTTATCATGATAGCCCTCCAACCTAAATGTATTCAGGACTATATTTTGTATCTGACTCATTATTTCAGAGAACTCTTTTTTTACAAAAAGCTCTTTAATCTCTTTTATTTTTTCTGGCATTATTGCATCAAAGTCAGATCTATAAAGCATTTTATCTCCATTATTTTATTAATCAGTTATGTAAATACTAAAATCAACGCCGCGCTCAACAATCAAATAAAAACTTCCGAATTAAAATAACCTTACATCTACACTAAATATAAGAATACATCATTCTTCCTTCAACGACGCCGCAATCCGCTTGGTCAACGGATACATGATGTACTGCAACAAAGTTCGTTCACCGACTTTGAACACAACCTCAGTTGGCATACCCGGCTGCAGTACCCTATTACCCAAAATACTCAAACCTTCAGGCGTAATTTCAACACGGCCTAAGTAGTAGCTGTTAATCCCAGCAATACCAGCGCTAGGGTCGTTAATTACATCAGAAGTTAACGCTACCAACTTACCCGGTACAACTAACTGGGGCGTATTTGCAAAAGTATTAAACCGAACAGACACATCCATACCCGTATGCACCTTGTCAATAATGTGCGGCAATACTTTTGCATCCACTAGAAGTGCTTCGCTTTTGGGTACCACATCCATCAATTTCTGACCCGCCATCACTACGCCACCTGTCGCGCTAATGCTCATTCCAACCACTTGGCCATCCACGGGTGATTTAATTTGTGTACGCGCAAGCTCTTCTTTGGTGGCGGTCAATCTTTCTTTTCCGGCCTGCACTTCTTTTTTAACTTCAGCCAACTGGGCCATCACATCTTTAATAACGTCTTGCTTTCGCTGCATCAACCTGAAATTCGATTCCTCAATTGAGCGGCTAAGTCTTGCTTGGTTAGACTGCAAATCAGACAATGCTGTTTTAAGTTCTGTCTGTGTTTGTTCCATTTGCAACACTTGGTTTTTGGGAGCAAAGCCCTCTTCTGCCAAGGTCTTAATAGCCTTCAAATGTTTTTCATGCAGTTGAATCTGCACTTGTTTGTTAGTCAACGATTGGTCTACGCCCCACAACTGCTCTTTAAGTGCCTGAATGCTTTGCTCAAGTGCAGACACTTCTGAGCTGTAAGAGGCCCTTCTGGCTGCAAACAAGGTTTGCTGAGTCAACATGACTTGCTGCACAAACATGTCAAATTTGTTTTCATGAATTTCTGGACCAAAGACAATATTGCTCGCATTGTTTCGCTCAGCTTCTAATCGGGCCTCTACAGCGCGCTGGCTTAAATAGGCTTGTTTAATTGTTTCGTTGTTTGCGCGCGCTTGTGTGTCACTAACCTCGATCAGTACTTCACCTTCTCTCACCCATTGGCCTTCTTTGACCAGCACATCCTTAACCACGCCACCTGAGGAATGTTGTATGGTTTTTTTGCGAGTTTCAATTGCGACTGTGCCAGAAGCTGGCACACCCTGATCAAGGGGTGCAAAAGCCGCCCAAAACAAGAAGGCTCCAAAGCCTACTACCAACACTGCAGCACCCAACCGAATAGGTTTCTGGGTGTTAATTTCTTCTTCTATTTCCATTGAGGTCACCGCTGTTTGGTTTACGTTGTTGCTTGTCATGACTATCCTTAAGCAGCTGGCACTGCGTTTGACCCTGGGTTTAAAGCTTCGTTGTGCAACATTTTTCCTTTAGCCAGTACCACTAAGCGGTCTGCAGTGGCCAATAAATTTCTGTCATGCGCCACCATAAATATCAGCGCGCCAGCAGACTTCATTAAATTCAAAGTGGTCACCAAGGCTGCTGTGCCTTGCTCATCCATGTTGGCATTGGGCTCGTCTAGCACCAAGAGTTGAGGGTTG
>Ga0209355_1001503_pt1 | contig 13200 bp, 8 predicted proteins | sample LauGreSBDMM110SN_3_FD_187563 | JGI IMG/M metagenome (GOLD analysis project Ga0209355, IMG submission 187563) | Freshwater lake microbial communities from Lake Michigan, USA - Sp13.BD.MM110.SN (SPAdes) (version 2) | ecosystem: Environmental > Aquatic > Freshwater > Lake | place: Lake Michigan, USA...
ACGGGTCAGAACCCGGGTCAAACGCCAATTGTGGCTACCATTTCGGTACAAGCACAATACAGCAATGCGGGTCAGTTGTGTTTGGGCAATACCGAGACCTTCACCATTACCGTGAATCCACAACCGCAAGTAGTAGCTCCACAAAACCAAGTGGTGTGTAATGGCGCACAAGTTGCAGCCGTAAACTTCACAGGCCCATCTACGGGCACCACTTATGTCTGGACCAACAACAACCCATCGATTGGCTTAGCGGCAAGTGGCACGGGCAACATTGGTGTGTTTACAGCCAACAACCCAGGCAACACGCCAATAACGGCCACCATTACGGTTACGGCTCAATACGTCAATGGTACACAAATCTGTGCAGGCAACTCAGAAACCTTCACGATTACCGTGAACCCTACACCAAACGTAGTGGACCCTACCAACCAAAACTTATGCGTGGGCAATCAGTCCTTACCAGTACTATTTACAGGCAACGTAAGCGGCACCAACTTCGCCTGGACCAACAACAACCCATCTGTTGGCTTACCAGCTAGCGGCACGGGCAATATTGCGAGCATTACGGGTCAGAACCCGGGTCAAACGCCAATTGTGGCTACCATTTCGGTACAAGCACAATACAGCAATGCGGGTCAGTTGTGTTTGGGCAATACCGAGACCTTCACCATTACCGTGAATCCACAACCGCAAGTAGTAGCTCCACAAAACCAAGTGGTGTGTAATGGCGCACAAGTTGCAGCCGTAAACTTCACAGGCCCATCTACGGGCACCACTTATGTCTGGACCAACAACAACCCATCGATTGGCTTAGCGGCAAGTGGCACGGGCAACATTGGTGTGTTTACAGCCAACAACCCAGGCAACACGCCAATAACGGCCACCATTACGGTTACGGCTCAATACGTCAATGGTACACAAATCTGTGCAGGCAACTCAGAAACCTTCACCATTACCGTGAACCCAGCGCCAATAATGACCCCAACACCAAATGTGACGGTTTGTAGCGGTACGTTGCTCAACGGAATCACCTTCGCAAGTACGGTACCGACCGCAACCTTTACTTGGGTCAATAACCAAACTTTGATTGGCTTGCCTGCTAACGGAACTGGCGACATCTTGCCATTTATTCCTACAAATGCAACCACGGTTCCTGTAACCGCCATGATTCAGGTGCAGGCTATTGATACCTACAACAATACAACATGTAGCAGCCCAATCGATACCTTCTATATTACGGTGAACCCAATTCCAAACTTTAACAGTGTACCAAACATGGTAGTGTGTGCAGGTGAGACGGTTCCATTGACCTTCATTACAGGTACGGTCATTAACACCACATACAATTGGACAAACAATAACAATACGATCGGGCTCCCAAGTTTTGGTCAAGGCAATATTCCTGCCTTTACTGCGATCAATAACGGCCTGAACCCTGTAACAGCTACCATTGAACTAGCGTCTAGCTATACCAATAATCAAGTGGCCTGTTTTGGCAACATTGAAACCTTTACGATTACCGTTAATCCGACACCACAAGTGGCCGATGCACCGGATCAAGTCATTTGTAGTGGTGATATGGTAAATGGTGTGGTCATGCAGGGTACCTTACCTAATGCTTATTACACCTGGACAAATTCAATACCATCTATTGGCTTGGCGTCTTCAGGAATCGGCAATATTCCAGACTTTATTGGTTGGAATCAAGGCACTGCTCCACTTGTTGCTCAGATAAGCTATACGCCAAATTACACCAACAATGGTGTGACTTGCCAAGGAACACCTCAAGATTTCACGGTTACTATTAACCCAATTCCTGCGGTTGTAGCGCAAGCAGATGTGGTTGTTTGTGATAACGAAGCCATTCCAAGCGTGGTGTTTACAGGGCCTGTTCCAGGTACAGATTATGCCTGGACCAACAATAATCTCACAATAGGGCTAAATCAGTCCAATGGTTTTGACGTGATTCCGTCGTTTGTTGGCAATACCAACAATAACGTTCCAAATATTGCTCAAATCATCGTAAATGCAACCTACACCAATGCGGGGGTAACTTGTCAAGGCAATATCGATACCTTCTTGTATATCGTGAATCCGATTCCAAACGTGCTTGATCCAACAGATCAAGTCGTTTGTGCCAATGATTTCACTCAGCTCATTGACTTTACGGGCTCAGTTCCGGGAACGGCTTATAATTGGATCAATAACACAGTGGCAATTGGTTTAGCTTCTGCTGGTACAGGTGATATTGCACCATTTATGGCGCTGAACAACACCAACGCGCCTTTAGTTGCTACGCTCATCGTACAGGCGGCTTACACGAACATGAATACAACATGTTTAGGCAATACAGAGCAGATGACCATCACCGTGAATCCGCGTCCGAATGTCGAGCCTATTACAGATCAGGTCGTTTGTCATAACGAAATTGTATTGCCAGTTCAATTCAGTGGCTCAGTGCCGGGTACGCTTTATACCTGGACAAATAGTGAGACAAGCATTGGTTTGGCCGCAGGCGGGGTAGGCAACATTGCAGGTTTTGTAGGCTTAAACCCAGGTGCTAGTCCGGTTATTGCTCAGGTTGATGTGCTTCCTTCCTATACAAATGCAGGCTTGACTTGTGACGGTTCAATAGAAACTTTCACCATTACGGTTAACCCTTGGGCTTATTTACAAAACTTACCAATAACGATTTGCTCTGGTGAAAACACAGATATTGACATCCAGACCACTATTGCAGCGTCTACATCTTGGTCTGCACAAAGTAATCCGAATGTCGATGGCGAAACCATGACAACTCAATACTCAGATGAAATCAACGATATATTGGTGAATTTATCAGCTGTTCAACAAGTAGTCAATTATCAAATTGATTTAGTTTCTCAGCCATATGGTTGTGTGTCAGGCCCGTACAATATCGCAGTAAGTGTTCAGCCTCCTGTCGATGTCGATTTTGATGTCATTACCCAACTAAAGTGTTCAGACCTACCTGTTTTGTTTGATAATAACTCAGTGGGTAATAGCACCTATGAATGGTCCTATGGAGATGGAGATTCATCCACAACATACGATGGTTACAACGTTTACGATGATTTTGGTGTTTATGAAGTCACATTAATTGCCACAGATATTCAGACGCTTTGCCAAGACAGCATGTCTGTGCTCATAGACATTTTGGAGTCACCGGAGGTAGGCTTTACGTCCTCAATTACCGAAGCTTGTGAATATGTAAATGTCATTTTCACCGATACGGTTCAAGACACCACCACGAATGTTTACTGGACTTTTGGAGATGGTGAAGATTCCTATCAATTTGGCCAAGTGGATCATCAATTTGCACAGCCTGGTTGTTATGATGTTACGCTTTATGTCACAGGAACAAATGGTTGTACCGTTGCCGATACCGCTGAGGATTTGGTTTGTGTTATTCCTGCCCCAATCGCTGACTTTTTTGTAGACAACACCGTACACTTACTAGACGACGCCACCTTCTTCTTCGACAACCAATCGCAACATGCATTGTATTACGACTGGACTTTCGGCGATGGGGATACAAGCCTAGCTACCAATCCAATACATGTTTACGATGCAGTAGGTGAGTACTTGGTTACTTTAATTGCTACGAATGATCTTGGTTGTGCAGATACAGCCAACCTGACAGTCGTCGTTAGAGAAGAGTTCCTTCTTTATGTGCCAAATACATTTACGCCAAACTACGACGGAACCAATGATACGTTTAAACCTATCATCAATAACCGCTACGTTGAGTCGTCCTACAGGTTTGCCGTTTATAACCGTTGGGGTGAACTCGTCTTTGAGTCGTATGATGCCGACTATGGTTGGGATGGCACTTATGGTCTAGGTTTGAATCATCCTGTACAGGACGGCGTCTTTACATGGATGGTAAGTCTCAAGATGAAAGAAGACGAGGAGACGATTCAATTTACAGGTCATGTCATTTTGATCAAGTAGAATAGGCAATTAAGCATACATAATTGCACCCAATATAACCAAGATAAGTACCGCTATAATCAATATAGAAGTCAATAGACAGCTCACACCAGAACTCAGTCCTTGTCTTAAAGAGCTTTCGAGGCTGTTGCCACTAATAAAATAGAGGATGAAAACAACAACGGCAACGACAATAGCAATTTGAATCATAGTATTATAGTTTGGTTTTTTTGGAAAGATATTTATTTCTATTTGAAAATCAAATTTAATGTTGTAACGTTTCGCCCTCTCTGAATTTCATTTTGCTTTATTTAATGCGACTCGCCATTTTGGTGATTTCAGTGGCTTCTCTTTTGAGTATTCCAATGATCCTCGTGAGCCTCGAATTTATTTGGGTTGTTCTTGCGTTGCGCCGATGTAAGTTAAATCTGGGTTTATTTACTTGTTTGATTTATTGATTGAAGGGTGTAATGTAAAGGACCAACGTATGCTGTACTGTACCTGCGCACATTTGGTTCATCATCATAAGCGTAACTAGAGATTCCAATATACTTGCTATTTAGGGCATTTTTTGAGACAATTTGTTTGTTAAATAATATCTCTTCCCAGGGTTCGGCATGAATTCGAAAACAAGTATTCAGAGATTTACCTGCAAGGAAATTCTCTAAGAAACCAGAAATTAGGCTACTCGTGGCAAAATATCCGCCTGCGCCAACCATGAAAAAGGGCAGTGCAGTGTCGTTTATACGTTTATTTGCTTCAGCTATTCCGATATCTGCTGGGTCTCCGGCTGAGGTGCCATGTGAACCACAAGCATTGAGATAGATGATCAAGGGTTTGTATTTGAATTGAATTCCATCTACGATTTCTTTGGCCATGACATACTCATTTATATACAAGCCGCCAAACTCGCCATCAAAACCGCCATTTCCAAAGCCATGACCCGTGTAGATAAAAAAAGAACAGTTGTTTGCCTTTGCTTTGATGTCACTCCAACGTGCATTAGGGTAATAAAACTTGTAAACAAAAATACCGTTTGCCTGAAAAATAGTAGCCAATGAATTAAGATGCCCTACCGCGTGGCTTTGGGCGTCATTTCCTACAATAAGGACGGCCGTTTTTTGATTGGGTAAAGGAGTTTTTTGTCCAAAAACGAAGGTAAAAAACAGCGTAAAAATAAAGAGACAGCTTAGTTTCATATTGCTTGATTTAAGGGGTGCGTACAATTCAAGTAGGGATGTTACATATCTCTTTTTATGTAGTAATGATTTTTTTGGATTTTGTTACTACTTTCGCCCCAATTATTATGCAATGAACCCCATCAACCCGAAATCTGCTTTAATTTTTATTCTCGTCACCATTTGCCTTGACTCTATTGGTTTGGGCATTATTATTCCATCGTTTCCAATCCTGATTGCTGAAACGGCTCATGTGCCACTTGGCAAAGCCTCGCAGTATTTTGGGTGGGTGAAAGCAAATAGATGAAATGAAATTGATGCTCGAAAAGTTAATAAACGATAAAAAATAAAAGCGCCTTATTTTCACAAAATAAAAAAGCCCCAAGTCATTGGGGCTTTTTTTGTGGTGGTCCCACACGGGCTCGAACCGTGGACCCACAGATTATGAGTCTGTTGCTCTAACCAACTGAGCTATAGGACCGGTTATCGAAACTTGAAAGGATGATAACAATGGCTGCAAATTTAATAAATTTTTAGTGTGCTTTTGAACGGCGCAGCGTAAATTCTGTGATTTCGGGGTAAATTCCTACGCGCCCTGGAAAACCTATGTAGCCAAAACCTCGGTTCACGTATAGGTACTGCTTGCCAATTTGATATAAACCAGCCCATTTAGGGTATTTGAGAGAAACTGGACTCCAACGAACACCAAAGCGCTCAATGCCAAACTGCATGCCGTGTGTATGGCCTGAAAGCGTTAAATCGATGTTTGTGTCTAACACCTGCGCATCAAAATGACTCGGGTCATGGGACAACAAAATTTTAAAGGCCTCTGAAGGGACCTTAGATAGGGTTTCCGTTAATTTTCCACTTTGTCTAAAAGGCGCTTTGCCCCAGTTTTCTAAACCGAGTAGCCAAAATCCTTTTTCGAGTTCAACGGCTTTGTTCAGTAAGGGCGTCCAGCCTACAAGTTCGTGCATCCGAATAAGCTCCTGCAAATTAGCTGTTTTTTCATGCTCGTGGTCCCTGGAGATGTAGTCGCCGTAGTCGTGGTTGCCCAATATGCTATATTTGCCTTTTTTCACCTGAATTTGAGAGAAAAGAGTTTCCCAACCTCTAAATTCATCCGCTGTATTATTGACCAAATCTCCAGTAAAGAGGAGGTAATCGGCATTTCTGGAGTTGATCAAGTCAATAGCCTTTTGAACCTTATGGGTTTGCCCGTAAAAACTACCGATATGCACATCGGAAATTTGTAAAAGCTTGATACCATTCATGGCTTCAGGTAAATGCTCAAAACTCAATTCAACGGTTCTAAGCTTCCAGTTCCAGCGTCCAAAAAATATACCGTAAAGGATGGCTAAAAAATGAAGTCCAGCCAAACAGAAGCCAATGTTACGGGCAAGTTCAAATTGAAAGGAAAGGTAAATTAAGCCAGGGATGAGGTAAACAATTGCGGGTAAGGCCAGCGCTACAAATAAACCAAAAATAGAGAAGCCGAGACGGTAGTTACTGCGCATTTTGACATTGCGAAAGCCCCAAATAAAAAGCCCAATGCTGCCTAAAATGGCACCTAGGTGTAAGAAACCAAAGGAGGCAAGATATACATTAGGAATACTCCAGATGGCTAGTAAAAAACTCCATTCGGAGACAACAAGAAGGAGCAAAAAAAGGAGAAAGAGCATAGTAGGGTTACATCCAAGACCCGCCTACAGCAATAATATTGGGTTGGGCGAGGTATTCTGGGTAAGTTTCTTCGGTAATACCGCCGGTTGGGCAAAATTTAATGTGAGGGAATACTTGCCCATAAGCTTTGAGAGCCCCTAAACCACCAAAAAGGTTGGCAGGGAAAAACTTAAAGGTATCCCAACCAAATTGGATGCCTTCTATAATTTCACTTGGGGTAGCAACACCCGGAATGAAAGCAATCTTACTTTTTTCAAAATGTGGCGCCAAGGTGGCATTGAGACCAGGGCTTACCATGAAATCAACGCCGAGTTCGATCGCTTTTTCAATTTGCTCCACTTTGACGACCGTTCCCATCCCAATGGAACAGCGGTCACCGTAAAGTTTTTTAGCCAAGGCAATGCAATCATAGGCTGCGGCTGTTCGCAAGGTAATTTCGATGCAAAAAATACCACGTGCAATAAGCGCATCCATTTTGGGTACGACTTCTTCGGTGTTGTTGAAAGTTACTACAGGTATAGTGGGGTGTTGCGCAAGAACTTCGCGGATATTATTTTGAGCCATTCTTTTGATTTGATGCAAAGGTCGTTATTTTTCGTTTACGAGGCCACGAACCACTGTTTTTCTTGGCTGAAGGGGTCAAGCTGGGCATAAATTTGAGCGATGCGTACAGCTATTTCTCCATCAGGACAAAATTGCAAGATGTTAAGGGTTCTTTCTTGTTGATGTCCTTTGGGTTGTATTTTTTCTGAAAGTTGCTCAATTTGCTTGATTGCTTTGTCAAATTTAGCCTTGCGCGCTTTTTCAAATTTTTCTTCAAGTGCTTCAATTTGTTTTTGGATGCGCGTGAGTTCAGCCGCTATCATTTTTTTCTCCTGAGGAAGTTCAAGATGGACCAGTTCAGAAAAGTTATTTTTATAATGGAACCAGGATTGTTGTAACTTATTATAATCGGGTGTCAGATCTCCAACTTGATTGAGGTACTGTTCTTTAAGGGCTGGCTTATCGGAAAGAAAATCTTGTTTTTCAAAGCCAAGTTTTTGGATGAGTTCTAAGTCTTTTTCTTGAAGTAAAATACCACCGGCACGTTTAACGTTTAACGGAAAAGGAAGGTCAAGCGTTGCAAAGGCCAATGGGAGTTGCTGCCAGTAGGCAATTTCACTTGGCCCGCCAATGTACGCCAAGTTGGGTAAAATCCATTCTTGGTAAAGTGGCCTGAGTACCACATTTGGTGAAAGTTGCGCGCTGTTTTCTTTATGGAATGGAAACTGTGTAGGTTTCTCTATCCTTTCTCTTTTCTCATTATCGAGTAAAAAAAGATTTGATGCTTTACTTTCAATTGGTGTGCTTAGCCCTTGTTCTTCAAGTGCTTTAGATTGCTTAATAACGGCATAATCGATGTCGTTGGTATACAAATCTTTTTCCCAAATTGGCCATGCGCTCTCTTTCAATTGTGTGTTGTCAGCATCGATGATAACTAGTCCATAAACAGAGAAGAGTTCATGCACGAATTCAAAAAAACCTAAGCCGTAGTTTGGGTTCTTGAGTTTTTCTATTAAACGATGAATTTCGCTATTTGGATGATTTTGAAATTTCTCGCTTAATTGTTTTAACAACGGGGCAAGCTCATCCGTTTGAAAGTGGCCCACTGCTCCTTTTTGAGTGCTTTCCCAAGTCCATTTTTGACCAAAAAGTAAAAAACTCCTGATTTCTTCGAAGTCGTGGTCTTCTGAGGCCATCCAGTAAACGGGCACAAAATTTTGCTCGGGAAATGATTGCTTTAGTGCTTCAGCCAATTTAATGACGTGTAAAATCTTGTAGATGAAATACAGGGGGCCCGTCATTAAACATAGTTGATGGCCTGTAGTGATTGTATAAGTGTTGGTATCTTCTAAAAGGTTTAAGTTGCTTTTTAACTTTTCTGAAACCGCAAGGCCCTTATATTTTTGCTCCAGGACTTTCGTGAGGAGCTCCCGCTGGGCAGCTGAATAACTTTGCTTTTTGAGGGCAATTTGTTGTTCAAACTGTAAAAGGAGCTGCTTGTCCATGCTTACATATTGCGTCGGTACTGTCCACCTACTTCAAATAAAGCATTGGTAACCTGACCAAGAGAGGCTACCTTACACGTTTCCATCAGTTCTGCAAAAATATTCTTATTGAGCACTGCTGCTTCTTGTACTTTAACAATACCGTTGCTTGCGGCTTCTCTTTGTGCTTCGTGCAGGTTAGAAAGCATGTCAATTTGGTATGCTTTTTCCTCTTCGGTTGCTCTAATGACTTCTTTTGGTAAGATCGTAGGTGATCCTTTGGAGCTCAAAAAGGTATTGACCCCAATGATCGGGAACTCGCCTGTATGCTTGAGTGTTTCGTAATACAAAGACTCTTCTTGAATTTTGGAGCGTTGGTACATGGTTTCCATGGCTCCCAATACGCCGCCGCGTTCAGTAATGCGGTCAAATTCGGTGAGAACCGCGTCTTCAACGAGTTCAGTGAGTTCCTCAATAATATAAGCACCTTGCAATGGATTTTCGTTTTTAGCCAAGCCGAGCTCGCGGTTAATGATTAACTGAATGGCCATGGCCCTGCGCACAGACTCTTCGGTTGGCGTGGTAATGGCTTCGTCGTAGGCGTTGGTATGCAACGAATTGCAGTTGTCGTAGATGGCATAAAGCGCCTGAAGGGTGGTGCGAATGTCGTTGAAGTCGATTTCTTGTGCATGCAAAGAGCGCCCAGAGGTTTGGATGTGATATTTAAGCATCTGTGCCCTAGCGTTGGCGCCATATTTTTTTGCCAAGGCTTTGGCCCACACACGGCGTGCCACACGACCAATGACCGCATATTCAGGGTCAATGCCATTCGAGAAAAAGAAAGACAAGTTTGGACCAAATTCATTGATATCCATACCGCGGCTCAGGTAATACTCTACGTAAGTAAAGCCGTTGGCAAGGGTAAAGGCCAATTGGGTGATAGGGTTGGCGCCTGCTTCGGCAATGTGGTAACCAGAAATGGAGACGGAATAGAAATTGCGAACGCCGTTGGTAATGAAATACTCTTGAACGTCACCCATGAGGCGCAAGGCAAATTCGGTCGAGAAAATACAAGTGTTTTGTGCTTGGTCTTCTTTTAAGATATCGGCTTGAACGGTTCCTCTAACTTGCTTGAGGGTGTCGGCTTTGATTTGTGCATACACTTCAGCTGGCAGCACTTGGTTGCCGGTGACACCCAAAAGCATAAGGCCGAGGCCATCGTTACCTTCAGGAATTTCACCTTGGTAGGCTGGGCGAGCAGTTCCTTTTGCTTTGTAAATAGCTGCAATTTTAGCCTCTACTTCAGCTTCAAGTCCGTTTGCCTTGATGTATTTTTCACAATTTTGGTCAATGGCCGCATTCATAAAATAAGCCAAAAGCATAGGTGCCGGCCCATTGATGGTCATGGATACGGAGGTAGCCGGATGGCTGAGGTCAAAACCAGAGTAGAGTTTTTTGGCGTCGTCAAGGCAGCATATAGAAACGCCGGAGTTCCCGATTTTGCCGTAGATGTCTGGGCGCAAGTCGGGGTCGTTGCCGTAGAGGGTAACGGAGTCAAAAGCCGTAGACAAACGTTTGGCAGGCATACCAAGCGATACATAATGGAAACGCTTATTGGTGCGCTCTGGGCCACCTTCTCCGGCAAACATACGCGTTGGATCTTCGCCTTCGCGTTTAAAAGGGAAGAGGCCAGCGGTATATGGAAATTCTCCAGGTACATTTTCTTGCAATACCCAGCGCAAGATGTCTCCCCAACTTTGGTATTTTGGCGTTGCTACTTTTGGGATTTGTAAATGCGATAAAGACTCAGTATGGGTCTGGATACTTAGCACTTTGTCTCGAACCTTGAATTCGTACGTCGGATTTTTATAGGCTTTCTTTTTTGCGTCCCAATTTTGAAGAATTTCCCAATTTTTTGGGTCAAAATTGAGTTTTTCTGCTTCAAATGCTTCTTGTAAAGATTTGATGAGGCGGTCCTTGTCTTCTAGCGCTGAGGTTTGAAGGGCATCCATAGAAAGGTGGTAACCATAGAGTTTTTCTGCGACGGCTACCTGATGGTCTACCCATTTGTCGTAGGAGCGGTTGCTTTCAGAAATTTCGGAAAGGTAGCGTGTGCGTTCAGGCGGAATCACGAACACTTTTTGAGACATCTCGCGGGTAATTGTAAATGTAGATTGGAGGTCTCCGCTCGTTTTTTGAACGATGTGGTCCATTATCACTTTGTAGAGGGTGTTCATGCCTGGGTCATTGAACTGCGAGGCGATGGTGCCGTATACAGGCATGTCATCGACTTGGCTATCCCAGAGGTTGTGGTTGCGTTGGTACTGCTTGCGGACATCTCTGAGCGCGTCTAGGGCTCCGCGTTTGTCGAACTTGTTGAGTGCAATGACGTCGGCGAAGTCCAGCATATCAATTTTTTCTAGCTGCGTTGCGGCACCATACTCGGGCGTCATGACATACAAAGAAACATCGGAATGGTCTAGAATTTCGGTATCCGATTGGCCAATACCAGAGGTTTCTAAGATAATAAGGTCGTATTTAGCTGCTTTCAAGATGGAAATAGCCTCAGCCACATGCTTCGAGAGCGCCAAGTTGGACTGGCGAGTGGCCAAAGAACGCATGTAAATACGCGGGCTTTTAATGGCGTTCATCCGGATGCGGTCTCCGAGGAGTGCACCACCTGTTTTTCTTTTGGATGGGTCTACAGAAACCACCGCGAGCTCTTTGTCTGGGAAGTCAATCAAGAAGCGGCGCACGAGCTCGTCGACTAAAGAAGATTTTCCGGAACCACCCGTACCTGTTATACCTAGAACTGGGATGGCATTTTTGGTTCCGGCGTCGCGCAGTGCATTTAAGAGCGCCGTGTTTTCTTCGGGGAAGTTCTCGGCTGCACTAATGCAATGGGCAATAGCAGGTATATTTTTGTTTTCGATTTGCGCAAGGGTTTCTAGCGCGCTTTCAGCTTTGGCTTTACCAACTGCAAAATCGCATTTTTGAATGAGATCGTTGATCATGCCTTGTAGGCCCATAGAGCGGCCGTCGTCGGGGTGATAAATGCGCGTTATGCCGTAGCCTTGTAGTTCTGCAATTTCCGAAGGCAAAATAGTGCCGCCGCCACCGCCAAAAATTTTGATGTGTGGTGCGCCTTTTTCTTGCAATAGATCGTGCATGTATTTGAAGTATTCCATGTGGCCGCCTTGGTAAGAGGTCATGGCAATGGCTTGCGCATCCTCTTGAATTGCACAGTTGACCACCTCTTCCACAGAGCGGTCGTGGCCTAGGTGAATTACTTCACAACCGGTGGCCTGAATGATGCGACGCATAATGTTAATGGCGGCGTCATGACCGTCGAAAAGCGCCGCAGCGGTTACAATGCGGATTTTATGTTGTGGGATATATGGTTGAACCTGTTCCATAGGGGCTTTTGATTGATGGGCAAATTTAGGTTTTTTTCAGCAACTTCAACTATTCACGATTTTCTCCACGATGCTCGCTACGGCAGGGCAAATCAGCGTGTTTTGGGCAGTTAAGTCCATGATTTGATACATATTTTTGCGGTCTGTGTGCGGATATTCACGGCAGGCGAGAGGGCGGTCTTCATAAACAGCGCAAGTGTTGTCTGGTAATAAGTTGAAGCAAGGAGACGTTTGGAGTACGTAATCGTCGTCTTCATCGAGTTTCAAATACTGCGCTACCAGTTGGTTTTCTTTGATGCGCAAGGCCTTGGCCATCCGACGAATGTCGGCTTGTCGAAAAATAGGACTTGTTGTCTTGCAACAATTGGCACAGCTCAGGCAGTCGCGCTTGGCAAATTCTGTTTGGTGGGCATTATTAAAGCGCTGGTCTAAATCTTTGGGCTTTTGCTTGTTCCACTTGCCTAGCAATTGCTTGTTTACTTTGAAATTGGTTTTGGCAAGTTCTAAAAGCGCTTTATCGTTGGCTGAAAGGTGGTTCATTTCGGGTTTGTGCTAACTTTGTACGAAGATACAATCAATATGGAATTTCCGCAGTTTAGAAAGCTAAAGAATAGCAAGTCTTATTACCGCATCGATTCAGATCTTGATTTTACAGAATTGCAACAAGTCGGTAGCAAATGGTTTAAATATGAATTTACAGCGACGCAATTTCCAGATAAAATCAAGCTTCAAGAACTGCTGCAGCAACAAGACCCGTATTTGGCAATCTCGGCAAGCGACTTTCAAACCATTCTTGAACAAATCTAAACAAACACCTTTTTTGAACGTTTCGACACTATGAAAAACATAGCACTCATTACCGGCGCTTCTTCCGGGATCGGTAAAGAATTTGCACGTATCCATGCTTCCAAAGGAGGAGATTTAATTTTAGTGGCTAGAAGAATA
>Ga0209355_1001504_pt1 | contig 13194 bp, 10 predicted proteins | sample LauGreSBDMM110SN_3_FD_187563 | JGI IMG/M metagenome (GOLD analysis project Ga0209355, IMG submission 187563) | Freshwater lake microbial communities from Lake Michigan, USA - Sp13.BD.MM110.SN (SPAdes) (version 2) | ecosystem: Environmental > Aquatic > Freshwater > Lake | place: Lake Michigan...
CCTCGCGTTGCGCCACCAAAAACGCTGCCTCAATGTCTTCGCGTTGGCGCAGATCCAAAGCCACGCCACGCCCGTGGTTGGCGTCAGTGGGTTTGACCACGACTGGCAAGCCTATGTCTTGGGCCACGTTCCACGCTTCTTCAGGGGAATTGACGACTTCGCCCGTGGGAATGGGGACGCCGCATTGGGTGAGCAAAATTTTCGTCAGGTCTTTGTCGCTGGAAATACTCTCGGCGATAGCACTGGTACGGTCGGTTTCAGCCGTCCAGATGCGGCGTTGCAAAGAGCCGTAACCCAATTGCACCAAATTGCCCGAGGTGAGACGAATGAAGGGGATGCGGTGTTCGGTGGCCGCATCCACGATGCAAGCGGTGCTCGGACCCAGGCACAAGCGGTCGACCATGGCTTTGAGCCGAGTGACCGTGACCTTGAGATCGAATGAGGTGTTGTTGATGGCTGCCATCACCAGGTCACGCGCAGCGACCAGACTTTCACGTCCGACTTCTTCTTGCCGCGTGCGTATCACTACTTTGTAAACACCGCGCTGGCTGGTTTCGCGCGCTTTGCCGAAACCCACTTGCATACCGGCCAGGGTTTGCAATTCGATAGCCACATGCTCCATGATGTGGCCGCACCAAGTGCCGTCCTTGAGGCGCAGCAAAAAACCGCCGCGCTCGCCAACACCGCAGCGGTGTTCAACCATGCCGGGCAACCAATCGTTTAGGCGATCGACAAAGCCGGGCAGTTTGTGGGAGGGATGGTCTTCAAGAATACCGAGATCAACCCAGGCTTCGATGACCGGACGGTAGGTCCACACATTCGGTCCGCGCAAATAACGCATGCGCAAAATAGCGATATCGGGAAAGGTCATAAAGTAAATGCTGAGGTATGACTGCGAAGGGGTCGCGAAGGGCAGAGGGTTAGAATTGATTCACTGTAGGTCATAGTTATAAGAATGCATATTCCCTCTCAAGTTGCGCCAGTGCTGCTGGATGTGCCAGCCTTTTGGCGGGAGGATCTACAGCTTCAGTTGTCATCAGAAGAAAACGTTTCAGCCTGGCTGGAGGTTGACCTCAATACCCGATTGTATTTCGCGCGTGGCCTGCTGGTTTTGACGCACCACCGCCTTATTTGGTGCTCGCCCGACAACGAAAAAACCTGGCACAGCTTGGATATTCAGCCCGGTTGGCGGCTTGAACTGAGCGACCACGCCGGTGTCGGGCATTTGCGCCTGCGAGACAACTCGCTGCAACTCGCCGATTGGCGCTTTACCCTGGGGCGCAACCTGCAAGCAGCAGCTTTGCTAACGCGTTTCGATAAACAGCAAGCCGGTCAAGGCAATGCCCCCGGTCAGACCTGGTGCCCAGTGTGTCACGCGCCCTTGAAGGATGCAGACGACACCTGTCGCAGTTGTGACCTGGTGCAAGACGAAGCGCCCGCATCCACTTGGAGCTTGTTTCGCTTGTGGCGTTTCGCCAAGCCTTACCAAGGCCAGTTGTTGCTCGGCTTTTGTTTGACCTTGGCCTCCACGGCGGCCACGCTGGTGCCGCCTTACTTGACCATGCCTTTGATGGACGATGTACTGATACCGTTTCAAAACGGTCAGCAGATCGATCATTCATTGGTGGGGATGTATTTAGGCGGCTTGTTAGCAGCAGCATTGTTCGCCTGGGGCTTGGGCTGGTTCAAAACCTATGTGTTGGCGTTGGCCTCAGAACGCATAGGCGCCGATTTGCGCTCCACCGCTTACGAACATTTATTGAAACTCTCGCTGGAATATTTCGGCGGACGCCGCACCGGCGATTTGATGACCCGCATTGGCAGCGAGACCGACCGCTTGTGCGTGTTTTTGTCTTTGCATTTGCTCGACTTCGCCACCGATGTGTTGATGATTTTGATGACCGCTGTCATTTTGTTCAGTATCGATCCGTGGCTGGCTTGCGCCACGCTGCTGCCGCTGCCGTTCATTGCGTGGTTGATACACATCGTGCGCGACCGCTTGCGCACCGGGTTCGAGAAGATTGACCGGGTCTGGTCAGAACTGACCAATGTGCTGGCCGACACCATTCCCGGCATTCGCGTGGTCAAAGCGTTTGCCCAAGAAAACCGCGAAGCGCGGCGTTTTCAGGAGGCCAACAAACACAATCTGGCGGTGAACGACCGCATCAATTTTTTATGGTCGCTGTTCTCGCCCACGGTCACGCTGGTCACAGAAATTGGTTTGCTGGTGGTCTGGGCTTTCGGTATCTGGCAAGTGGCGCACCATCAGGTCACGGTTGGTGTATTGACCGCGTTTCTCGCTTACAGCACACGTTTTTATGCCAGGCTGGATGCGATGAGCCGCATCGTCTCGCACACGCAAAAAGCCGCAGCGGGTACCAAACGTATTTTTGAAATTCTGGACCATGTCTCCAGCGTACCCGAGCCTGTCAACCCGGTCGCATTGGATGAAGTGGTTGGCCGCATACAAATCAGCGATGCCGGTTTCAGGTACGGCAACCGCGCCGTCATCAAAGGTTTGACGCTGGACATCGCGCCCGGCGAAATGATTGGCTTGGTCGGCCAAAGCGGCTCCGGTAAAAGCACCATGGTCAATTTGATCTGCCGTTTTTACGATCTGAGCGAAGGCGCGATACGCATAGACGGTATCGATATCCGCGATGTAAGCATCGCCGATTACCGCCGCCATATCGGCCTGGTGTTGCAAGAACCGTTTTTGTTTTTCGGCACCATCGCCGACAACATCGCTTACGGCAAACCCGGCGCGACACGCGCAGAAATTGTCTCTGCCGCACGCGCTGCGCATGCGCACGAATTCATTTTGCGGCTGCCGCAAGGCTACGACTCGTTAGTCGGTGAACGCGGCCAAGGCCTGTCTGGCGGCGAGCGTCAGCGCATCTCGATTGCGCGTGCCTTGTTGATTGATCCGCGCATCCTCATCATGGACGAGGCCACCTCGTCTGTGGACACCGAGACTGAGCAGGAAATTCAAAAAGCGCTGGACAACTTGGTGCGCGGACGCACGACGATTGCGATTGCGCACCGGCTCTCGACCTTACGCCGCGCTGACCGCTTGGTGGTGATGGAGCACGGGCAACTCGTCGAGCAAGGCCAGCATGACGAATTGCTGGCGCGCCAAGGCGCTTACTGGCGTTTGTATGAAGCCCAAGCCAGACAAAAAGAAGCCGAAGAAACCGGCTTGACTTTGGGTGTTACCAGAGAGGAGCGGGTATGACTAATGCCGCATTCGAACTCACCCTGGACGCAGACGGTCTTTGGCAACTGCAACTCAACAACGAACTGCACCATGGCGTGGTGGTAGTGCGGGCGTTTCCCATCGGTGCGCCGGATGAAGCAGTTTCTATTTTGAGTGCCGAAGGCCATGAACTGTTGTGGCTGCCTCATCCTTTGCAATTACCTCAAGCACAACAGCAAGCTGTGATGAAGGCCTTGCAAGCACGCGAATTTATGCCTGAAATTGAACGGGTGGATGCGGTCAGCAGCTTCATCACGCCATCAACCTGGTCGGTGCAAACCAACAGAGGTCTGACGCAGTTTGTGTTGCGCGGCGAGGAAGACATACGCCGTATCAGCGGTAAAACTTTGATCGTCGCTGACGAACACGGCGTGCAATTTTTGATCCGCGATTTGCCAACGCTCGACAGGCACAGCCGCAAATTGCTAGATAGGTTTTTGTAAATCCTGGTCTTCTTATTTCGCAGGTGCTGTCTGGCATTCACCTGCGATGTTGTCGCCACGTTGCCAGCAAGGGGAAGAGGCGGCGCGGTCGATGGAAGGTATCCCTTCCATGTCTATCTTGACCGGCAGTGTTTCGAACCGTGTGACGCCGCGTTTATCGAAATACATTTTCAGCACCCAACCCTTACGCTGAAACGCATTGTCGGTTTCTTTCATCACAAAGTTACCGACGCTGTAAACAATGGGTTTGCCTTTGTAAACAGACACATCTTGGGTGACATGCGGGTGGCCGCCGATGACTGCATCTGCACCGGCGTCAATCATCAGTTTGGCGAGTTGGCGTTGTCTGGGGTTGGCTGTTCTTTCGTTTTCCCAGCCCCAATGCATGATGGGAATGACCAGATCCGCACGGTGGATACGACGGGCAGTTTGAATATCTTCCATCACTTGTTGGTCTTCGCTCCAGGCCACGCCGGGTATGTCAAAACCCGCTTCAAAACTGCGCGGATGAAATTCGTTATAGCTCAGCACTGCAATGCGTAATCCGTTGCGCGTGAACACAAGCGGTGTATGGGCATCTTTCAAATTCATGCCACCGCCGACCTGCGCAAGCCCGGCTTCCTTCAATAAGGACAGCATTTGCGCAAATGCATCAGGTCCGAAATCGCCGCTGTGGTTGTTCGCTAATGTCACTGCGTCAAAATGTTTTTGCAGCACCGGAATGACACGCGGATGCGCCTGAAAGGTATACATCTTGTCATTTGCTTGCCCGCGTGTTGAAACCACACATTCCATATTCGTGATGCGTATGTCAGCCCCAGCAAAATAGTCAGCGAAATCTGAAAAAGGATCACCACCTTGCTCAATGATTTTTCCCGCTGTGTCGTCAAGCACAGTGTCTCCGGCAAACACCAAGCTGACCTCTTTGGCTGCATAGGCTGAAATACTCAAACCCAGCCAAAGGCATACCGCCATGCATAGTTTGGTGCTGAGCGCGAGCTTCACGGTTTGACACCTTGCAGTTCGCAGCGGTAAATGAGTTCTCTTTCAATTGGGCCGCCATAAATATGTTGCTCACCTGTGAGCAAGTAAGGGCGTGTGCCTGGCTTGAATGGAGGAAAGTATTTGGCTTGCTGTAGCAGCAGGGGGCGCGGTTCCTGCTGCAAGTAGGTATAGATCAACACATAGTTCAATTTACCTTTGGGCGCTGACATCACCACTTTGAATAAAAAACGCCCGGCGATGTCAACCGGCTTGACTTCATAAACATCTGCCACCGGCGTGGTTTCAATGACCTGGGTTGTGCCTGCGTAGGTGACTTCACAGCGTAAAAGTGGTGCAGCGTGTGCAGCGACGCCTGCAAACAAAAAAACCGCCACGCAGGATTGAGCGATGCTGAATCTGAATAGACGGTTTTGTCGCATGAGGGCTTGAAACCTGATTTTGTGAAACGGTCAGCTGAATAAATTTTTCAGCTTATCGGCCCAACCGGCTTCCGAAGGCGAGTGTTTATCGCCGCCTTTTTTCAGCGACTCATCCAATTCGCGCAGCAGCTTGCGCTGATGCTCGGTCAGCTTGACCGGTGTTTCCACTGTGATGTGACAGTACAAATCGCCAGGGAAGCTCGAGCGCACACCTTTGATGCCTTTGCCGCGCAATCTGAATTGCTTGCCCGTCTGTGTGCCTTCGGGCAAGTCAATGGCCGCTTCGCCGCTGAGTGTGGGCACGCTGATTTCGCCACCCAATGCCGCAGTGGTGAAACTGATGGGCACAGCGCAGTGCAAATCGTCGCCATCGCGCTGAAACACATCGTGTTTTTGTATGCGGATTTCTATGTACAAATCGCCGGGCGGGCCGCCGTTGGTGCCGGGTTCGCCGTTGCCGGTGCTGCGTATGCGCATGCCGTCGTCAATACCCGCCGGGATTTTGATTTCCAGTGTTTTCTGGCGTTTGATTTTTCCTTGTCCATGGCAAGGCGAGCATGGATCGGTGATGACCTTGCCGGTGCCTCTGCAATGCGGGCAGGTTTGTTGCACGCTGAAGAAGCCCTGGCGCATTTGCACCACGCCTTGGCCTTGGCAAGTGCCGCAGGTTTTGGGTGAAGTACCCGCTTTTGCGCCGGTGCCGTGGCAGGTGTCGCATTCGTCAAAAGAAGGAATGCGAATTTCGCTTTCTTTGCCGGCCGCTGCTTCTTCCAGCGTGACTTCCATGGCGTAGCTCAGGTCATTGCCACGAAACACTTGGCGACCGCCACCGCCTTGCTGGCGTCGTGTTTGGCCGAAGATGTCGCCGAAGATGTCGCCAAAGCTATCGCCGAATCCGCCGAATCCCGCTCCACCGCCAGCGCCGGGGCCGCGCATATTCGGGTCGACACCGGCGTGGCCGAACTGGTCGTAGGCTGCGCGTTTTTCGGCATCCGACAGCATTTCATAAGCCTCTTTGGCTTCTTTGAATTTCACCTCGGCGGAAGCGTCACCCTGGTTGCGGTCAGGGTGGAATTTCATCGCCATTTTGCGGTACGACTTTTTGATTTCGTCTTCGCTGGCGGTTTTGGGCACGCCCAAAATTTCGTAAAAATCGCGTTTAGTGGCCATGTCTGTGCTGCTGTAAAAAGCGCCAACGCCGCGCCGGCCTTTTCAGGTCAGAACGCGGCGGGGCAGGGGTTGAATGGTCAGGGCTTTTTGACTTCCTTGACCTCGGCATCGACCACATTGTCGTCTTGCGGTTTGTCTTTGCCTGCATCTGCGGCTGAAGGGCCTGCCGCTGCCGCCTGCTCGGCCTGCATATTGGCATAAACCATCTCGCCCAATTTTTGCGCGGCGGTCATCAAGGTTTCGGTTTTGGCATCGATCTCGGCTTTGTCTTCGCCTGTCAATGCTTGTTCCACTTCCTTGACAGCGGCATCGATTTTTTCTTTTTCTGCTGCATCGAGTTTGTCGCCATGCTCGGTCAGCGATTTTTTCACGCTGTGCACAGAGGCTTCAGCTTGGTTGCGCGACTGCACGATTTCCAGTTTTTTCTTGTCTTCGGCCGCGTTGAGTTCCGCGTCCTTGACCATTTGCTGGATCTCGGCTTCGCTCAAACCCGAGTTGGCTTTGATGGTGATTTTGTTTTCTTTGCCGGTGGCTTTGTCCTTGGCACCAACGTGCAAAATACCGTTGGCGTCAATGTCAAAACTCACTTCAATTTGCGGCGTGCCGCGCGAGGCAGGCGGAATACCTTCGAGGTTGAACTCGCCCAGCGCCTTGTTGCCGCTGGCCATTTCGCGTTCGCCTTGGTAGACCTTGATGGTCACCGCAGGCTGGTTGTCGTCGGCGGTGGAGAAAGTCTGCGCGAACTTGGTCGGGATGGTGGTGTTCTTGGTGATCATCTTGGTCATCACGCCGCCCAGGGTTTCGATGCCCAATGACAAAGGTGTCACGTCCAGCAGCAACACGTCTGTGCGGTCGCCGGACAACACCTGGCCTTGGATGGCAGCGCCAACTGCCACAGCTTCGTCAGGGTTGACATCACGGCGCGGCTCTTTGCCGAAGAATTCTTTGACCTTGTCCTGCACTTTAGGCATGCGGGTCATGCCGCCGACCATGATCACGTCATCAATGTCGCCGACCGACACGCCAGCATCTTTGATGGCGGTGCGGCAAGGAGCGATGGTGCGCTCGATCAAATCGTCCACCAGGCTTTCAAGCTTGGCGCGGTTGAGTTTGATGTTCAGGTGTTTTGGACCGGAAGCGTCAGCCGTCACATACGGCAAGTTGATGTCGGTGCCGGCGGTGGAAGACAGTTCGATCTTGGCTTTTTCTGCGGCCTCTTTCAGGCGTTGCAGGGCCAGCACGTCTTTGGACAAATCGACGCCCGAATCCTTTTTGAACTCGGCAATGATGAAGTCGATGATGCGCTGGTCGAAGTCTTCGCCGCCCAGGAAAGTGTCGCCATTGGTCGACAACACTTCGAATTGTTTTTCGCCGTCGACGTCGGCGATCTCGATGATGGACACGTCAAACGTGCCGCCGCCCAAGTCGTACACGGCGATTTTGCGGTCGCCTTTTTCGGTCTTGTCCAAGCCGAAAGCCAGCGCCGCAGCCGTGGGTTCGTTGATGATGCGCTTGACATCCAGACCGGCGATGCGACCGGCATCTTTGGTGGCTTGGCGTTGTGCGTCATTGAAGTAAGCAGGCACTGTGATGACGGCCTCGGTGACTTCTTCGCCTAGGTAGTCCTCGGCGGTTTTCTTCATCTTGCGCAACACTTCAGCGCTGATTTGCGGCGGCGCCATTTTCTGGCCGCGCACTTCCACCCAGGCGTCGCCGTTATCGGCTTTGGCAATGGTGTAAGGCATCAAATTGATGTCCTTTTGCACTTCTTTTTCGTCGAACTTGCGACCGATCAAGCGCTTGACCGCGTACAGCGTGTTGCGCGGGTTGGTGACGGCCTGGCGTTTGGCGGAGGCGCCAACCAGAATTTCGCCGTCCTCCTGGTACGCAATGATGGACGGCGTGGTGCGCGCGCCTTCGGCGTTTTCAATCACCTTGGTGGTGTTGCCTTCCATGATGGCCACGCATGAATTGGTGGTGCCGAGGTCAATGCCAATGATTCTTCCCATTTTTTTCTCCTGTGCGATTCAGCCCCCTCAGGCAGCTGATTCATTTCCTAAATACGATGTTGAACAGTTGTGGATAAGTCGGTGGATTTCAAGTGCGCCGCGTGTGTGTAAGCCTGTACTACTTAGGCGCGGTCACGGTGACCAGGGCCGGGCGCAGTACCCGGTCGGCGATCAGGTAACCCATTTGCAGCACAGTAACCACGGTGTTGGGCTCTTGCTCTGCGGGTACGACTGAGATGGCCTGGTGCTGGTGCGGGTCGAACTTGGCACCGGCCTCGGGGTTGATTTCAATGACTTTGTGGCGCTCGAGCGCGCTTTTGAGCTGGCGCAGCGTGGCCTCGGAGCCTTCGCGCAGCTGTTGGGCGTTGGCGTCGGCGAGGGCCAGACCGGCGGTCAGGCTGTCGGCCACGGGCAGCAGGCTTTCGGCAAAGGCTTCCACAGAGAATTTGCGGGCCTTGGAGATTTCCTCTTCGGCGCGGCGGCGGGCGTTTTCGGCTTCGGCCTTGGCGCGCAAAAACTGGTCGGCCAGGTCTGCGTTGGTGGCTTTGACCTGGGCGAGTTCGGCCAGCGCGTCCATCAAGGGGTCGGCAGGCGGGGTTTCAGGCTGAAAGTGTTCGTCCATGGCGGCGGGCTCGGTTTGCCCCGTCGCTGCTGCGGACGGAGGGGTGTGTTGGGGGTCTGACATAGGAAATATGAGTGCGGATACTGATACAGCCCTGTAATTGGGAGGGTTTTGCGGGATTTCAAGGGGTGGGTGTGGGAAAAAGAAGGCTTGGGTCGGGCTGGCTTTCATGATAATTTAATTTATTTTTATTAAAAATGATGTTTCCTTACACCAAGAAAATACCAAGAAAAAACTGCTGTCCTGCTTGTTATCGGTTCTCCTTTGCATCCGGGAAAAGGCCCAGCGATGCGCGCGCTTCGGGGCGAGGCTCGACCATCTCAGCCTCTTGCAGCCACAGGGTGACGGTGTTGTTAGAGATGCCAAGTTGGCGGATAGCTTGTTAAATGGAGACCTTGTCGAGAAGCATAAGTGTGCGAAATTTGCTCAAAGCTCCTAAGTTGATTTCTCCTCGTCCATTCTTGCTCAAAAAATTAAGCAAGATAGGAGATTGGGTTATCTCAGATTGGGATGCAATTCAACACGCAAGGCCCACGAATACTTTATCGGCCACTTGCTGAAATACAAAAACGAAAGCCTGAGTGAGCCAAAAAAAACCGGCGCATCAAGCGCCGGTCATGGTTCATTCAATTTGTAACTTTACTTACGAAGCGGTGATGCGCTTTCAGTCTTCCACGCCCAGCAACTCCACCTCAAACACCAGCGTGGCGTTGCCCGGTATCACGCCGCCAGCGCCGTAAGCGCCATAACCCAGCTCCGGAGGTATCAGCAAAGTGCGCTTGCCGCCGACTTTCATGCCTTGCACGCCTTCGTCCCAGCCTTTGATGACCAAGCCCTGGCCCAGGCCGAACTCGAAAGGGTCGTTGCGGTCCAGGCTGGAGTCGAACTTCTCGCCTTTTTCACCCTCGCTCCACAACCAGCCTGTGTAGTGCACCGACACATGCTGACCGGCCACGGCCAAGTCGCCGTCGCCGATGTGGGTGTCGTCATATTGCAAGCCGCTGTCAGTGGTAATCATGTCTGTTCCTGTGTTTGTATGAAACGCAGCAGTGTAATTGCGCGCGCTGGGTGCTCAGGAATCTGCGGTAAAGCCCACACGTTTGACGATAGGGCCCCAGTACTGGTGCAGTCGACGCATCTCCTTGGCCATGTCTTCGCTGCTGCCGCCCACCGGTGTCAGGCCTTGCATGCCCATGCCTTCGATGACCGACTTGTCTTTCAAAGCAACATTGATAGCGGCGTTGGCGGCGGCCACCACATTGGCCGGTGTTTTGGCGGGGGCGTAAAAGCCGAACCATTCTTCAATTGTCAGTTCGGGGAAGCCTTGCTCGGTGAACGTAGGTATTTCCGGTGTGAATGCGGAACGCGCTTTGCCCGAGATGGCCAGGATGCGCAATTTACCGCCACGGTAATTCGCCAGAAAGTCGCCGTGCGGCGTGAACATGGAAGCGATTTGCCCGCCTATGAGGTCGGCAATGCCCGGCACCGAGCCGCGGTAGGGCACGTGTTGCATGGCGACGCCGGTGTTCAGGCTGAGTTGCGCGCCCAGAAAATGCGGCGACGAACCGGCTGCCGGTGATGCGTAGTCAGCCCGATCCGGATTGGCTTTGCACCAGGCGACAAAGTCTTTCACGGTTTTGACAGTGGCCGGCACCATGGGTCCGACCGCCAGCCCGAAGGACAACACCGAGGCCATGGCCACGGGCGCAAAGTCTTTGAACGGGTCGTAGCTGAGCGTGCGGTAGGTGTGCGGGTAAATCACCATCATGGAATACGGTGTCAGCAACAGGCTGCTGCCGTCGGGGGTGGCGGCTTTCACGGTGTCCACCGCGATGCGCCCGCCCGCGCCGGTTTTGTTGTCGACCATGGCGCCGTTGCGCGAATAGCTGCTGCCGGTGATTTTTTCGCCTATGCGCCGGCAGTTGATGTCAGCCGTGCCGCCGGCCGGGAAACCACAAACGAATTTCACCTGTTCCAGCGGCAGGCCGCCGGTTTGCGCCAGCGCCGACCAGGGCGACAACGCTGCTGCGGCCGCAGGCAGCGCCAATGTTTGCAAAGCCTGGCGGCGGGAGACTGAGATTTGCAAAGCGGGTGTGTTCATGGGGTGTTTTGCCAAAGATTGTTCATACGGACATTATGTAAGCAGGCTTGACGAAACAGTTGATTACTTAACCTGCGCTATCAGGACAAATCCAGTGCGTCCATGATGCTGCGCTTCATGATTTCTGAACCTGCTTTGAGTTCCACCCCTTTGGGCGGGTCGAAGTCGATCAATGCGGCACCAATATACCCGTCGCGCTGCCGTCATGCAAAGCCTGCACCAACACTTCCCGGTGTTTCAGCACAGCGCGTTGGTTGATAGAGCCTTTGTCGGTCACTTCGCCTTTGTCTATGGACGGCGGTTCACTCAGCAACACCATGCGCGCCACCCGGTTGGCGCTGCCGGTGGCCTGAGCGGCCAAGGTGTTCAGCAGTTGCTGAAAATACAATGTCACTTTGGGGTGGTGCAGCACTTCACTCAGCGCTGCGCTTAAAGGTAAATCGCAAAGCTCGCGCACGCGCGGCGTGGTGAAGATCATGGCGCCGACTTCCTTCATATTCAAACCGGTGACGACCGCGTCTTGTACATAAGGCGCGCCGCTGGCGATGATGCGCCCGCGCAAGGGGCCGACGCTGACAAACGTGCCGGTGGCGAGTTTGAAATCTTCGGCGATGCGCCCGTTGAACCGCAAACCCAGGTTGGGCTGCGCCGGGTCGCGCCAGACCACGGCGTCGCCGCTTTTCAAAAAGCCTTCTTCGTCAAAACTTTCTGCGTTTGCTTGCAAATCGCGCCAGTAACCCGGCGTGACGTTCGGGCCTTTATAGCGCACCTCGACTTTATCGCCGACAGGCACCAGTTTCAATTGCAAACCCGCACCCGGCAAACCCAAATCACCTGACTCAACTTCTGGGCGCGGCACAAAAATACCGAACGGCCCGGTCTCGGTCATGCCCAGGCCCGTGCCCATGACGATGCGCTCGCCCACCTCGCGCTCTTGCGATGCGTGCAAGCTGTCCCAAATCGGTTGCGCCAAGGCCGCACCCGAGTAAAAAAACATACGCACTTTGCTCAGCAGATTGCGCCTTAGCACATCGTCGGTGTGCATGGCGTTGGCGATGGCTTCGAGCCCTGTGGGCACATTGAAATACACCGTGGGTGCGATCTCGCGCAAGTTGCGCAAGGTTTCGTGCATGAGGGCAGGCACCGGTTTGCCATCGTCTATGTAAATGGAGCCGCCGTGGTAGAGCGTGAGCCCGACGTTGTGGTTGCCGCCGAAGGTGTGGTTCCATGGCAGCCAATCCACCAGCACCGGTGGCGACTCGGCCAGCACCGGCATAGACTGCAACATTTGCTGCTGGTTGGCGCACCACATGCCGTGCGTGTTGACCACGCCCTTGGGCATATTGGTCGAGCCCGAGGTGAACAAAAATTTCACCACCGTGTCCGGACCGGTGGATTGCATGGCGGTGTCCACCGCAGGTGTATCAGCCGTTTCCAGCAAGTTTGCAAACCGCGTGTGTGTTCTGCCTTCAATGTGGCCATTGCCCAGCACGATTTCCACGTCATCGGGTACGCAGGCTTTCATCGCCGCGCCGTAACGGTCAGCGTCCACCGCCATCACCATGCCGGGGGTCAGCGTGCGAATAATGTGTTTGAGTTTCTCGTAATCTTTGCTGACCGTGGAGTAAGCGGGCGACACCGGGCAATGCGCCACGCCGACCATCATGCAAGCCAGCGCCATCATGGCGTGTTCCAAACTGTTTTCGCTGAGGATGAGTACCGGTTTGTCTACGCTCAAACCTCTGTCCAGCAAAGCTTGGCCTATGCGTCTGGCCGCAGCCAGCGCTTGCGCGTAGGTGAGGTGTTCCCAGTCGCCGGTGCTGCCGTCGCTCAGGCGTTTGCGACGCGCCACATAGGTGCGCTCTGGCGTGACCCGCGCCCAGTGCAACAGCTTGTCTGTCATGCGCTTTGGGTAACTGCCCAGCGGCACATCGGCCAGCACGTATTGCACACCGTCGTCGCGTGTTTGCACTTGCACGCTGGTGATGCCATAGCGCATGGCGCGGTACTTGGGTACGTTCATGTTTTTTTCTCTACCTTGGCGGCGCGGCCTTTTAAAAATGCATCTACGCGTGCTTTGGCCTCGGGCGCGGCTTGGGTGATGGACGACATCAAAGACTCGGTGACAAAGCCGTGGTCTGCGGCTTGTTCGGCGATGCGCGGCAGCGC
>Ga0209355_1001506_pt1 | contig 13191 bp, 10 predicted proteins | sample LauGreSBDMM110SN_3_FD_187563 | JGI IMG/M metagenome (GOLD analysis project Ga0209355, IMG submission 187563) | Freshwater lake microbial communities from Lake Michigan, USA - Sp13.BD.MM110.SN (SPAdes) (version 2) | ecosystem: Environmental > Aquatic > Freshwater > Lake | place: Lake Michigan...
CCAGCCTTGAGGCATGAGGCACACACGTTTTGACGCTTTGGTGTTCCAGCAACAAGGGTGCGAACGCGCTGAATGTTTGGATTCCAACGACGACGTGTCTTAACCTGTGAGTGAGAAACATTGTTTCCGAAGCTGGGCCCTTTGCCACAGATATCGCATGTTGATGCCACAGCGGTACTCCTTTTAACTTTTCTATTGATCTCGTTCCAATGGGAACAGGGCGTAAGGGTACCCCGTAGGCGGGGTTCAATGCCAATTCACGCTTGTTGAGGCAATTTCAGGGGATTTAGAGAGAGAATGCCCGTGTGGCACAACTAGAGAACAAGGTTTCAGCGGTCGTTGGCGACCGCACCGCCAAAGTTCTTGAAACCACATTTGGCATCAAAACCATTGGCGATCTCATGCGCCACTACCCACGTCGTTACATGGTGCGCGGGGAGCTCTCTGACATATCCGCCCTTAATGAAGGCGATGAGACAACAATTCTGGCGCAGGTGTATTCAGCCTCAACTAGACCCATGCGTGGGCGCAAAGGCAGCATGCTCGAAGTAGTCGTCACAGATGGAACAGACAAATTGTCCTTAACATTTTTCAATCAAGCCTGGCGTGAAAAAGATTTGAAGGTAGGACGTCAAGGCTTGTTTGCAGGAAAAGTAGGAGTCTTCAACAACAAGAAACAGCTATCCCATCCAGATTACGAAATGATTCCTGATGGCTCAGATGTTGATAGCGCTGTTGAAGGCTTTGCAGGTAAGTATCTACCTGTCTATCCCGCTTCGGCGAAAATGCCATCGTGGAAGATTTCACAATGCGCACAACTTGCTATTGGATCACTGGAAGAAATTGAAGATTTCTTGCCCTCTTCAATACGTGAAAAACACAAATACCCTTCACTGCACCAAGCACTAGTTCAGTTGCACCAGCCAGCTGATTTAGATCATGCTGAACTTTCTCGAGAGCGCTTGACCTTTGATGAAGCCTTCCTGCTTCAATCTCTGTTGGTAATGCGCAGAATTGAATTAAAGAAGTTGAACTCAACATCTAGAAAGCGCATCAGTGGGGGATTACTTGACGCATTCGATGCCACACTACCGTTTGAGTTAACTGCTGGTCAGGTTGCAGTATGCAAAGAGATTGAATCAGATCTATCTCAACCTCACCCGATGCACCGCTTATTACAAGGTGAAGTTGGTTCTGGTAAAACAATTGTTGCATTAAGGGCCATGTTGGCTGTTGTTGATAGCGGGGGACAGGCAGCCCTGTTAGCACCAACTGAAGTTTTAGCTGCTCAGCATCTGCGAACTATCCAAAAACTTCTAGGCGAACTAGGTCAGGGTGGAATGCTCGGTGGTTCTGAAAAGGCCACACAAGTAACTTTGATTACAGGTTCACAAAGCGCGGCAGCTCGAAAAGAAGCATTGGCTATGGCCGCAAATGGAAGCGCCGGCATCGTGATTGGTACGCATGCTCTCTTAGGGGAAAAAGTTGAGTTCAAAGATTTGGGATTAATTGTTGTCGATGAGCAGCATCGATTTGGTGTTGAACAACGAGATGCCTTAAAAGAGAAAGCAGTACTGCCTCCACATCTTCTTGTTATGACTGCAACACCTATTCCGCGAACAGTTGCCATGACAGTCTTTGGTGATTTAGATGTTTCTACTTTGCGAGAGCTTCCCTTAGGTCGACAGCCGATTACAACTCATGTTGTTCCGGTGAGAGAAAAGCCAAGCTTTTTGGAGAGAGCGTGGCAAAGAATTAAGGAAGAGGTGGCCCAAGGTCATCAGGCCTACGTAGTTGCCCCTCGTATTAGCGCTGATTCGGATGCAAATGCTGACATTGATTTCTTGTTTGGAGAAGAGTCATCTGAGATCACATCTGTTGAGGAGCTTGCGCCAACATTGCATGCGGGCCCTCTTAAGGGGTTAAAAATTGCGATTTTGCATGGACGTCTATCTGCCGATGAAAAAGATTCAACTATGCAAGCTTTTACTAAGGGCGATATCGATGTTTTGGTTTCAACGACAGTTATTGAAGTTGGCGTGGATGTGCCCAACGCAACAATTATGGTGATTATGGATGCGGATCGTTTTGGCGTGTCACAACTTCATCAACTGCGCGGTCGCGTTGGTCGCGGAACATCACCTGGGCTTTGTCTTTTAGTGACGCAGTGCGAAGAAGAAACACCTGCTCGTGGAAGATTAAATGCTGTTGCTGGAACCTTGGATGGTTTTGAGTTATCCCGAATCGATCTTGAGCAACGCCGAGAAGGAGATGTACTGGGTGCAAGTCAATCCGGAACACAGTCTCATTTGCGACTGCTACGTGTTTTGCGGGATGAAGCGTTGATCGAGCAGGCCCGTGATGATGCTGAATCACTGATTGCTACAGATAATGATTTATCAGACTATCCTGCGCTTAGGGCCGAACTTGCACAGTTACAGCGCGATCAAGCCGTTGACTATTTAGATAAGGGTTAATCAGTTGAGAATCATTGCCGGTGTTGCAAAGGGTCGCATTCTTGGTGCGGTAGCAGGGGTAACTAGACCTACATCTGATCGTGCCCGCGAGGGATTGTTCTCCTCACTGGCATCTGAGTTTGGAACCTTTGAAGGGCTACACGTTCTAGATCTATTTGGAGGATCTGGTGCAATTGGATTGGAATCATTGTCTCGAGGCGCAACATCTGTTCATATAGTTGAAAAAGATGATGAAGCACAGAAAACAATCGAAACTAACTTTGAAATAGTAAAAAAGTCGAACCCAACAGGAAGCTTTCATTTATACGGAATGAGCGCAGAACGATTCCTGAAAGATGCACCTAAAGATAAATACCACCTTGTTTATATTGATCCACCATTTGATTTTTCTAATCAAGCTGTTGAAGATGTTTTGAGCGCATTACATGATTACGAATTTCTAAGCAGCGATGCATTTATTGCAGTAGAGCGCACTACGCGTGGAGCGCAATTTATATGGCCAGATGCTTATGTGCCGGCGCGTGAGCGAAAATACGGGCAGGCGACCATTTATTACGCTAATTACCAGCCCTAAGAATGGATAACTGGGCTCAGTCTTGCTAGCGTTTGGCACATGAAGCGCGCGGTATGCCCTGGATCCTTTGATCCCATCACTTATGGGCACCTAGACATCATTGAGCGTGCGGCCCAGCAGTTTGATCACGTAGTCGTAGCTGTCCTGGAAAATCGCACCAAATCAAGTCTTTTTACTGTTACAGAACGTATTGCCATGATTAGAGAAGTAACATCAAAGTTTCCTAATGTTTCTGTTGACTCATGGAGTGGACTTTTAGTTGACTACTGCAAGAGCAATTCAATTCAAGCGATCGTTAAGGGCTTGAGAGCGGTTACTGACTTTGATTACGAATTACAGATGGCTCAAGTCAATCTGCAGGGATCTGGTGTTGAAACTATGTTTATGGCAACTTCGCCAACTCATTCATTCTTATCATCATCTCTTGTCAAAGAGCTTGCTCATTACGACGGTGATGTTTCAACTATGGTTCCACCATCAATTAATGAAGCACTTAAAGCACGAGTAGCGGGGAAGTAGATCATGGATTCAGTAGAGAAATTAATTTCAGCAATCACATTAATTGAAGAAGCTCGTGGCGTCCCACTATCTGCAAGTTGTGTAGTGCACCGTGCTGAGATGCTTGAAATCCTTGATGATGCCCGTGAAGCACTTCCAACTGATTTTGAATCTGCACGAAAGATTATTGAAACCCGTGATGCGATTATTGAAGAAGCACGAGTGAGCGCAGAACAATTGATCACGATCGCTCGTGAAGATGTGTCGCAAATGGTTGAGCAGACTTCTATTGTGCAAATTGCTCGAGATGAGGCGCGAAAGATATTAGATGATGCCCGTGAGACCGCTGATCTTGAAAAGCAAGAGGTTGAGGAGTACATCGATGGACGTCTTGCAACTCTTGAAGTAATCCTAAATAAGACGATGGATGCGGTCTCTCGTGGCCGTGATCGACTAGGCGGCGCAAGTGACAAGGATGTCTTGTCACAACTTGCTGATGAGTAAAGCGCCAGATTCTTTCAAGCTCAACACCTACGAGCTACCTCGTCGTGCGGGCGAAATGAAGGAGTATGAATTAGATATTGTTGTTAAGGAAAAATTCGGTGTTGAGTTAATTTCTGTGCCTGCTGGTGAAGTCATTGAAATTGATGCCCGCCTGGAATCTGTCACAGAAGGTGTTTTGCTCAGCGCTGATGTCTATGCCGTGGCGCAGGGAGAATGCATCCGTTGCCTAGATCCCGTTGAAATTGTGATTGAGCGCAAGATTCAAGAGCTCTATAACTATGAGCCAACAAATGAACGTGGGAAGAAAAAGAGAAAGAGTTCGACAGAGGATTTAACGAGTGAAGATCTGGATGTTGCAGATGAGTTCATGATGGATGGGGACATCCTTGATCTTGAGACCCCCATTCGAGATGCGATTGTCCTGTCATTGCCTAGTAACCCGTTGTGCAGCCAGGATTGTCTGGGCCTATGCCCTGATTGTGGTGGCAAGTGGGCCGATCTGCCTGAAGATCACGCCCATGAAGTAATCGATGCCCGCTGGGCCAGTCTTGGGGGTTTGACCCTCGAGGATCCCGATTTCAAGATTTAGCCTTTTTAAGGGATACTTACCCTCTGCAGCCCAGTGGCTGCTCAAGGATTGAGAAGAGGTTCGAACAGTGCCAGTACCAAAGCGAAAAATGTCGCGTTCAAAGACGCGCTCACGTCGTAGCCAGTGGAAAACTACTGCAGCCTCTCTATCAACATGCGGACAATGCCAGCAGCCTAAGTTGCAGCACACAGCATGCCCAACGTGCGGTACATACAACCGTCGCCAGGTATTAGAGGTCTGATCTGAGTTCAATGCTCAGTGAGCAGCTGGGAGTAACACTCGATCCAGCTTTGCTCGAGTTAGCTTTTACCCATCGTTCATATGCGTATGAATCTGGAAGTAAAGAAACTAATGAGCGCCTTGAATTTCTTGGTGATTCAGTTCTTGGTTTAATTGTTACTGAAGAACTGTACAAACGTTATCCAGATCTTGATGAAAGTCGTCTCTCTCCCTTGCGTTCTGGTGTTGTCAATATGCGAGCGCTGGCAGATATTGCGCGTGGATTGCAGCTTGGTCAATACATCCGTCTTGGAAAAGGCGAAGAGGTAACTAACGGACGCGATAAGAACTCACTGCTTGCCGATGCTCTAGAAGCATTGATTGGCGCTATTTATATGCAATTTGGTTTTGCTCAATGTACAGAAATAGTTCGAAAGTTAATTTCACAAACTATGGATTCAGCTGTTGCACGAGGTGCTGGCCTTGATGGAAAAACAGCGCTACAAGAATTAGCGGCATCTCTCGGTAAGGGTGCACCTGAATACATTGTTAGCGAAGATGGCCCGGATCACGACAAGAACTTCACCGCAGTTGCAATGTTGAGCGGTGAAGTAATGAGCGAAGGAACTGGAAAGAGCAAGCGAGAGGCTGAACAGGTAGCCGCACGCGTAGCCTATGAAGCGCTAAAAACCGCCTTTCCGCAAGCCTAAATTCACTAAAAACACGCTCCTAAGGCGATAGGTTTACCGCGTGTATTTGAAGAGTATGACGCTCAAGGGCTTTAAGTCCTTTGCTTCTGCGACCACTCTTCGTCTGGAACCCGGAATCACATGCGTGGTTGGTCCTAATGGTTCAGGTAAATCAAATGTTGTAGACGCCCTTACCTGGGTTATGGGTGAGCAAGGCGCAAAATCACTTCGTGGCGGAAAGATGGAAGATGTCATCTTTGCTGGAACAAGCGGGCGAGCTCCACTTGGTCGTGCTGAAGTTTCACTGACTATTGATAACTCCGATGGCGCACTTCCGATCGATTACACCGAAGTAACTATTTCAAGAATTCTTTTCCGTAATGGGCAAAGTGAGTATCAAATTAATGGTGAAGCATCTCGCTTATTAGATATTCAAGAATTATTAAGCGATTCAGGTATTGGTCGTGAAATGCACGTGATTGTTGGACAAGGTCAACTAGATGCAATCTTGATGGCAACTCCAGAAGAGCGCCGTGGATTTATCGAAGAGGCAGCTGGAGTACTCAAGCACCGCAAGCGTAAGGAAAAAGCTCTTCGTAAATTAGATTCGATGCAGGCAAACCTTGCCCGTATTCAAGATCTAACTGTTGAGCTTCGACGTCAATTGCGTCCACTTGGCAAGCAAGCAGAAGTTGCCAAGAAAGCAGCAACGATTCAAGCAGACTTGCGCGACGCAAAACTTCGCTTGTTAGCTGATGATTTTATTTCGATGTCCAAAACTCTCGAACTTGAAGTTGCTGATGAGACTGCGTTGCGCGAGAAACGATCTCTAGTTGAGACTGAAGTTGATTCTATTCGACGCCGCGAAGAAGCACTCGACGCACAAGCTGCATACGAAGGTCCACTTTTGGTTGCAGCGCAAGAGACTTATTATAATCTCAACTCGCTGCGTGAAAAATTCCGTGGAACCCAAAGCCTTGCTCAAGAGCGCTCACGTTTCCTCAATGAAGAAGCAGAAGAAGCTCGCACCTCAGGTCGGGATCCAGAGAGTTTGGACAAAGAGGCTTCGACATTGCGCCTTGAAGAAAGCGAACTTCGTGCAAATGTGATTTCAGCCCAACAAGCATTAGTTCAAGCCTCATCACAATTAGTTGCCGCAGAGGCTGCGCTCAAGAGTGATGAGGACACAATCGCTGCAGCTATGCGAGCAATTGCAGATGCACGTGAAGGAACAGCGCGCCAAGAAGGCCATATCAAGTCACTACAAGCACGTCTTGAGGCAATTGCAGAGGAAATAGCACGTCTTACAAAATCTCGCGATGATGCCCAAGCGCGTGCAGATCAAGCAGAGCGTGAATATTCATCATATGAGTTAGAAATTGCTAGTGCGGATTCGGGCGAACTAGGACTCGATTCACAGTTCGAGAGCGCAAAGTCCCAGTTGGAAAGTGCGAAATCAAAAGTAAGTGAACTAGTAGATGCTGAGCGCGCGGCAGACCGTGAACGAAATGCAATCGAGGCAAAGCTTGAAGCGATGAAGCTAACCTCGCAGAATCGTGATGGAGCTTCGGCTCTGCTTCGTGATTCACGCGGAGTTTCTATTCTGGGCAGCATTGCAGGTTTGATTGAAATTGATAATGGGTGGGAATCTGCAGCCGCCGCCGCACTTGGAACCTTGGCGGATGCAGTTGTTGTGCAAGATCTTTCATCTGCAGTAACTGCACTGACAACTTTGCGCAGTGAAAACCTAGGACAAGCAGATGTCTTGGTCTATGAACCAGGACAAACTGGCAATGGCAATATTCCAGCAGGCTTAACTCCGCTTTCAGCGCACATTCGTTCGAGCACAATCGGTGACCTACTGTCTTCATTGCTTGCCTCTACGGTTGTTGCAGAAAATGCCAATGCCGCAGAGGCGATCTTGCGATCTCATCCGAACGTAACAGTTGTGACACGAGATGGAGATGTTATTTCTCGTGGCCGTGCGCGCGGTGGTTCAAAATCTTCCTCATCATTAATTGAAATTAATGCGCTCATTGAAGGACTTGAAAGCAAGTTGCAGGAAGTTACGCATAATTGCGATCGCTTAAAGTTTGAAATCGCAACTGCAACGACTGAACTTGCTTCGCGTCAAAGTGATTTTGACATTGCTTTGTCAAAGCTCAATGAATCAGATGCGCGCATTGCAGCCCTTACCGAGCAGTTGGCAGTTTCTGGTCAAAACATGAAGTCTGCAATGGCAGAGGTTGAGCGCCTAAACATCTCGATAAGTGAAGCAAGTGCTGCTAGGTCTCGCGATGAAGGAGAAATCCTCATCGCTCACAATCAATTGCAACAGCGTGGTGAAGTTGCAGAGCCTGATCACTCGCATGCAGAAGATTTACGTAATCAGGTATCAGTGGGTCGAACCTCTGAGGTTGAAGCGCGGTTAGCTGTTCGTACTATTGAAGAGCGCGTCAACTCAGTTGGTGCCAGAGCGTTGGCATTGGAGCAATCAGCACAGGCAGAACGTGATGCATCAGAGCGTGCAATTATTCGCAGAAGTGCTCGCGCACGTGCTGCCGTTATTTCCCAAGCTGTTGCAGAGGCTGCCTATGAAGCACTCATTCACATCGAACGTTCGATTGGAAGAGCTGCGGTAGAACGTGGACGTCTTGAGGAATCTCGCTCAGTACGTGAAGGTGAAACTTTGACCGTTCGAACACGAGGACGTCAATTAACATCAGAACTTGAACAATTGACCACAAGTGTTCATAAAGATGAAATTGCTCGCGCAGAGCAGAGACTTCGCATTGAAACTCTCGAAACTAAAACTGTTGAAGAGTTTGGAATCGATACATCAACTTTGGTCAATGAATATGGTCCAGATAATGATGTGCCAACATTCCACGAAACCGATGATGGCGAAATAATTGCAACTGAGCTTGTCCCATATCGCCGTGACCAGCAAGAAAAGCGTCTGGCATCTGCCGAACGATCACTGAACTTACTGGGCAAGATCAATCCACTTGCACTCGAAGAGTTCACATCACTGGAAGAGCGCTTGAAGTTCTTAGCTGAGCAGCTTGAGGATCTTAAGAAGACCAAAAAGGATTTGCTGGACATTATTAAAGAGGTTGATGATCGCGTTCAATCAATCTTTATGGAGGCATTCACAGAAACTGCCAAGCACTTCGAGGATATTTTTGCTCGCTTATTCCCAGGTGGAGATGGGCGTTTGATCCTTACCGATCCAGATAACCCATTAACAACTGGCGTTGATGTTGAAGCGCGCCCTCCAGGAAAGCGCATTAAGCGCCTTTCACTGTTATCAGGTGGAGAAAAGGCTCTCACAGCCGTTGCCATGTTAATTGCAATCTTTAAGGCACGACCAAGTCCCTTCTATGTTCTAGATGAGGTCGAAGCAGCCCTGGATGATGTCAACCTCGGACGCCTACTTGTTATTTTGGAAGAGCTTCGAGCAAGCTCACAGTTGATCATCATTACTCACCAAAAGCGCACAATGGAGATTGCAGATGCGCTCTATGGCGTGACAATGCGTGGTGATGGTGTTACCGAAGTTATTTCACAGCGCCTGCGCGAATCTGACGCTAGCTAAGGTTTAGTTCGATGGGTCTTTTTAGTAAGTTCATCGCCGCAATAAAAGGCACAAATGACTTTTCACCTGCAGATTGGGCTGAATTGGAGCAAGAACTATTAGCATCTGACCTTGGTCCAACTCTGACCAAGAAATTCTTAGAGGCGGCCAGGAAGGTTAAGAGCGATAACGCTGAGTTAGGGTTAATTGAGATTTTGACTTCAAATCTTTCTCAGAATTCTCATGAACCGGTCCTTGTGAATGGAACAACCACAATCATGGTCGTGGGTGTGAATGGAACGGGGAAAACCACATCTGTTGCAAAGCTTGCTTCGTATTACAAAAAAAGTGGCAAAAGTGTCGTACTAGCAGCAGGTGACACATTTCGTGCTGCGGCAGTTGATCAATTAAAAACCTGGGGAAGTCGAATAGGAGTGCTCGTAATTTCTGGAAAAGATAATGGAGATCCCGCATCAGTTGCATTTGATGGAGCAAAAAACGCCCATGATTCGTCAAGTGATATTTTTATTATTGATACTGCAGGGCGCTTACATAACAAAAACGATTTGATGGCAGAGCTCAGCAAGGTAAAGCGCGTAGTTGAAAAGGTTTCGCCCATTAACGAGGTGCTGTTAGTTATTGATGCAACAACAGGTCAAAACGGATTACAACAGGCAAAGGTGTTTACTGAATGTGTTGAAGTCACAGGGATTGTTTTAACAAAGTTGGATGGAAGTGCCAAGGGTGGGGTAGCCCTTGCGATTGAGGCAGAATTAGGAATACCGATCAAATGGGTTGGTACGGGCGAATCTGAGTCCGACTTTGCCCTCTTTGACGCTCAAAGCTACATCAAGGGGCTATTGTTGTAACCCAGATTTAACAAACGAGGGGATTTTGTCACGCTCCTGAAACCGTATGAGCGATATTTCGTAACTGCGCTGATAGAAGGTTTGGTCATCTCAAGGGCGAGAAGTTTTCTAAACCTTTATGAAAGCAGATGCAACTATGGAAGAGACTGTTTTGAATTCTGGCGATACAGCCTGGATGTTAATGAGTACCGGCTTGGTCGTTCTAATGATCCCAGGCCTTGCACTTTTTTACGGTGGCATGGTTCGTGTGAAGAGCGTACTTAACATGATGATGATGTCATTTGGTGCACTCGCAGTAGTTTTTGTTTTGTGGATCGCATTTGGATTCTCAATGGTGTTCGGAGACTCTGTTGGGGGAATGGGTCTGATTGGAGATATCGGTCAGTTCACATTCTTAAAAGGTTTAGATAACTCGTCAGCGTTGATTGGAACTATTCCAGCTGCGGTCTTTGTTGCATTCCAGGGAATCTTCGCTGCAATCACAGTTGCACTGATTTCGGGTTCAATTGCAGATCGTGCAAAGTTTGGGGCATGGATGGTGTTTGCTGGCCTCTGGGCAACGCTTGTTTACTTCCCAGTTGCACATTGGGTTTTCGCATTTGATGACTTTGTAGCAAAGACCGGTGGCTGGATTGTAAATGATTTAGGTGCTCTAGATTTTGCTGGCGGAACTGCTGTTCACATCAACGCGGGTGCTGCTGGATTAGCACTTGCTTTCATTCTTGGAAAGCGGGTGGGCTTTGGAAAAGTTCCTATGCGCCCACACAGCTTGCCTTTGGTGATGCTTGGTGCAGCACTTCTTTGGTTTGGTTGGTTTGGTTTTAATGCTGGATCAGCAATTGCATCAAATGGAACCGCTGGTTTGGCTCTGCTCAATACGATCGGTGCCACCACAGCAGCTGTACTTGCTTGGCTTTTAGTTGAAAAACTTCGTGATGGCCATGCAACAAGCCTTGGTGCAGCATCAGGTGTAGTTGCAGGACTTGTTGCAATTACACCAGCGTGTGCTTTTGTCGGGGCAAGTGGAGCGCTCTTGATCGGTGCAATCGCGGGCGGTCTTTGTGCACTTTCTGTAGGGCTCAAATTTATGTTGGGTTATGACGACTCACTAGATGTTGTTGCGGTTCACCTTGTAGGTGGAATCGTGGGCACAATCATGATCGGCTTTGTGGGTGTGGATGTTGGCCTATTCAACGGTGGTGGAACAGAACAACTTGTGAAGCAAACTGTTGGCGCTGCAGCGGTACTTATCTATTCATTTGTAGCGACTTTGGTTATTGGAAAGATTGTAGATCTGACAATTGGTTTCAGAATCACAGAAAATCAAGAGCTCACAGGCATCGACATTGCTATACATGCCGAGCCTGCATATGAGTTGTCAGACAATAGTCAGGGTAGTGTCTTTGAATTCTCGAGAGGGGCATAAGAATGAAACTTATTACCGCCATAATTAAACCGTTTAAGTTAGACGAGATTAAAAATGCGCTTCAAGGTGCAGGGATAACGGGAATGACAGTTTCAGAAGCAAGTGGCTTTGGTCGTCAAGGCGGACACACTGAGGTGTATCGGGGTGCTGAATACACCGTTGATCTCATTCCAAAGGTACGCCTTGAGGTACTCGTCAATGATGAGGATGCCGAGGCGATTGTCGATGTGATTGTTAAGGTGGCTTCAACTGGCTCAATCGGTGATGGAAAGGTTTGGACATCACCAGTTGACCAAGTGATTCGTGTTCGTACTGGAGAACGAGGCTCTGAAGCAATTTAGTAGGGGTTGAAGTACTCTTCGGTTCTTATGTTTGAGTCCTTGACATCTCGCTTTAGCGGAGCATTCTCTTCGCTTCGCTCACGCGGCAAGATCTCATCCTCAGATATCGAAACCACCTGCGAGGAAATTCGGCAGGCATTGTTGGAGTCCGATGTTGCACTATCTGTTGTTGATGATTTCATTGCAGATATTCGACAGAAATCTTTGGACGCTTTGCCAACAATGCAGTCGGGTTCCAATCAAGCTAATGCAATCTTTGAGATAGTTAACTCAAGTCTGATTGAAATCCTTGGGGGACAGGCCCGCAGAGTTCGCTTTGCTAAGAATCCACCAACTGTCATCATGCTGGCCGGTTTGCAGGGTGCAGGTAAGACTACTTTAGCTGGAAAGCTAGCAAAGTTTTATGCAGATCAGGGAAATACACCCCTATTAGTCGCATCAGATTTACAACGCCCCAACGCTGTTACGCAGTTGCAGGTAGTTGGCGAGTCAGTCAATGTTCCTGTCTTTGCACCTGAACTAGGAAACGGTCAAGGCGATCCTGTAAAAGTTGCAAAGGCTGGTATCGAGTATGCAAAATCTAAGCAGTACAACATGGTCATCGTTGATACCGCGGGTCGTTTAGGTGTTGATGAAGATTTAATGAAGCAAGCATCTGATATTCGAGATGCTATTAACCCTGACGAAATCTTATTTGTTGTCGATGCCATGATGGGACAGGACGCTGTTAGAACATCTCAAGCTTTCTTAGATGGGGTTGGGTTTGATGGCGTAGTACTCACAAAGCTCGATGGTGATGCACGAGGTGGTGCAGCCCTTTCTATTGCCTCAATGACAAAACGTCCGATCATGTTTGCATCAACCGGTGAGAAACTCCATGAGTTCGATATTTTCTACCCAGAGCGCATGGCTTCTCGAATCCTGGGTCTAGGCGATGTTGCAACATTGGCAGAGCAGGCCAAGAAAGCTTTTGACACAGATACATCTGCAAAGTTAGAGGCAAAGTTTGTAAGCGGTGAAGATTTCACATTAGAGGATTTTCTAGAGCAATTGCAGGCAATGTCTAAGATGGGAAGCATGTCCAAGATCCTTGGAATGTTGCCGGGTGCTGGTGCGATGAAAAAGCAGATTGAAAACTTTGATGAGGGCGAGATCGTGCGCACAAAGGCGATCGTTCAATCGATGACTCCCACAGAGCGCCGGGATCCGAAGGTGTTAAATGGTTCTCGTAGAGCACGCATCGCACTTGGTTCTGGCCGAAAGGTTTCAGATGTAAACAATCTGGTGGACAGATTCTCTGCGGCGCAAAAGATGATGAAGCAGGTTCGAAATGGTGGGATGCCGGCTGGCATGCCTGCGGGCATGGGTATGCCGGCACTGCCAAAGGTGAATCAGCCAATTAACAAGAAGAAGTCCAAATCAGGCAAT
>Ga0209355_1001508_pt1 | contig 13178 bp, 13 predicted proteins | sample LauGreSBDMM110SN_3_FD_187563 | JGI IMG/M metagenome (GOLD analysis project Ga0209355, IMG submission 187563) | Freshwater lake microbial communities from Lake Michigan, USA - Sp13.BD.MM110.SN (SPAdes) (version 2) | ecosystem: Environmental > Aquatic > Freshwater > Lake | place: Lake Michigan...
TCTTCTTTCGTAGAAAATTGGGTGCGGGTGCGGGCGCGGCGAATGTATATATTCCAAAACCCTTGTCGCAATCTACCAAACGCGTGCTGGTTATGGAATATGTGCCCTCTACGAAGATTAATGAAGTCAAACAAGACCCGGCACTGGCCGCGGCGCTCATTCAAGTTTTCCTTTATCAAATTATTAAAGTCGGCGCTGTGCATTGTGACCCACACCCAGGCAATATTGGGGTGCGCGCCGATGGGAGGCTTGTTCTCTACGATTTCGGCAATGTCATTAAATTAACCCCTGAGTTTCGTGCCAAAGTGAATAACCTGGTCTTCGCCATTTATCAGAAGGACATAGACGAATTTACAGATTTGTTACTGGAGCTCAATATTATTCAACTGGAAAGCAGTCTGGATGTGTTAGAATTAAAGGCGTTCTTTAACTACTTCTTTGATTATCTAGAGACACTTAACTTTGACGAGTTAAAGACGGCGGTCTTAAACAAGGACATCTTCTATAATTCCAATATTCGTTTCAAAGTGGATCCGAACTTCCTGTCCCTATTTCGCGTATTTTCGTTAATGGACGGCACATGCTCGGCATTAGACCCAGAATTCAATTATATTACGGCGTTGGCTCCTTTCTCTGAACAACTATTTATGGATGCAAATTTTATTAATTACCGGGCCCGGAAGGATTTGCAAGCATTAAGTGCCTATCCGAAGTTATTAAAAAATACGGACCAGAATATATTGCGCGTAAATCGGCGGTTTAGCAAAATGAGTGAGAGCATGTTTGATATGCGTTTTTTATTTATTACTGTGGCGATTGTGGATAATGTAGGAGACCCTCTGCGAATTGCCATACTGGTCTCATTGTTTGGCTACTTTTTTTGGAAAGAAGATAATTAGTGCCTGTAGGGTTTTTAAGCACTGTCCTGTATCATACCGTTCAAATATATTTGGATTTATCATATTCTGTATCAATGTAAAATATTGTTTGGATAAAGTGGTCTTATCAATCTCCATATAGGGGTAGATGTGGAGTAACGCTACACCCAAGCCATATATATCTATCTTGGTGGCGTAATTTGAGAAGACCTTCTGTAGCTGAGGCTTGGTATAGTCTTTTAATTGGTCAAACATTGCGGTAATTTTCACCGTGTATTGGTCAAAGGGATAGAAGATTTTATAGAGGTCTAGATTACGAAGCTTATTTTCGGGGACTGTATAATTCTGTAAATACCATTCGTTCTCAATAAACAGGATGGGTGTCTCTATATTTTTTTGTAAATAGTAATAGCGTGAAAAGTAGCGATACTCTGGGGGATGGATGGGATAGTCATTATTAATATAGACGGCATTCTTTTCAAGGTCAAATACGTCTTTGATATGGAGGGATATCCCGAAATCTATCAAGCGGAGACGTGTTTTGTCAGAGACGATATTGTTGATTTTAATGTCTTGATGAATCAGGTCATTCTTATGCAATAGCTCAAGGCCTTTAAATAGGTGGTATAATTTGGGTATAAATTCCAAGAGGGAGATTTTCTTTTTGTGTCTCATACAATCTTGAATCAGTGTATGATTAGCGTAAGGAATTTTTAACATGTTCATGCGTTGGTCTTTCTTGACCAGGTTGCATTTAATAGATGTCTGTTTGGGTATAATTTCACATAGTTCTTGGGGATAGATAAAGTAGTTTTGTTTGGAATCAATGGTATGTAGTTTTTGTGCATTGGCCCATTCAATCACACTGTCAATCGGGCGGATAATTTTACCAATCATATCGGTGGTTTTATGAGGGATTTGGTCTATTTTACGTTGGCATAAAGGGTTGGGATGATAGACACAACTAAAATTGCCCTCATATAAAAACTTTACCTTCTTGCTTTTTGAGCCCGTAATCATCTTTATAATAAAAAATGATATTAATTTGCTGCCAACGATATATAGAATGCTGTGTATTAACCTCCCGTGTAAGCGTGTTCGGAATGACGGGATGTATTGTTCCTCGCTCGTGAATGAGCGCCCTGTGAAACGTATTCGGGTAGTTCTACGAAAAAGAAAAGTGGTAGAAATTGAACCCATTGACAGTGGGCGGCCGGCGAAACGAGCCCATATTGAGGCGGAGCGGCCCGCGGTAGTTGCCGAGGAGCAGTAAAGGGGGCAGCGGGCGCGGCGACGGGGGCGGAGGGATAAAAAATGACTTTTTAGATTTTGTGTTTGATTTATTATACAGAGGATGAATCGCATTAATAACCTACATAATAAGACGCAAGAGGTGCAGGATACGGAGCTGCCTTATAATCCGACCAATGTGCTGATTCAAGAGGCCGATATTCGGGAGCTGTTTGATGTGCATGGCCTCTCTAAGATTCCAGTGGGCAATCTAAACCTCTATCGGAATGCCTTTGTGCATCGCTCCTATTGCACCATGAAGAACGATGATTTCCACTCGGGCAATGAACGCTGTCCTAGTGGTGCCCTACCGCTCCAAGAAATGTCTTATGAGCGCCTTGAATTTATTGGGGATGCCGTCCTGGGTATGGTCTGTGCAACCTATCTGCATGAACGTTACCCGGATCAGGATGAAGGGTTTCTTTCTAAGATGCGCACTAAAATCGTTAATGGAAAGATGTTGGGTTTCTTGGGAGGGAAAATGGGCTATCCAAAATTTGTGCTCATGTCTAAACAGATTGAAGCCATCCAGGGACGCGATAATTATAAAATTATGGAAGACGTGTTTGAAGCCTTTATTGGGGCCATCTTCATGGATTTTAACAATGGGAATTATGACGTAGAGTTTCCTGCGACCAAAGGATTTGTAGGGCTCTCTGGGATGGGTTATCATGTGGCAGAGCTATGGATTATCTCTATTCTGGAAAAATACCTGGATTTTGCGGAATTGATTCAGACGAAGACCAATTACAAGGACATGTTGGTGCATTATATGGTGCATACGTTTCAAGATGCACCGCGCTTCTTTGAAATCTCTATTGAAAATATACATAACAAGAAAGTCTTTACCTATTGCGTAAAGAACAAGGGTGGTTTGTCACTGGGCACGGCGAAGGGCTCTTCTAAAAAAGATGCGGAGAACAACTGTGCCAAGGAAGCCCTTATGTATTACGGGCAAATGATTTGATTTAAGCAGTTGACTCGTATGCTTAATAAAATGTGGTTTTGTCAATCAACTAAGAAACAGAAAGAGACAGAAGAACGCGAACAATTTCTTACAGAGTATGTAAAAGAAAAGTTCATTAAGTTTTTAGAGTCTGAATATTGTGAAATAGATGAAGGGAAATTTATGTGTATGGCGTCGTTTAGTCATGCCTTTTTGATTTATATAAAGAAACTTGAGGGTAATAACATGCCACCTCCTGAACTATGTATTGTTGAACAAATATATAAATATGTGGGCAATCATATTATAGGTCTTGGAAGTATAAAAATGTATATAGAGGGAAAACTCTTTTATGTTTATACAAAGGTTGTGGGAGTTACCTTGACGAAATGGCCTCGTTATTTATAGTTTCAAATTCACGGTTTAGACGTTTGCGACACAGTACATAGGCTGGGTTGGTATAGGCCTCTTTAAATGTGTGATAGATGGTTGAGGCGGCGATATATTTTCTTATGTGGATGACCATTTCACTGGTGGGGAAGGTAAATAAAGATGGATTGCTACTAAGGATATACCAATTCCAGGGAATGTCTGGATTGGCTTGCACAATCTCCCAGGTAATATTAGGGTTACTGCTTTTGGCTTGGATGTTCCAATCCCTATCTTTATTTTTTTGAATAATATCTAAGGTAATATTTGGACTAAAACTTAATGAAATCCAGTTCCATGGCTTTTCTGGATGGGCTTGCACAATCTCCCAGGTAATATTTGGATTAAAACCAAATGCACACCAATCCCATGGATTTTCTGGATTGGCTTGCACAATATCCCATGTTATTTTTTTATTACGACTTATCGCCCACCAGTCCCAAGGTTTCTCAGGGTGCGCTTGTATAATCTCCCAGGTAATATTTGCATGACCACTTAAGGAATACCAATGCCATTCCTTGTCTGGGTTGGCTTGAACAATCTCCCAAGTAAGTGTTGTATTGTTACTTAATTGGTGGAAGTCCCAAGGCTTATCTTGGTGTGCTTGCACAATATCCCATGTAATATGTGGATTTGCACTTAATCCTGTAATATCCCAAGGCTTTTCTGGATGGGCTTGCACTATTTCCCTGGTAATATTTGGATTACATGATACTGTAATCCACTCCCAAGGCTTTTCTGGGTGCGCTTGTATAATCTCCCAGGTAATATTTGCATGACGACTTAGTGCATACCAGTTCCAATACTTGTCGGGATTGGCTTGCACGACATCCCAAGTAAGTGCTGCATTTTGACTTAATTCTTGGAAGTCCCATGGCTTATCAAGGTGGTTTTTCACGACATCCCATGTAATCAGCGGATTTTTACTTAGAGCATACCAATCCCAATGGATGGATGTATTATTAAGGCAATGGCTAATCCACGCTTGGTGGGTTTGATGAATATAATGGGCGAGCGTCATGGTTATTATGGTGAGTCCATATATTTCATTTTTTCATTTAAGCGGATTTGGTGTAGCTATCTTATTAGAATGGGGTGTGTTGCGTCAAAAGAACGAATGCAGCAGCAGGTAGATGAACGTGATAAGTTTCTTATCGGTTATGTAAAAGAAACGTTACCGGCATTTTTAGATTCTGAATATTGTCAGAACGTAGAAGGGTCATTTATGTGTCTCACGACATTTACGACGGCTTTTTTGCTTTATACAAAGAACCAAGAGGGCAGTAATGTGCCACCTGAATTACTGCATATTAGACAATTGCAAACGTTTGTCCATAGCTATTTTACCTGTCTTGAAAACAAAAAGCTTTTTGTGGATGGTATAATAGAACATAGAGTGCTTGTGGGAATTACCTTGACGAAATGGACTCGTTAGCCATAACTAAAATCAGAAGGGTTGCGTTATTTCTTCTTTGGGACGAGGTCTTTCACTGCAACGTAGCCTCCATTCATGCGGACATACTGTTTGCCGCGGGGAGTTAAATATAGAACCCGTGTCTTGCCTTTAACAACAATCTTAGTTTCTGTTTTTATCAGTTTCTTTGCCTTAGCCCCACCCTCCCACTTACTATTACCGGGTTTTTCAAAGAGATTTATCATTTTAGAGACATCACCCCAGGTCAGTGATGGTAGTTTTACAGGATGTTCAAATGTCACGATATTTACATTTTTAGCAAATTGTGTCAGCACATATCTTAACAAAAACGGCAAAGAGCATTCGAAATTAACAATCTGTTTTTTCCTCGTTTTTTGATCTATTATATCCGTCTTCATACGCACATTAACAACGTTTTCTTCTATGAGTATATTGTATTCTTCTTCATTTGTTGTTAGTTCTTTTACATCCTTATCTGTCATAATTTCATATTTATAGGTGGCGGGCGTGGCGTCGAGCGAATTTTTGGAAATTCCTTTTTTTAATTCTTCTAATTCGTTTGTTAATTTTTTCTCCAATGTCATCTGGGCCTCCTTCGCGCGGCGCTGACGCATCAGCTGGACCTCCTCCTCTTCTTCCACCCGAAGCGCCTCAACCCGTAGCAACAGACGCGCCGTCCACTCCGCCTCATCACGAGGCGCCTCAACCCGTCGCAACAGACTCACCTCCTCATCCGCCGCCGCCGCCGCCGCCTCGGCCTCCGCCACCTCGGGTGGCGTGCCATTCTGAACCAACCAGATCACCCTCGCCTGCAGCGCCGCCGCCCTTGCTTCTCTTTGTCCTTGCCGCCACAACCTCATGTTCGCAACAGTCTGGTTAAAATGGGGCATTCCCGGAAGCAACCCCTGATCTTTCAGCATTGCTGCGATTTCTTTATCCTCCGCCAAGACGGCCGCCCTCTTCATCGCATTCTCCCGCATTTGTGTATATTTTTCCCTGATCCCAGCTAATATCCTAGGCCGCGTCAACAGATTACTTGTCGCGGTGAGCGCGCGGTGCCCAATACTTGGCGTCATTGCTCGTTGTTGTGATCGTTGAGACATTCTTCTTCTACTGCTATATAACATTTTTTTATAACTAACCATTTAAGAGTTTAAATGGTGAAGAATGTAATCAATGAATATTTTAGGCAAAGGACAATCGTTTGGAATGCGTTCTTCGGGAGCAAATATGGTGCCTCCGACAGAGGGGGAAGGAGTGGCGGCGCCGGGGGCTGCGGTAGCACCGGTCATTAGTATTAACCCGGCTTTGATGGTAGCGGCGGAAGCACCGGCGGCGACAGCGGCGGAAGCACCGGCACCGGCACCGGCAGCGACAGCGGCTCCATTGGATGTAGCTATGGTGGCGGGGGCACAGATTCGGGTGCTGTTTTGTGGCACCTATCCCGTCGGACAGTCCAATGGATATAGTCGGGTGGTATATTATATTGCTAAATATTTAGGATTAAAAGAGAATATTAAGCTGACCATCTATGGTTTTCAAAATTTCCGACAAGCGACGACGGTTACACGCAATGACATTCCGGAGTCGGTTGTTCTCCATGACGCCTTTGCCACGGAGAATCCTAAGCGGAATGGGTTCGGGGATCAAGAGATTGCCGATTTCCTGCGTAAGAGCCCACAAGACATTGTCATTATCTTTAACGATTCGGTGGTTACGAGCTCTATTGTGAAGACCATTGTGGAGAAGATGACGGAGGCGGAGCGTAAGCAGTTTAAGTTGGTGAGCTATATGGATCAAGTCTATCCCTATCAACGGCAAGAATATATTCAGATGATTAATCAATACTTTGATGCGGTAGTGGCCTTTACGCCTTACTGGAAAGGTATTGCCAGAGGTCTCGGTATTCGGGAAGAAATCCCCATTTACTATTTCCCACACGGATTTGATTCTAAATTGTATTATCCGATACCACAAAAGGTCGCCCGCCTGTTCTATAATTTGAATGAAGAGGCGTTTATTGTGCTAAACCTGAATCGGAATCAGCCGCGGAAACGTTGGGACCACACCATTATGGCGTTTGCGGATGTGGTGGAAAGACATATGAAACTCGTGGCAGAGCATCCAGATAAAAAATATAGACCCATTCAATTGATGGTGGGCACGGCCTTTAATGGCTTCTGGGACCTCATGGAGCTGTTTGAATTGGAAGTAAAAAAGCGTAAATTGGATGTGGAAAAAGCGCGCACCTATATTGCTACGTTGGCAAAACCACAGCAGATGAGTGATAGAGATATTAATATTATGTATAATGCGTGCGATATCGGTCTTAATACATGCGAGGGCGAAGGATTTGGATTGTGTCAATTTGAGCATTTGGCTGTGGGTTGCCCGCAGATTACCGCGAATATTGGGGGATTTAAAGAATTCTTGCATGCCAATAATTCTATTCAGATAGAGCCAAAGTGGTTTTACTATGTAGATAAGGTGCGGGATGGCATTGGCGGCTATGCAGAAGTGAGTGACCCTAAGGATGTAGCGGATGGGATTTGGAAATACTATCTGAACCCCAAGCTGGTAAGCAAACATGGGCAACAAGGGCGTCAAGAAATTGTGCAGCATTATTCATGGGAAGTCATGGTGGGGCTATTTCATCAAGTCATTGAGAAGACGGTAGCAGTTTAAATGTGGCGTCGTCTATTTCTTTAGGGCTTAATCCGACTTTGAACACCTTATTATAATTATAATAATGCAAGGGCTCCATTTCCCATTTATCAGGGTCTTCTTTTTTTACTATACCACTCACGTCAAAATCAAATATTTTGTAAGTTCTTGCTTTATCTTTGCTGATGCCCATGTTATCCATTTTCCAATCAATATACATGACGCCAATGCTCTGTAATTGGTCTTTACCTAGGGTGGCAGCTTTATGTGCTTCTGGATACTGCATGTATGTGATTGGCATATCTAACAGCTCTATATCTACATGGGTGTCGGTAATATTATATACTTTGACCACATTCGGGAGAGGAGGCCGGTGTGCTTTGATGCGTTGATAAATCGCATGTTCAATACGGTGTGAATATGCCTGTTCGTATGCATGACGGTTGGATGTGTTTTTAGGTGGCAGGGGAAGGGTTATATTTACGAACGTTTTACGGAAAAAGGGCTTTCCATCATGCAGCTCAGACGTCCGCGTTATATCACCTTCTAAATCCATTATAATTGACTGTACTGGGCGGGAGCCTGCTCCGCAAACACTATGCGTGGGCTTCTTTAAGGAAGAGACTAAGACATATTTACCGTCTGTTCTAATATATTTACCACCTCTCTGACCTTCATAGACGACGGCGTTGCGCGTGCCTATCTGAATGCATTGGTCAGTTTTCTTATAGCCGGCCATCTGCTGATAAATATCTATATAAGAAGTTCTCTATATAGATTTTATAATAAAGATGCCCTCTTATATTTCGGTAGTGATGGATGTCTATGAGAGAGATTCTGGTTCGTATATTAAATTGCTACTACCATTTCTGGAAACAGAATCGGTTGTGTTTGATAAAAAGAGATATTGGGTGTGGCTGCCATCGGAAGGGGATGCGTATGATATGAATGTGCCCCGGTCTGAGAGAGAAAAAGAGGAACATTCATTCCGCCGCCTGACCGGATTGATACATAAGAACGCGAGAGCACTTGCGTATGATATTATTGATTTCCGCGAGGGCTAGTCTTTCTTAGTCATCGCCCATTTAATTTTATCTAATACCGATGCTTGTCCAAACTTAATACGGTTTTCTAAAGCTAATGTCTCTTGCTCTTTTCTTTCCGCATCTCTTAATTTTTTGTCCGGGCTATCAAAAGGCCATGCACCGCCTGATTGGATCTTTGATAACGCTACAAACTCACCGCCCTTTTTGATGTATCTGCCACCTCTTTGGCCTTTATAGACAACGGCATCGCGATTGCCAATTTTCACTTTCTGGTCAGTCTTTGTGTATGTGGCGGGCATGATGATTCCTATGTATATAGGAGAAAAGTTGGCTAGGCGGCTAGAATGCTTCTACCAGAACACCGGCTAGAATGCTTCTACCAGAACACCGGCGGAGAGATAGGCTGGGTAATCATAGAGCACAGAGGTATCGTTGTTTAGGATGACGTATTTCACACCGTCTTTTAGGATTACTTTGCCTTGAACCTTGCGGCTGCGCTCTTTCATGCCAAAGGAGGTAGTCTTTTTATCCTCTTGGAAATCGGGAAGGTAGGCCAGGTCTTTAGGGTTTTGATTGATGGGGTAGGAGAAACAGCTATAGCCGTGCTCTAAGGGTTTATTCTGGGGCGCGTTAAATACACAGTCAATGGCGTTGGATTTCACCAGGGTCAGGAATTGCTGGATAATGCGGTCTTTCTTTAGGGCGAGCAGCCGAATGTTCTCATCCGTGGTCTTGGAATCGTCCTTGAATTGAATGGTCTTATTGGCCTTGGCCTGTTGCTTGGTGAAAGAGGATAGGAATATAGTCACTTGGACATTTCTTTCGGCCGCGGGCAATTCTAAATGACTGCCCTTACGAATGGCACGGCCAATGACCTGGTCAATGCGCACTTCATTCCAGAAAGGCTCAAGGATATATACGTTGCGCACATTACGCAAATTTAGACCTTCCGCACCAGACTGGGTGATCATCAGCAAGGCGGCCAGTTCTCCGCGCAGATTAGCGGTTTGGTCATAATCTTCCAATTGCTTGCGCACCGTGGGTGGGAGGAACTTAATATCCGCGTTGAACAATCCAATCAATAATTCCGTTTTTTGTTTATCGCCAAACACGAGATAACGTCTGCCATCGTATTCGGGTATCAGCACTTCATCTGCATTGATTATCTCCCAATCGCCTCCCGGTTTGGGTTTAAAGTCAATCTCTTTCCAGCCCGCTTGCTCCAATACCATGCGGAAAATACGGATACCTTCCACCGTGCGGAACTGGGAATAGAGGAGCGATTTATTGGTTTGGCTAGCGTCTAGGGCTTCTATCAGTTTGGCCATCTTGGGACTGGACTCAAAGAGACCCTTACCTTCCAAGTATTGTTCGCCATTATCGGCGAGCTTTTGCAGGGCGGCTTCAACTTCTCTCTCATATTCCTTAGCCACATTGGGTTTGCTGGGGCCGGCAGCACCCGCCGCGCCCGCGTCTTCGTCTTCCTCTTGTATATCCAGCTCGCGCTTTAGGAAACGGGCATTTATCTCAGACGGGAAGGGGCGTTGGACATTCTCTGGGAAGACGAAATTACAGGCCATCCGACTAAAGGCACGGTAAGAGGAATTGGTCTGGAATATATCGGCACCGGCCCCGCCTTGGGGCTGACGCTGCTGACGCTTCTTCTGGATTTCGTCTTTGCGGATTTCCTCATTGCGCACTTCCACGTAATACGTAAATTGGCTGGCCGACATGGGCACATCGGCGTATTTCACAGGGAGCTTCTCAGGGAACATGGATTCGTCTGCAATCCGGTAATATGAAACAATGCCTGTCATCCGCCGCATAAAGAGATTATATTGGTCTTTATTCACTTTCGGATTCTCTGGGTCGCTGGTGTCAAAGAATATCTTTACGAAATCCTCACGACGGCTCGGGAATGCGTTTAGGTCTTCGGTCTTATAGCGGCCACTTACTTTCAGGTGCGCCTTTACCTTATGAATGGCGCGGCTCATCCAATCGCTGGTATCGTATATTTTGGGGCCTCTGACGACTTCAATAGAGCCTTTGGATTTTTTGACGAATCCAGAGGGCACCAGTGTGAGTTTAATTTGATTGGTGCTGGCATCAATGCGAATTTCATCCACAAAGGGTAGCAGCTTTTCTTGCTCAAATGCATCTTCAATCTGTTTGATGGCAGGCACCTCGGCGTCTTTCAACATAGAAATAGTATATTGGATCAGAGGGCCACGCAGCAGATTTAGGGTATAGCACAGCTCAAAAGGGTGATTGATGACAGGTGTGCCGGACAAGAGCACGAGTTTTAGATTGGTTTTACTGATCAGGGAGTTATAAATACGACGGGCAATCTTACCACCATTGACGACGCGACTGATAAAGGTATGCACTTCGTCAATCACCACAATGGAATCGTCAAATAAGTCCTTGCCGAAATCGTCTTTCTTCTCTAATTCATCTAGGCGCTTGTTGGTGAGGCCATTGTAATGCAGGAAGGTGTATTTGTTGTCTATAATGTGGTCAAATACTTCTTGGACTTTCTGTTTATCGGCTTCACTTAGCTGCTTGATTACGGTTGCCGGTGATAGCACGCGATCCAGAGCGAATTCCTTTGGCACGGTCGGGATCCAGAGCGTATTCTTTTGTTTCTCAATAAATTCACGGGTGATACCGAACATTCTTTTTAAAACGTCCATGTCCTCGCGGTGAGGCACATGCACTTTGGACCATTTCTTACGCAGCAGAGAGCCAGTGGCCGAATATTTCTTTAATTCTTTACGGTAATTGTTTTCTAAGGAGGCGGGTGTCATCACAATGACCTTGGAACGGTGAGAGACGAAGCTTTCGGTGGCTAAAATGGAACTATAACTCTTGCCACTACCGAGTCCGTGATACACCAGGAGGCCACGGTATGGGCTATCATAATTTAGATAATCGCGAATTAGTTTTTGAGACGGGTCTGGGGTAATACCACGCCCTTTTGGCTCTTCTACATATTTGGATGGATGGAATTCGCGATACATCCATTTATTAAAATAGATACGATTTGGTAGAACCCATTCTTTTGTATCCATTTAGACCTCTATACTAAAATAAAGAATTTAATCAAGGGTTAAAGAAGAAAAGCGTATAGCTACATAAATGAGTAGAGGTCTGGAGAATCTTGGCAACACTTGCAGTATTAATACGCTGGTGCAATGTTTGGGGCATTGTTCGGCTTTTCGGAAAGCGCTGATTGAGGGCGATTTGCCTTTTCAGAAGAAATTTGGCCGCATGTTTAGTATTGGCGAAGAGCTAACACTCTTATGGAAACAGCTATGGATGGATAAGAATCATCTAAAGCCTACGCGATTCTTAAAGGCATTGCAGGAGGCGCTCGGGGATAGTGTAGTGATCGGTAGAGAGCAAATGGATTTTACGGAGATCTGGATGCTATTGATTCAACAGTTGCTAGAGGAATCGCATCAAGCGGACTTTAGTGTGCGGATTCATCCACCGGGGGTTTCCTATGCGAATCCGACCTTGCGATTTCTAAAGGAAAAAGCGGAGGAGGAAAGTGCGCGGCACAATAAGGTTACAAACTCGCCCTTGTTGGATATTATTCAAGGGGTTCAGATTCAGCAGATTGAGTGTAAGAAGTGTCATACATTTTATCACAACTTGGAGCCCTTTCATTGTAGCTACTTAGAACTGGGTGGTGGGGGTGGCATAGAGGCGACAAGTATGGATGATTGCTTTGAACGTTACTTGGGTGCCGGCAGTGTGGAGGGATGGAAATGTGATAAATGTCAGCATGGGGAGAATGAGCGGGTGCAGCGATTCTGGAAACTGCCACAGGTCTGGATGCTCATATTTCAAAGGTTCCACGGATTTAATAAGCTCCATACCCCGGTGGATTTCCCATTGGAATTTACCCTGTCTGAGGGGTTTGAAATGTGTAGTGGAGAGGTCATCCAATACAAATTAAAAAGTATTGCGAATCATTATGGATCGCTGAATGGTGGGCACTATAATGCAATCTGCTGCGCGGGCGAGGGAGGCGCGGGGGAAGCCGGGAGGTGGGCACTTTACGATGATCTATCTATCAGGCCAATCAATGATATGCAGCAGGTATGTAATAAAAATAAATATGTCTATGCCTTGATGTATGAGAGAGTTTGAATTATTTTTGTATTCGGAAAGGAGAGAGGAGAGGATGATTTCATATAGCTGGCATAAATTTGGGTTTTCCATTGTGCTATTTTGCATCTTTACGACCGTTTTTTATATTATGTCCAGAAAAGGCCATCATTTTAATGTGGGGGCGATGTCATTGGTGGATAGTGTCTATTTTACGACGATGTCTATAGGAACGTTTGGGATTGGAGATATATACCCCATCTCAAATACAGGCAAGCTATGTGTTTCTGCGATGATTATGAGCATTATTTGGCTCATTCTGGTTTAGCAAATAGGTCTTCTTGACGGCGGATGTTATTGGAATATCCGAACCA
>Ga0209355_1001509_pt1 | contig 13162 bp, 10 predicted proteins | sample LauGreSBDMM110SN_3_FD_187563 | JGI IMG/M metagenome (GOLD analysis project Ga0209355, IMG submission 187563) | Freshwater lake microbial communities from Lake Michigan, USA - Sp13.BD.MM110.SN (SPAdes) (version 2) | ecosystem: Environmental > Aquatic > Freshwater > Lake | place: Lake Michigan...
GCCTCCGCCTTCTTGGGCGCTCCCGGTTTGTTGTTGGCCCAAGCCAAACCCGTCAAAATTGGTTTGGTGCACCCGGTCAGCGGTGGCTTGGCCTACAGCGGTGCGCAAGCGCGTTTGGGCGCACTGATGGCCATTGAAGAAATCAATGCCGCCGGCGGCATCAAGGCCATGGGCGGTGCCAAACTCGAAGGTCTGCTCAGCGACTCGCAGTCGCGCCCCGAAGTGGGGGTGAGCGAGGTCGAGCGCCTGCACCAAGAAGGCGTGTCTGCCTACCTGGGCTGTTTTGCCAGTGGCATTGCCTTGCCGGCCACCCAAGCGGCAGCCAAATACAACACCCCATTTTTGATCGATGTGGGCGCTTCCGACACCATCGTCACCCGTGGCTTGAAAAACGTGTTCCGCTTGATGCCGGGTTTCAATAAATCGGTGGACGATGCCATCGTGGCCTTGGGCGAGATCAACAAGGCCGCCAGCAACGTGGCCAAAACGGCGGTACTCGTGCATGAAGAGTCCGAGTTCGGTACCGGCACCGCCAAGTTGCTCGCGGGCAAATTGCCGGGCATCAACATCTCGGTGGCCGAAGTCATCAAGCATGCCAACCCCACGCGTGACTTCTCCAACGTGGCTTTGCGCATCAAGGGCCTCAAGCCTGACTTGGTCATCATGTCCAACTACCAAAACGAATACGTGTTGTTGGCCCGCACCCTGCACCAGCAAAAGGTGGATTTGGCGGCCATGTACAGCGTGCTCGGCGGCGGCTTTAACTACAAGTTGGTGCAAGAGTTGCCCGATGTGGCGCAAAACATGATGGACTTCAACCTGTGGTTCAACCCCCGCAGCGCACGTGCACAAGACATGAAAAAGCGCGTTGAAGCCAAAGGCTCTTTGTTCACCTTTGAGGTGTACATGGCCTACAGCACCATCCGTTTGTACGCCGACGCCTTGCAGCGCGCGGCGACCGCCGACAAAGAAAAGGTCATCGCCGCCTTGGAGACCAGCACCTTCTCTGACCACTTCTTGCCTTATGGCCCCACCAAGTTTGTCAATGGCCAAAACCAAGGCGGCCGCGGCACTTTGCAGCAAGCCACCAAGACCGACATCGAAGTGGTGTGGCCGAATGAATTTGCATCGACCAAAGCGGTGTATCCACGCCCCAAAATGTCGTGATCAACAAAGGGCGACCATCCGCTGGCTGCGCACCGCCCTGATGCCTTGAAACCCCGACAAGGGGCTGTGCAAACAGCCCCTTTTTGTTGGATGGACTTTTAATCTCTCTCAGGAACCTATTGTGAAAATTGCCCGTTTTGATGACAACCGTTTGGGCCTGGTCGAAGGCGATCAGGTCAAAGACGTGACCGCTGCACTGGACGTCTTGCCACGGGTGGGTTATCCCCTGCCGCTGCACGACCCCTTGATCGCCCACCTGGATGCGGTATGTGCCGAAATCCGCCGCCTGGCCCCCACGGCCAAAGCCCTGCCCCTGGCTGGGCGCACCTGGCTGGCGCCGGTGGCCAACCCCGGCAAGATCGTGGCTGCCCCGGTCAATTACCAAAAGCACTTGGACGAAGCGCGCGAACAAGTCGAGATCCACCACAACAACCAAGTCATTGAGATCCAAAAGATTGGTTTGTTTCTGAAGGCCACCAGTTCCTTGGTTGGACCCAGCGCGGGCGTGGCCATTGAACATTTGGATCGGCGCAACGACCACGAAGCCGAGATGGTGGTCATCATTGGTCAAGGGGGGCGCAACATCACCCGCGCCAACGCCATGCGCCATGTGGCGGCCTACACCAGTGGCCTGGACATGACCGTGCGCGGCCCCGAAGAGCGCAGTTTGCGCAAATCGGTTGATTCCTACAGCGTGCTGGGCCCTTGGCTGGTCACCGCCGATGAGATCCCCCATCCCGATCAAATGGACTTCAGCTTGCACGTCAACGGTGAGTTGCGCCAAAAGGCCAACACCCGCGACCTGATTTTGGACATCCCCCACCTGATTGAGTTTGCCTCTTCTTTTTACAGCTTGAGAACGGGCGATTTGCTCTACACCGGCACACCCGAAGGTGTGGCCCAAGTGCATCCGGGCGACGTCATCACCACATCCTTTGCGGGGATTGGTGACATGACCGTGGTGGTTCGATCAGCCAAGGCGTGATCGGCGTGGGGGAGTGTTGGCCTCCCACGCCAGTTGTTAAGCTCGGGCTTGATTGATGAATCGACCACTCGCGGAGATTTGAATGAAACCCATGTCCATTCCATATGGTGCTTACTGGAGCACGCCTTTCACTCGCTGGCAAGGGGCCATGGCTCATCTGCACAGCTTGCGTTTTGCCGCCCATGTGGCCAAAGATGCATTGGCCCGCCGAAGCATACCGATCGACGTGTTTGATCATGGTGTGCTGGGTTTCAGTGTGCCTCAACAATCGAGTTTTTATGGTTTCCCATGGGTGGCCGCTTTGATGGGGGCGCCGCACTTGCCCGGTGCGACTGTGGCGCAAGCCTGCGCCACCAGTGTCCGATGTTTGTACAGTGCTGCCACCGAACTTGCCCTGGGGCATGCCTCTTGCTCACTGGTGTTGACGGCAGATCGAACTTCGAATGGACCGCAGGTTTATTATCCTGATCCAATGGGTCCGGGGGGGAATGGCACCCACGAGCAATGGGTGCTGGACAATTTCCAATGTGACCCTTATGCCCAATTGCCCATGTTGGAAACCGCTGAGCGGGTGGCCCACCGGCATGGCATCGACACGGCACGCCAGCATGAAGTGGTGTTGCAGCGCTACGCCCAATACCAAGAGGCGCTGGCTGATAACAGTGCGTTTTTGCGGCGTTTCATGGACCTGCCGTTTGCAGTCCCGGACCGATCATTTCGCAAGACCCTGTCGGTCTTGGACGGGGATCAAGGTATTCATGACACCAATGCACAAGCTTTGTCCACAATGAAGCCTGTTCGACCCAATGGCACAGTGACCTATGCTGCGCAAACCCACCCGGCCGATGGAAGCGCTGGGATGGTGGTCACCACGCCTGACTTGGCCCGTGAGTACAGCAAGGATCGGAGCATTTGCATTGAGCTACTGTCTTTTGGACAGGCCCGAGTAGAGGCGGGCTATATGCCCGAAGCGCCTGTGCCTGCAGCCGAGCAGGCCTTGCAACGGGTTGGCTTGCGCATCCAAGACATTGATGCCATCAAAACCCACAACCCTTTTGTCATCAACGACATCGTTCTGGCCGATTATTTCAAATGGCCCACCGAAAGTTTCAACCGATTTGGGTCGTCTTTGGTTTGGGGCCATCCTCAGGGGCCGACAGGTCTGCGCGGAGTGATTGAGTTGATTGAAGAGTTGGTCATGCGCGGTGGCGGTACGGGTTTGTTCACCGGATGTGCTGCTGGCGATACCGGATTGGCCGTTGTGTTGAAGGTCTGTGAGGGGCACTGATGGATTCGGATGCCTTACCGCTGAACCATGCCACGGTGGTGCATGCTTTGCAAGATGCTGCATCCGTGCGGGCGCAGGCGGGGGCATTGCGCTGCGGGCATGAAACGCTGACCTATGAAGCGTATTGGCGCTGTGCACTGGGATGCGCGGTGGAGTTGCGCACCCATTTGGCAGCCGGCTCGCGCGTGGCCTTGCTGATGGACAACAGCCTAGACATGGCCGTGGCGCTGATGGGGGTGCAGTTGGCCGGCATGCAAGTGGCGGCCTTGAATCCTGGGTATACCCAGCATGAGCTGGAGCCCATCTTGGCCGATGCCGATGTGGGTGTATTGCTGATTGATCAGGGGCACCTCACCATGCACGCTGGGGCGCCGTGGTTAAAGCAAGTCAAGCATGTGCTGGCAGTGGGTCAAGATCAGCGATTGATCCGTTGGAGAGATGACGCAGACATCAGGCTCACATGGGATTTGCCTCGACCTGAGGAGATCTCCACTTTGCAATACACAGGGGGGACCACTGGCCGCTCAAAAGGGGTTGAGCTCAGCCACCAAGCAGTGGCCATCAATGTGCGGCAGCGACAGGCCTTGTTGCCAGTGGCAATGGATTCAGAGCGGGTGCTGGCCGTGACACCGTTGTTTCATGTCTATGCCACTTCCATGGGCCTGTACTTGGCATTGTTTGCGCGCGCAGAGCTGATCATCATCCCCCGCTATCGGCCTGAAGAGGTGCTCAAAACCATTCAAGAGCAGCAAATCACATTGTTTGCCGGTAGCCCGACTTTGTTCCATGGTTTGATGGCCCATCTGGACTTCCCAAATACCAACTGGTCTTCTTTGAAGCTTTGTTTTTCCGGGTCTGCGCCTTTGCCGGTTGAAACTTTGCGCCGCTGGGAGGCCGTGACGGGTTGTCCCATCTGTGAGGGGTATGGTCAAACTGAGGCTGGCCCAGTGGCAACCTTTAATCCAGCGCAGGGTCTGCGCAAGCCCGGCACGGTGGGTGTGGCCGTTCCACTGACACAGGTGCAAATCGTCGACACGGAAACCGGTGATCGTTGCTTGGACTCAGGGGAGGCGGGAGAAATTCGTCTGAGAGGTCCCCAATTGATGAACGCTTATCGCAACCGACCCAACGAAACAGCCCAGGCATTGCGACAAGGCTGGCTTTACACCGGCGACATTGGGTGCATGGATGCCGATGGCTACTTGACGATCACTGACCGAAAAAAAGACATGGTGATTGTGGGGGGGTACAACGTCTATCCGCGCGAGGTGGAGGAGGTGCTGCATCAGCATCCAGAGGTTTTGGAGGCGGCTGTGGTGGGCTTGTCCGACCCATACCGGGGCGAGCAGTTGTGCGCGTTTGTGGTGTCGAAGTCACAAGACGCTGAACGACTCATCACGGCCTTGCATGCTTGGTGTACGCAACGTCTGGTGAAGTACAAGCGCCCCATCGAAATTCGGTGCGTGTCGAGTTTGCCCAAAACGTCTGTGGGAAAAATTGATAAACCTCGCTTGCGCTCGGACGGGACTGCGGGCGCGTAATGACCTCATCTGTGTCAACAAGCGCTGGTTGGCAACACCAGGACCGACACATGGTGCACATGCTGGAGCGCCAATCCAGATTGTTTGGTGCATCGCCATTTTTGCGAATTGGCGATGTGGCGTGGACGCACGCACAGGCCGCTGAGGTGGCTGCTCAACGCGCCGCCAGTTTGTATCAGGCCGGGGTGCGCCAGGGTGATCGGGTGGCGTCATGGTTAGACAACCGCGCCGAAGCCATTGAAATGCTTTGGGGATGTGCTTGGTTGGGCGCGGTTTTGGTACCCATCAATACAGCATCGATGGCCCCGCAAGTTCAATATGTTTTGCAAAACAGTGGTGCCAAGATGTTGGTGCTGCCAGCCAAATCTTTGCAACGATTTCCACTTTTCGATTTCGATTGGGTCGATTTGCAAACGGTATGGGTGGTCGATGATGGGCCTGAACTTGGCCCAGTAGATGTTTCCTTCGGAACCCACGCGGGCGTACAGGTCTTGCCTTACCCGGCAGGTTCCTCCCCCATGGCGGGTGCGGATTTGCAGCCCAGTGATGTGATGGCCATTTTGTACACATCGGGCACCACAGGCCCCCCCAAAGGTGTCGTGTGCCCGCACGCCCAGTTTTGGGCCTGGTGCATGGAGACTGCAGACATTTTGGCGGTGAGTGGCGAAGACGTGCTGTTCACCACCTTGCCCTTGTTTCACATCAATGCCCTCAATACGGTGGGTCAAGCAATGGTTCAGGGGTGCCAGGTGGTGATCAGCGAACGATTTTCTGTGGGCCGTTATTGGGCTCAGGTGAATGCTCACGAGGCGACGGTGTTGTATTTGCTCGGTGCCATGGTTCCAATGTTGATGTCGCAAGTCGCTGGTTCGCAAGAACTATCGCACCCAGTGCGTCTGGCCTTGGGTCCAGGCGTACCGTCATCGGCTGGTCAACACTTCACGGATCGCACGGGCATTTCTTTGGTCAATGGTTACGGATCTACCGAAACCAATTTTGTGATTGCCACCCCGTTGGGCTCAGGTGGCGAGGCGGACATGGGTTGGCTGCGACCTGGGTATCAAGCGCGTGTGGTGGATGAGCAAGAAAATGATGTGCCATTCGGGCAGGCGGGGCAATTGTTGTTGCGTGCAGACGATCCAACTTGCTTTTCATGTGCCTACTGGGGCATGCCTGAACAAACTGAGCAGGCATGGCGCAGTGGTTGGTTTCGCACAGGCGATCGCGTGCTGCAGCATGCAGATGGGCATTGGACATTTATCGATCGAATCAAAGAGTCTATACGCCGTCGGGGTGAAAACATTTCCGCTTGGGAGGTGGAGCAGGTGGTGCAAATGCACCCATCTGTCGCTGCCGTGGCAGCCTTTCCTGTTCGGTCTGATTTGGCTGAGGACGAAGTCATGGTGGCCATCGTGTTGAACGATGGCCACGTATTTGATGGCTCAGAGTTGGTGCAATTTTGCGCTCAACGCTTGCCCGCCTATGCCTTGCCCTTATTTTGGGATGTGGTCGTCGATTTGCCGCGCACCGAAAACGGCAAGGTGCAGAAATTTAAATTGGTTCAAAGGGGCGTGGGGTTGAACACGTGGCAAAGGCCGCAACCACCTCGGCGTCCATAGGGTTAACCTTGACTGTTGAGAAGATCATCGGACCAGCTTGTTGGTTAATATCAACTTCTATCAAGGAGTCCGCATGAAGAAGTCATTTGCTCTGGCAGGGATAACTGCTTTTTTGGCCTGTGGTGCGGTTAAAGCCGACATCACGGTAGGCGTTTCACTCGGCATCACAGGTCCAGGTGCTTCCTTGGGGGTGCATTACCGCAATGCCTACCAACTCATGCCCAAGACCATTGCGGGTGAGCCGGTGAAATACATCATCCTCGACGATGGTTCAGACCCTACCAATGCCGCCAAGAATGCCCGTAAATTGGTCTCGGAAGATAAGGTCGACGTCCTGATGGGCTCCAATGGTGTCCCGTCTGCCGTGCAAATGGCGCAAGTGGCTGCCGAGTCCAAAATCCCCATGATTGTGTTGACACCAGCCAATTTGTCGCCGCAGGTGTTTCCCTGGGCTGTGATTGTTCCCCAACCCACGGAAATCATGATGGGGGCGATTGCCAATGAGCTCAAAGCCACAGGCGCTAAAAATGTGGCTTATATTGGTTTTTCTGATACCTGGGGCGACTTGGTATACAAAGCATTGGACTCACATGCTGCGGCCAGTGGTTTCAAGATCACCACCAACGAGAGATATGCCCGCGCGGACACCAGTGTCACGGGCCAGGTGCTCAAAATCATTTCGACCAACCCCGATGCAGTCGTGATCGGGGGCTCAGGCACCGGTGGCGCATTGCCGCATGTGGCCCTGGTGGAGCGTGGGTTTAAAAAGCCCATCTATCACAACCATGGCACGGTGAATGCTGAGTTCATCAAGGTCGGTGGTAAAGCGGTGCAAGGTGCGGTGGCCGTCACGGGTCCATTGATCGTGCCTGAAGAATTGCCCGACAACGCGCCTACCAAGGCGGTGTCTTTGGACTTCACCAAACGCTATGAGGCTGCTTTTGGTGCGGGTTCACGCAATGCGTTTGCTGGATATGCCTATGACGGATTTTTGATACTCAATGCGGCAGCCACCGAAGCACTGAAGAAAGCCAAGCCCGGAACACCTGCGTTTCATGAGGCCTTGCGCAGTGCATTGGAGAACGTGCGCAATGTGGTCGGTACGCACGGCGTTTACAACATGACGCCCACCAACCACAATGGTGTGGATGAGCGCGCCAGGGTGTTGGTTCAAGTTGAAGCTGGCAGTTGGCGTCTCAAAAAGTAAGGCCTTGTACGAGTTTTTGCCGACCATGAGGCCGCTCCCCATGGTCGTGTCACGCGACGCCCGAGCCATGTCGCCATGAGCGTTGATATATTTCTGTGGTTGGTCCAAGATGGCATCACCAATGGTGCTATTTATGCCTTGCTGGCGTTGGCCTTGTTATTGGTTTTCTCGGTAACCCGGGTCATATTTGTTCCTCAAGGTGAGTTCATCTCCTTTGCGGCTTTATCCTTGGCGCTATTGCAAAATGGTCAAACGCCCGGCCTGATTTTTTTGCTCATGGGTGGTGGTTTATTGGCTTTCGCGATGGAGGCATGGACCGCATACCGGCAAGGTGATTGGCGCAACTGGCCGGTGTCTGTGCTTTTGTACTTGGTTTGGCCCATGGGCATGGCTGGCTTGGTGATGTGGCTGGCCCCGACAAAACCCGGTCTGTGGAGCCAGGTTGGCTTGGTGCTGGGCATGGTGGTGTGCCTGGGTCCCATTTTGTACCGCACGGCCTATCAACCTCTGGCCAAGGCATCGGTTCTTGTACTGTTCATCGCTTCGATGGCCGTTCACTACATTTTGACGGGCCTGGGCTTGGTGTTTTTTGGCGGCGAAGGTTTGCGCTCTGAACCGCTCAGTGACGCCCGTTTCCAGTGGGGGGTGCTCAATATCAGTGCCCAAAGCCTGTTGGTGATCGCTGCCAGTGTGTTGGCCATGCTCATCTTGTGGCTCTTTTTTGACCGAAGCCTTTACGGCAAGGCGTTGCGGGCTACAGCCATCAATCGTTTAGGGGCCCGACTGGTGGGCATTCGGACAGAGTTGGCGGGCATGATCAGTTTCACATTGGCAGCATTGCTGGGCGCTTTGTCGGGCTTGCTGATTGCCCCCATCACCACCATTTATTACGACACTGGATTTTTGTTCGGGCTCAAAGGTTTTGTGGGAGCGATATTGGGCGGTATGGCCAGCTACCCATTGGCAGTGGTGGGTGCCTTGGTTTTGGGCTTGTTGGAGGCGGGGGCTTCTTTCGCCGCCAGCCAATTCAAAGAAAGTCTGGTGTTTTCTATCATCATCCCCCCCCTGATTTGGTTGTCTTTGCGGTCACGACATGTCGAGCAAGAAGAGGAAGAAGAGTCATGAACCCGCGCTTGGCTGTGATCGGGTTTGTCTTGGCATTGTTGGTGGCACCCTGGGTCTTGTCGCCTTTTCACATTGAGTTGATGAACTACATCGGCTTGGGCACACTGATTGCCTTGGGCCTGGTCTTGCTGACGGGAGTTGCAGGCGTGATGTCCTTTGGGCAGCAGGTTTTTGCGGGGGTGGCCGCTTACACCACGGCTGTGCTGTGCAGTCAATGGCAAATATCGCCTTGGTTGGGCTTGGTGGTGGGATTGATATTGGTGGCGGTCCTAGCCCTTTTTTTGGGCTCCATCACCTTGCGCTTGTCCGGTCATTACCTTCCGATCTCCACCATTGCTTGGGGCCTGTCGATTTATTTTTTATTTGGCAACTTGGATTTTTTAGGCAAGCACACCGGATTGTCAGATCTGCCCGCTTTGTCGCTCTGGGAATGGCGGCTGGACACGGGCGTGAAGTTGTATGGGCTGATTTGGCTGTTCACCCTGGCTGCATTGGTGGCAGCCGTGAATCTTTTAGATTCGCGCTTGGGTCGTGCCATCAGGGCCTTGCGGTTTCGCGCGGTGATGGCGGAGAGTTGTGGTGTCAACACCGCTCAATTGAAGTCACTGGTGTTTGTCTATGCTGCATTGCTGGCTGGCTTGTCGGGTTGGTTGTACGCGCATTTTTTGCGATTTGTCAGCCCAGGCGCTTTTGCAGTTCATGCTGGCATTGAGTATCTTTTCATGGCCGTGATCGGTGGCGCTGGCCAGGTTTGGGGGGCAGTGGTCGGTGCCTCGGTGCTGACTGTGCTCAAAGAATGGCTCAAAGATGTGGTGCCAGCCGCTTTGGGCATCAGTGGTAATTTTGAAATCGTGGTTTTTGGCGTCCTCATGATGGTGCTGTTGCACCGAGCCCCCACCGGCTTGGCCCCCATCTTGGCGCGAATTTTTTTGCAGCCAACACCCCGACAAATAACCCAGCCCCGGCATGCCTTGACCAGGCGCGAGCAACCCCAGCCTGGCGGCAAACTGTTGCAGGTGCGTGGCGTGCGCAAAGAATTTGGTGGTCTGGTCGCTGTGCAAGATGTGGATTTCAATCTTTGCGCAGGCGATATTTTGGGTCTGATTGGGCCCAACGGAGCAGGCAAAAGCACCACCTTCAATCTCATCACAGGGGTGGCTCCTTTGACCCGGGGCGAGATCCAATTTTGTGGTCATGCACTCAGCCATTTGAATTCGCGCGATATCGCCAAACTCGGAATGGCGCGCACTTTTCAGCACGTCAACTTGGTGGGGAATATGTCGGTCTTGGACAATGTCGCCCTTGGGGCGCATTTGCGCGGCAGCAGTGGTTCTGTGCGTGCCATGTTGCGTACCGACCGCGACGAAGAGGCGTCTTTGCTTCAAGAAGCCATGCAACAAATAGAGCGTGTTGGTTTGCGCGCTCAGGCCCATCATTTGGCTGGCAGCCTTCCCCTGGGTAAGCAGCGCTTGGTCGAAATTGCGCGTGCATTGGCCGCCGATCCGGTCCTGCTGTTGCTCGATGAGCCTGCCGCAGGTTTGCGCCATGCAGAAAAACAAGACTTGTCTCGCTTGTTGCGACAATTGCGCGATGACCATTTGAGCATCTTGCTGGTCGAACATGACATGGAATTTGTCATGGGTTTGGTCGACCGCTTGGTGGTCATGGACTTCGGTGAAAAAATCGCCGAAGGAACTCCTGCCGACATACAAACCAACCCCTTGGTCATCGAAGCTTATTTGGGGACTGGAACGGAGGACAGTGCATGAATGTGCTGCTCGAGGTGAAAGGCTTGTCTGTGGCTTACCGAAAGGTGCAGGCCTTGAACGGCATGGACTTGGCGGTGCAAGCAGGCCAAGTTGTGACGGTCATTGGTCCCAATGGCGCAGGCAAATCCACCCTGCTCAATGCTTTGATCGGTGTGCTGCCCAGTGCAGGTATGTTGCGCTTTGAGGGGCAAGACATCACACGCTTGTCAGTAGAGGAACGCGTGGAGTTGGGCATGTGCCTGGTGCCTGAAAAGCGTGAGCTTTTCACTGAGATGTCTGTGGAAGACAACCTCTACATGGGTGCGTTTTCGCGCACTCGGCGCAAAAAGGATATGGAGAGCGATTTACAGGCCATCTATATTCGTTTCCCGCGTCTTTTGGAGCGGCGTGAGCAGTTGGCTGCCACTTTGTCGGGCGGGGAGCGCCAGATGCTGGCCTTGGCACGCGCGCTGATGGCCAGGCCGCGCTTGCTCATGCTGGACGAGCCCAGTTTGGGCCTGGCCCCATTGATGGTCCAGGAGATGTTTCGCATCATTTCCGATTTGCGCCAAAGCGGGGTGTCGATGCTTCTGATTGAGCAAAATGCCCGGGCTGCATTGAAGGTGGCCGATCATGGCCATGTGCTGGAAACGGGTGAAGTGGTTTTGTCCGATACAGCCAGTGCCCTGCGCCAAAACGCGCGGGTTCTGGAGACGTATTTGGGCTCGGCAGTCAAGCGGGTTTGATGGTTCAAAGGATGGGCGTGCCGTCCAAGCGCCGCACCGGTGGGCCTTTGAGCTCCAACTCGTTGCCATCGGGGTCGCGCAAGTAGATGGACTGGCCGTGGCCATCGGCCCCATAGCGTTCACCACTGGCCGCGACGGCAATCCCTAAGCTGCTCAAGTGAGCGGTGATGGCATTGGCGTCAAAAGGTTTGATGCGAAAGCAATAGTGCGCCATGTTGCGCTGGGTCGGGTGGGGAGAACCCGGTACCAGGTCGAGCAAGCTATCACCCACGCGCAGTTGCACCAACTTTGGTTTTTCCAAACGGCGCTCCACTTGAACACCCAGCAGTTGGGTGTAGAAGTTTTCAGCGCGTTGCAAGTCACTCACGGCCAGCACCACGTGGTCGAGTCGCAGAACTTCAAAAGGGGGGTGCTCAGGATTCATGGCGCATCAACTCAAGGGTTGCAAGTTTTCAGACCGTCAAGTATGCACGGGCCGTTGGAGGGCGCGCACCCGCATGAACAGCACCCAGGCAATCGCCCCGTTGAGCAGGTTCCAGGCCGCGCCATTGATGAAGGCAGCACGGTAGGAGCCGGTCAGGTCATAGACCATGCCCGACATCCAGCCGCCCAGGGCCATGCCCAGCATGGTGGCCATGATCACCGCGCCCACCCGTTGACCGGCTTGCGCTGGGGGAAAGTATTCGCGCACGATGATGGCGTAGGACGGCACGATGCCACCTTGGAACAAGCCAAACAAAGCCGATATGACATAGAGCGACACCAGCCCGTCAAACGGAATGAACATCAACAAGGCAATGCCTTGCAAAGCCGAGCCCAACATCAAGGTGCGCATGCCGCCAATGCGGTCGCAAATCGCCCCCGATACCAAGCGGCTGGCAATCCCACAAGCGAGCATGAGCGAGAGCATCTCTGCCCCGCGCGCAGCTCCAAAACCCAGGTCGGCGCAATAGGCCACGATGTGCACCTGGGGCATGGCCATGGCCACGCAACACGCCAACCCCGCCAAGAACAGCCAGGCTTGGGCCGCGCCCACGCTCATCCCAAATGGGCGCTCGGATGTCAAGGTTTGGCCACTGGCGGTCACCACCGTTGGACCGAGCAGCGGGGGGCGTTGGCGCATGCCAAAGGCCAATGCGGCCATGCCCAATCCGCAGACCAGGCCCAACACGATATAGGCCGTGCGCCAGCCCCATTGCTCCACACCCCATTGGGTCAGCGTGGGCCAAATGCTGCCAGCAAGGTAATTGCCACTGGCACACACCGCTACCGCCACGCCCCGGCGTTTGTCCCACCACAACGAGGTATCGGCCAGCAACGGTGCAAATGTGGTCGAGCTGCCCAGCAAACCCAGCAACAAGCCATGCGCCACGATGAACAGCCAAATATTGGGTGCCATGCCCGCTGCCACAAACCCCAGCACGATGCCCACCGAGCCCAGCCACAAGACCTTTTGTATTCCGATGCGATCGGCCAAGCGGCCCATCGCAATGCCCCCCAAACCAAAACACACCATCATCACGGTGTAGGGCAAAGAGGCATCGGCACGGCCGACACCAAACTCAGCTTGAACCGCAGGCAGCACCACCGAAACCACATACATGGGGCTGCAGCCCAAGGTGGTGATGATCAAGGTCATCACCAAGCGGTGGACAGCGTGGCGCGAGTCAATCCAGGCGGCAGGTGCGGGTGAGTGGGGCATGCAAAAGGGTAGCATGGCCCAAGGCCTTGACCAT
>Ga0209355_1001513_pt1 | contig 13143 bp, 10 predicted proteins | sample LauGreSBDMM110SN_3_FD_187563 | JGI IMG/M metagenome (GOLD analysis project Ga0209355, IMG submission 187563) | Freshwater lake microbial communities from Lake Michigan, USA - Sp13.BD.MM110.SN (SPAdes) (version 2) | ecosystem: Environmental > Aquatic > Freshwater > Lake | place: Lake Michigan...
TTCGTTGCCTCTCATGCGCATCGGAGCAATCTGGGGATTCCTTCAGATGCGCCCCCTCCGAATCGCTTTTTCCGACGGGCTGTCCGCTGAAAAACCCTTCGAGTCCCGCATCCTGAGGCTGCTGACACATCGCATACCATCGGTAGCTGCGGACTTCGACGAGGCCGACCTGCTGATCTACTCGGACTTCGGACGGCGCCACCAGGAATTCAACGGCCTAAAGGCCTACGTGACCGGCGAGAACATGGTTCCGGATTTCGCCGAATGCGATCTGGCCTACGCCCCCATGGTCCTTGCCGGCAACCCTCGTAGCATCCGGCTCCCCTATTACGCGCAGGTCCTGCCGCATCTCGGCTCGCTCGTCCGTGCCGACGGATACGACCCCTCGGAATCCGCGACCCGTCAACGGTTCTGCAGCTTTGTAGCCAGCAACCCGCGCGGCGCCGCCCGTAACCGTTTCTTCAAGTTGCTGCACAAGCGCAAGCCGCTGGTCTCCGCAGGGCGCCACTTCAACACGACCAGCACCCCCTTGGCGGACAAGCTGACCTTCCTGAGGGACTTCCGCTTCAATCTCGCCTTCGAGAACAGCAGCTCACCGGGCTATGTCACCGAGAAGCTCGTTGAGCCCCTGCTCATGGGCGTGATCCCGATCTACTGGGGCGCCGACGACGTCGGTAATGACTTCAACCCAGAATGTATGATTGATGTTCGGAAGTTTGCCGACTTCGAGCAGGCCATCGGTCATATCCTGGCCGTCGACAAAGACCCCGCGCGCCGCCTCGCACACCTTCGGGCGACGCCTTTCCATGGCAACCGAGAGCCTGCATGCCTCGGAGACGACTACCTCGTGCGCCCGATTCTTGATCTGATCGCCTCCGACACGCGTCCGGGTGAACGACATTATTCGCCCCGGCGCCTTCGCTCGCACACGTACGAGTCGCAACTGCATCAGACGGTCTCAAGCTTGCGATGTCGTCTCGAAGGCACGCTCTGGAAACTAGGCTGGCGCTGAGGTCAGATGCCTCGCGTCAAGGCGATCAGGAAGGCCCATCGCTTCAGCACGGAAGTCTTCAGCTTGAAGGCGTTTCGATGAAATTCTGCCCATAATGATAGGCGTTGATACTTAGGTCGGTGGCCGATGAGAGAGACCCGGCCGTCGTCATGGATGCAGGGGAATGGCTGACAATGAAGTTCACGGGTGCCGTGCGTCCAGGACTGGCCCATGAAATCGTCGCTCGGGCAGTGCAAGATCGCGGATCGCTCGTGGAATCGCCGGGCGACTTCCGGCCCGATCATGTAGGCCACCAAGCAGTTTCCGGGAGATAAAGGGACGCCGATTGAGGCCGACTCAGTCAGACGAACCGAGCGAAAACCGCGGCGGACCCAGTCGGAATAGAATCGGATCCAATCTTGCCGGCTATCGTAGCGGGCGGCCGCGGCGAGAAACGCCTCCTTGGCTCCAGGCAGGAAGCCCACGTCGTCCTCCACGACCAGCACAGGGCCCTGCTCGACCTCGGCGATGCGCTTCCACGCCGAGCGATGGGCAAGGAAGCAACCAACCTCCCCCAAGGTCAGGGGCGACCCCCAATGACGGGCGCGGAGGCTTCCCTTGATCTCATCACCGAAAGCCGCTGGCCTTATCGCCGGCACGTGCACGGGCTCGAAATCGAGGGCCTTGATTCGCTCAATGCATCGAAGGTAACGCGGGCCGGCGACTTCGCTGATGAAATAGACACGCAGGGGGCTAGGCGGCATAGGTTAGTCGATTTCCTTAAGACGACGGTGCTCCTCTGGCGACAATTTTTGGTCGAGTACCGGCTCCGCTCCCCAAGGATCGAATGCGACCAGCCCGCCTTGCTCGGCATCAGGCCTGACGAAATCGGATGCCTTCGGATTGAGCATCGCCGCGAAGAAGGAAAAGGAGCTGTTGGCGATGGCGAGTATGTCGGCCCGAGTCATCGCCAGGAAGTCAAGGTAGGGCGACAGCTGCGGCGGCGTCCCGATATCATCGGCCGTGACAACGGTGAAGCCGGCAAAGCGCGCGCGGTAGCGGCTTGGGTCTTCCGAACAGATATAAAGCAAGTGGGTGGCCGGCGTGAAGCCCTGTCGCAACATCCATTCCTGATACCAGGCACAGGGGGCACGGAAGAACTGGCCGTAGCCGTAATCGCCGCGTCGCAGATGGATCACGACGAGTTTCTTCCCGCCGGCCAGAAGCGGCCCCATGATGGCGTCGAAACGAGCGGTCAGTCGCGCATCGAAATCATGCTCAGCCCGGATCTGCTCCTTACTCGAGGCGAACAGGCTCGTGTGCGACATGCCGTAGCCGCGATAGTCCATGCCGGCGAAGCCCGCGTCCATCTGGACGGAGAGGATCCGACGTGTCGCCATATCCAAGGCCTCCTCCTTCACTACCGGAAGCACTTGTCCGGAAGGAGGTGGATCCTCGGCATCGAAGAGCGCCGTGCCTGCCCATAAGGGCAACTGAAGGATGGCGCCCTGCCGGCGCGCTACCAGACGCAGGTAAGCACGCTGGAAGAGTTGGTTGCCGAACCTTCCGTTACGGCCGAAGTCGGACATGGTGACCACCGGTCGGCGGAGATAGAGGGCGTCGGCATGCCCGTCGGCGGAGGCGGTGCCGACGAACGCCCAGTTGAAGCCTTGCTCGCCCAGCCAGGCATCCGACCCAAGTTCTCCGCCTCGGACCAAGGCCCGACGGCGAACAGCCATGAAACCCACGCCCAGCGGTGGCAATTCCGTCGCATGTGGCGAGTTGAAGAAGACGAAATCCGCCGGGCGCTGGGAAAGTCCGGCAAAGAGCGCATCCCAAGCATGAGACGACGCGCCACGGCCGCCCCGGAGAAAGGCGTCATCCGCCGTCAACAGCACAAGCCCCGAGGGGATGGACGGACGTGGCGTCGAAGAGGAGGCGACCAGCAGGACCTTCCCGAAACCGGCGGAGACATACCAGATGAGATCCTCATCGGAACAGGCGCCAAAATGAACGGCCCCGCTTGGGCTGATGCCGTGCTCCCGCAGTAGACGCGGGAGGGCCGTTCGCCAGTCCGATCGCGCTCCGCGACCTACCGATGGCCCGAGAAGACCGTCAAGATCGAGCGTCTTACCAGGCTCAGCCATGAATATATATCTCCTGATTCCCAAGAATCGGCCGACCCAATGCCTGAGCTGCTTGAAAGACATTCGCGTTCAAGATGTTTTGTAAAACCGAAGCCGGACAGTCGAGGGCAAACGACACGGGCGACGTTGTTTCGCATCGGCAAGCCCGCCATCAGGTCGAAGTCGGTGGCGAAGGCCTGCCTGATCCAGCGCCGGTCCTCGTCATCCAGCTCCACCGTGGCGTCGCGTCGCGAGACGTTCACTTTCGGCAGGTCGGTCGACGCCTCGATACGAAGGTATTTGAACAGATCACTGACTGCGGGTGCTAGGTCCGGGGCATAAGCCAGCACGATCGCATGGGGCATGGCCTCGGGCGGCAACCAATGCGACTGGGGGATGAAATGCTCCTTCGACCAACGTACGTCGGCGTAAAGATCCTCCCCACGGCCTTCGGCGATCATCCGGATGAATTGCTTCGGCGTAGTGCCGGCATACTTGGTCAGCAGCTCCGGAGCGCGCTGATAGGGGCCCGTTTCGGCGCCCGACTTCCAGTAACGAAAGATGGAAGAGAATCGGTCAAAGGGCTCGCGGAGGACGATGATCGGGTTGTTTTGCGCCGAAGAGATGTTCGCGTGACCGGACCCGCCGATGCGCCCCGGACAAACCCGGTCGAAGAATTGCTCCAGCGCAGTACCGCCACACTTGGTGGGGTGGATGAAGGTGTGCGTTTGCCTGACGCCCACCAAGTCCTTCCAGAAGTAAGGCTGCATGGATCATTCGACAAGATAACCCTTAGTGGTTCCAGATGATTCTGCCTTCCCCTGCCCTGCGGAGTTGGGCTAAGGTGCAGACATGTCCCAACGGCCCCTTGGTTTCGGCATCTGGGGAACCGGCATGATCGCCGAGTTCCACGCGAAGGCGCTCGCCGAGATCGCCGGGGTGAAGCTCGTTGCGGCCTATAACCGCTCGCCTGGGAAGGGCCGCGACTTCGCGACCAAGCACGGCATCGCCTTTGCCGAGACGCCTGAAGCGTTGCTCGCTAACCCGGGCGTGGACATCGTCTGCCTCTGCACCCCGAGCGGCGACCACCTCGCCCCTGCCCTCGCCTGCGCCCAGTCCGGCAAGCACGTCGTGGTCGAAAAGCCCCTCGAGGTCACCCTCGCGCGCTGCGATGCACTCACCGCCGCCTGCGCCCAGGCCGGCGTCACCGTCGCCGGCATTTTGCCCCGACGTTTCGGTTCCGGCGCGGTCGCACTCAAGGCCGCGCTCGATGCCGGGCGCTTCGGCCAGCTCACGCTCGCCGGCGCGCTCATCCCTTGGTGGCGCACGCAGGCCTATTATGACTCCGCGGCCTGGCGCGGCACGTTCGCCCTCGATGGCGGCGGCGCCGTGATGAACCAAGGCATCCATACCGTGGACCTCCTCCTCTGGTTCCTCGGTGCGCCCAAGCGGGTCTCCGCCACCGCGGGCCTCGTCGCGCACTCAGGTATCGAGGTGGAAGATATCGCCACTGGCTGGATCGAATTCGCCAACGGTTGTCGCGCCACCCTCGCCAGTTCCACGGCCTGCTGGTCGGCGACGGGTTTCCCCGCCGAGATCCGCATCCACGGCATGACCGGCGCCGCCGTGCTGCGCGACGATAAGCTGACCTCGTTCGAGTTCGAAAAGCCCCTTACGTCCGACTCCTCCGTCGTCGCTCCGGCCACCGAAGGCGGCGGCGCCGGCGCCAATGATCCCAAGGCCATCGGGCACGCCTGGCATCGCTCCAATCTCGAGGAAGCCATCGCCGCAATCCGCGCGGGCAAGCAGCCCGCCGTCAACGGCGCCGAAGGCCGCAAAGCCGTGGAGTTGATTCTTGCGCTGTATCAGTCGGCGCAGAGCGGCGGCATGCCCGTCGATCTGCCACTGAAGCAAGATCCGCGACTTCGCCCACACGGGATAAAGACTCAGTGACTTATCGTGAAGACGCGCGACTGGATCTACCAACACCTGCTTGGGGGTAAATTCGACCTTCCGCGCTACGCGGACCAGGCCGAGATCGCAGCCTTCCTTCGATCCGTCCATCCGATGACGACCGAGCACGCCCTGATCCGCCTAGGAGGACCAGGCGACGGAGGCTATCTCGTGCCGGATGACCTTGCGGGCGTCCGTTCCTGTTTCTCGCCAGGCGTCTCCACCGTGGCTGATTTCGAAGAAGCCCTCGCGCGTCGCGGAGTGCGTAGCTTCATGGCGGATCATTCGGTGGAAGGTCCGCCCACGAGAAATCCTTTGTTCCACTTCGAGAAGAAATACGTCGGCCCTCGCGATGACGAGGTGTTCATGACCCTGCGTTCCTGGGTCGAACGCCATGCTCCGGACGAACGCGACCTGATCCTGCAGATGGACATCGAAGGCGATGAATATGGCGTGATCCTCTCCACGCCCCGTGATCTCTTCCGCCGTTTTCGCACCCTCGTGATCGAGTTCCATGCCCTCGATACGCTGGTCGAAAGAAGCGGCTTCCAGCTGATCAGCCAAGCTTTTGAGCACCTGCTTGCGGACTTCGATGTCGTGCATGCGCACCCTAACAACCATGAGCCCGTGCTCGAACGCCATGGCTTCCAATTGCCTTGCGTGATGGAGTTCACCTTTCACCGCAAGGATCGCTCGGCGCGCCGCGAACCGACTTCGGCGTTCCCACATCCGCACGATCGGCCGAACCGGGCTGGACATCCGGACCCGGCGCTGCCGGCTTGCTGGCGAAGGGCGGACTGACAGTACCCGCGGCGGACGATGAACGTGGACGACCGTAAGATGCCTCTCTTTAATGCGAACATGTCGCCTGCCGTCTCCGTCGTGATACCCGTCTATAACGGGGCTCGCTACCTGGCCGAGGCGCTGGAGAGCGTCCGTCGGCAATCCTTCGCCGACTTCGAGATCGTCGTCATCGACGATGGTTCGACCGATGACAGCGCGCGCATCCTCGCGGAGTTCGCGCAATCCGACCGACGCTGCCGGGTCATCACCCAGGAGAACCGCGGTCTGGTCGCCGCCCTCAATCGCGGAATCGAAGAGGCACGGGGCGGCCTGATCGCAAGGATGGACGCCGATGACGTAGCGGAGCCCGAGCGGTTCGCCCGACAGGTCGAACATCTGCGGACCAACCCCGACGTCGCGGCGCTGGGCAGTTCCATCACCATCATCGACGACGAAGGCCGCGATGTAGGCCTCCGCTCTTACCAATGCGGCCGAGCCAACGTCGCCTTGGCGATTCAAGACCACTGCGCCCTGGCGCACCCTTCGGTCATGATGCGGCGAAGCGCGGTCATCGCGGCCGGCGGCTACCGGGAGGCGTTCCGCCATGCGGAGGACTATGACCTCTGGTTGCGCCTCTCCGAACGCCATGCGCTGGACAACCTCCCTGAACCTTTACTGCGTTATCGCCAGCATGGGGCGAGCATCTCGCACACCCATCGCAGGACCCAGGTGCTTGCCACCTTCATGGCGCGTCTATGCTCACGGGCACGACGACACGGTGCGCCCGAACCCGTGAAGGACATGGGACGGCCTGTGAATGAAGGGATGCTGCAATCCCCGGCCTTTACGCCGGAGGACAGGGCGGCGTTCATCCTGGAGGCGACCGGCCTCATGCTCAGGGAGTCCGAACAGGGGATCGATGATGCTTGGCTCATGGAAAGGCTGGAGGCCGGATGGGACCTGCGGCGACACCTGGATGCGCGACGTTTCGTCCGCCGTTGCCTCGTTCCCTATGCGAAATTATGCCATGAACGCGGCCGGAGCGCCCTAGCCAGGCGATGGCTTGGGCGAGCCCTCCGGCTGGCACCCGCCGACGCATTATGGCGTCTCATCCGCAGATGATTTCCTGCTCGCCCCATCGAGCCCCCGACCAGACCTTGATATCATGAGCCTGCCCTCCGTGTCCGTGGTGATGGCCGTTTTTAACGGCGCACGATACCTTCCTGAGACCCTGGCAAGCCTGCGGTCGCAGACCTTCAAGGATTTCGAGGTCATCGTCGTCGATGATGGTTCAACCGATGATACGCCCGCCATCTTGGCGGAGTTCGCACGTTCCGACCATCGTTGCCGGATCATCACCCAGCCGAACAAAGGCCAGGTCGCCGCCCGCAACCTGGGCGTCGAAGCGGCGAAGGCGCCGCTGATCGCGTGGCTGGATGCGGATGACATCGCGGAAAAAGATCGGTTCGCCCGGCAGGTCGATTTCTTGGGCGCCCACCCCCGGGTCGCGGCGGTGGGAAGCGCCATCACCCTGATCGACCAGGATGGCGTCGAGGGCGATGTCGCCTACTACCCCGAAGGCGCCGCCGAGGTGGCCGCATCCATGTCGAAGACCTGCGCGCTCGCCCACTCCGCCGTCATGATGAGGAAAGCCCCTTTCCTGGCGATCGGCGGCTATCGGCAGCCATTCCTCCATGCGGAAGATTACGACCTCTGGCTGCGCCTCCTGGATCATCATGACGCGCATAACCTCCGAGAACCGCTCCTGCGTTATCGTCAGCATGGCGGGAGCCTGTCGTTTCGCCATCGGAGGCAGCAATCGCTGGCCGCGCTGGCCGCCAGGCATTGCACGCGGGCGCGTCGTGCGGGTCGACCGGACCCTTTTGACGGAAGGAAGGAGCTCGTGGACGGGAATATCTTCGCCGAACTTGCCATCACGCCGGCGGAGGAGGCCGTGTTTCGCTTCGAATGCCTCGCCTCATGCGTGGCAGATTGGCTGAACGCCACCATGGACGCCTGGATCATCGAGAACCTCGACCGGAGCTGGGAACTGCGCGCACACCTGCCGCGCGGCCGTTACGCGCGACGTTGCCTGGCGCCCTATGTCCGCATGAGATGGAAAGAGGGAAATAGAGGCGAAGCGTTACGCTGGCTTGGGCGAGCCCTGATGCGCGCCCCCTTCGCCTGCCTCTGGCAGCTGGCCGTCTTGTCGCTGCGCCGGCCACCCCCATGAGCCACATCGTCGTCGCGCTGGACGGAGGCCTAGGCAACCAGATGTTCCAATATGCAGCGGGGCGTGCCGCATCGTTGCGACTCCACCTCCCCTTGACGGTTGACCTGCGGCCTCTCCGTCATCGCGGCCATCGTCGCTATGGACTTGATGCTTTCCAAGGTTGCGGCGGATTGCCGATCGCCGGGCAGGAAAGCTGGCTCAACCGGCTCTTCGGCCGATTCGCCCGGCCGACGCGCCTGAGGGAGTCCGGCTTCGCGTTCGACGAGCGCATCCTGTCGGTCGCCGGACCAGCAAGGCTAGAAGGCTACTTCCAAAGCGAACGGTATTTCGCCGACTACGCGACGGAGATCCGCCAGGACTTCATCCCTTGCGCGGCGGAACTGGGGCAGATAGAGATCTTGGCGGACCGCCTGCTGCCCAAAGTTCCGTGCGTCTCGCTGCATGTGAGGCGCGGAGACTACACGGATCCCGCAGTAATGGCCCATCATGGACTCATGGGGGCTGACTATCATGAACGCGCGCTTGGACTGGTGGCCGAGCGTTCTGGGCGAGCCATGCCGGTCTGCGTTTTCACCGACGATCCTACTTGGGTGCGCGCCAACCTCGACCTGCCTGCCGATTCGGTTTTCGTCTCCGAGCATACGCGCTCGGCCATCGAAGACCTGATCCTGATGTCGCGCTGTTCGCATCACGTCACCGCGAACAGTTCTTTCTCCTGGTGGGGCGCCTGGCTGAACCCGCATCCGGACAAGGTCGTCGTGACGCCTGAACACTGGTTCCAGCCGACGGCCGGCATGGACACGCGAGACCTACGGCCTCCGGGCTGGCTGGTGGCTTGATTGACACCGCGGAGGTGGCGTTGGCTCGAGATTCGGGCCGCCTCTTGGGGTCAAACGTTAGAGGCCCGGAGGCGCGCGCCTGGTGCAAAGGTGCAAATCAGAGCGATGCTCCTGTGCAAAAGTGCGAAGGTCGAGCTAACTTCGGGTGACGGGTGACGGCCACGGGAGTCGGCAACTCGGGAGTCGGCCTTTTGGCCATCAGCCGCGGGAACGCGGAGCCGGCTGCCGAAGGCTGAACAGCTGACACCCGAAAGGCTGCGGCCCCGATGGCTGTCACCTGTCACCCGAAAAAATATGCCCGAAGCATACTTTCCGGTTTCCGGTCTCCCTTTGAGCGCTGTCTCTTGCCTCTCACCTTTGCACAAGCCGTAGGCGGGTTGCACTTTTGCACTTTTTAGATTCGGACCCCGTACCCGCACCTGTACCTGATAACCCGTACCAGAGACCTGAGGGCCGAGACCTGGGACCCGAAGAGTCTCATACGTTTGTATCTTTGCAGCTAGGTCAGCACGCAGTGCTGACCCTACCCTTTGTAAACGGGCGAACCGGATTGCCTTTGATGTGTTCCCAACCGCCAACCGCTAACCGCCAATACCTAACATTTGCACCTTTGCACAAGCCGCAGGCCGATTTGCACTTTTGCACCAAACAGTGCCAGCTAGTTACCGCTTCTCCTCCCAACTGAGCGCGCTGCGGCCCAGGACTCGAAGGACACGGACGCGATATGCTCTGATCGATCACCAGGCGACGCTCAGGCCCGGACATACCAGTCGTCGAAATCCGAAAAGGTCTCGTATTTGCGGACATAGCCAGCGGAAGAGAGCAGCGCCTGAATCTTCTCCCGGGCTGGCGTGTAGTTATGCTCACAAGTGATCACCTTGAACGGATACCTCTGGAAATCGAAGTCCTGGAGGATATCGAACTCGCTGCCTTCGGTGTCGATCGAGAGATAATCCGGCTCCGCCGGCGCATGGTGTCGCTCCAGCAGGCAGGCCAGCGAGACCGTCTTCACCTGATAACGGCTGGCTGACTCCCTCGCCTTGGCATGCATGTCGACATTCTGAAAACCCGCGAGCGTGGCCAGCTCGGGCTGCGCCGCCTCCAGAAATTCCAGTTGGTCGCCGGTGGACTTCCAGACGCAGTCGTGCTCGATCGCGCAATGGCGGTTCTTCGCCAGCAAGGCGTGCCAGCACTTCGCGGGCTCGGCCAAAATGCCGGACCAGCCATAATGCTTCTCTAGCAACCAAGTGTTGCTGAGCTCTTTGCCGCTGGCGGCGCCAAACTCGACAAAGAACCCGCCTCGCTTCATTCCTAACTCCGATAGGACGAAGAGGTCTTGTCTCAGCTGTGCAGGCGATTCGGCCATCGCCGCAAGCAGGTCTCCCGCCTGCGCGGAAGGCATTGCCGCAAGGAAGGCAAGATCGCGCCTGATCGCATCGCCTTGATTGAAGCGAGCAAGTTCCGCCTTTCTCATCACGACATACCCCAACGGGGCCAAGGCTCTGTTGATTAATCGTTTCATGTCGAAGCAATCGTCGTTTAACCACGAAACTCCTCCATGGTCTTCCCTTCCCCGGAGTTAATCCCAGTGCGCGCGAAGACCTTGAAGAAGGTGAGCACGACGATCTTCATATCGAGCCAGAAGGTGCGGTGGTCGACATACCAGACGTCGAGGGCGAATTTCTCGTCCCAGCTGAGCGCATTGCGTCCGTTGACCTGCGCCCAACCGGTGACGCCGGGCTTCACTTCCATGCGTCGCGCCTGAAAGGGGCTGTAACGCGCCAGGTATCGCATGAGGAGTGGGCGCGGACCGACGACGCTCATCTCGCCGATGAGGACGTTCCACATCTCGGGGAATTCATCGAGCGTGGTCGAGCGGAGGAACTTACCGAACGAGGTCAGGCGCTGCTCATCGGGCAGGAGCTCGCCGTCGGATCCGCGCTCATCGGTCATGGTACGAAACTTGACCATGCGAAACGGCTTGGCCCGCTGACCCGGTCGCTCCTGCACGAACAGGACCGGCGAACCGAGCTTCAGGCGCACGAGGATTGCGACGACGAGTAGGAGCGGCGAGAAGCCGATGAGCCAGCCCGCCGAGAAGACGATATCGAATGCACGCTTGAGCATCAGCGGGCCGGAGAAGCAGGAAGGTCAATCAACTGCACGGTGGCCTCTTGGATGAACGCACCGCCCGTGAAGGCGAATTCATATTCAAGGGACGTGGCCCAGGCGGGAGTCATTGCGGGAACGACGGTGTGTCGCGGGTGACAGACTTGCCAGACCTCGGAAGATCGGCCCGGCCCGGTGAAACGAAGCGTCACGACCACCTGTGCGTCGATGACCGGAAGCTCGTCAGCCCAAGTCCACAACTGTAGCCGGACGAGCTGGCCGCCTTTTAAGGCAACCGATAAGGCGACTGGACCCAGCTTACCCGCCGGGGCAATCAGGCGCAGGCCGGCGGGGAGACGATCCACCTTGTTCTTGGCGTGCGGCGCGAGTTCCTGCGCCATCATAGGGTCGGCCGCAGAGAAGTCATAGCGGTGCGTAACGGGCGCGGCCTCGGCCTGTGCGGCGACGCGATAAGCGAGCCAGCCCTTGGGCATATCGGTCTTGGCCCAGGCTTCGAGCGGAGCGGGATCGTCTTCCACAAGATAACGCTCAGACCACTGCACGCGCGGGTTCTGGGCGGGGAACGTGCTCCAGCTGACCGGCCAGCCGTATGCACCCCAGACCTTATTGAAGGCGGACTCCTGGGCGGCGTAGGCGGACTCGACCGCGGTGAGGTGACGGAGGGAGTCGAGGCGGGCGCTTAACTCAGGCACAATCTGTCGCGCTTGCACGGCTTCGCGATAACCAAGATAGAGCTCCCAGGCTTCGGCGAACTGCTGAAGGCGCCAAGCCTGGCGGCGGAGACTCGGAGTCTGTCGCACCGCTAAAATCTGCGCGTCTTGGGCCGACCGAATGGCGGCAGAAATCGCTGCGACTTCGCCTGCGGAAAGGACCAGCGCGCCGCGCTGATCCCGGAAATGGCGAAGGAAGGCGTCCTTGCCGCCAATCTGCGCGTCGCGGCGCCAGCCCGACTCGATGTGCGTATACGCTTCGAGCATAGGCGCGGCGGCGGGTCCGTAGGCGGCGTCGAACCACTTCTGAAGAAGCCCGCTCGCGTCGGCGTTCTTGTTCTCGAGCAGCTTCGCGGCCAGCCAGAGCTTCGGGGCGTCGAAGGCCCAGAGCGGATAGGCTTCGGCATACCAGCCCGTCGCGCCGGCGGTGTGGGTGGCCCGGATGGAGCCAATCAAGGCGGTGAAGTTGACGCGCGGTGAGGCGACGTCGGATCCATAAAGGTAATCGTAGACCCCGAGACGCTTCACGCCGGACTTCGCCCAGGCGGCGAGATTAGCACGGTCTTGCGCGACGAATTCCGCGGAGCCGTAGCCGATGCGCTCCATGCAGACCCAGGGGAAGATTTCGGGGCGCAGCTTAATCGTCGGTGCCCGCAGGGTCTGCATGTAGGCCAGCGAGCCAATCGCGTGGCTCTTACCATCATTGTCGCCACCCGGAGCCCAGACGGAATCAGCGACCTTGTTCAGGTAGCCGAACACGTAGTCGGTGCGGACCGGCCGGTCGCGGAACCAGCCTTCAGAGAGGGCGCTATCATCGAAGGAGAAGGTATCGTTAACGCCCATCGCGACGGAGAAGGCTTGCGGATTCTGGCGGAAGAACTCCCGGGCATAGCGGGCGCCAATCTCCGCAGCGCGCGGGTTTTCGAGGTGCGGATTCGGATCTAGACCATTACCCTTCGGCTCGACGGGCTTACCGCCCACCAACGGGAAGAGCATCGGCTCCTCCTGCCAGACCTTGCGGTCGAAGACGCGGTAGAGGCCATGGGAGAATTCCGGGGTGCGACCGTAGCCGACGGAGAACGCCCAGTCAGAGGATAATTCGTTAAGGCCGCTCAACTGGCGCCAGCGGAAGTCGGGCGTGAATTCATCGGGGCCCGGGAAGCCAATCTGATAACGTGGCTTCCATTCCGCGCCCTGCTCGCCCGGGAAGGCGAAGAAGATACCGAGGTGCTGTTCGCAGAAGCGACCGACCGCGATGCGGGTGGCGGCGGGATTATTGCCGACGAGGTAGACCGACTGGCCGACGACCGCGCGGCGGGCGGTATCGCCTTCGGCGACCGGCGCGGAGATGCCGGCGAACTTCGCCCCGACGGTCTTG
>Ga0209355_1001514_pt1 | contig 13143 bp, 15 predicted proteins | sample LauGreSBDMM110SN_3_FD_187563 | JGI IMG/M metagenome (GOLD analysis project Ga0209355, IMG submission 187563) | Freshwater lake microbial communities from Lake Michigan, USA - Sp13.BD.MM110.SN (SPAdes) (version 2) | ecosystem: Environmental > Aquatic > Freshwater > Lake | place: Lake Michigan...
CGTGTATGCCGTTGGCTCTCCAATCGGCCAAAAACGTTGAACAATTTGCGGATTAACAAAGTAGAGACCGAAAAGTCCAAGAACAACCGTTGGGATTCCTGCAAGAATTTCAATAATTGGTTTGACGACGCGTCGCGCACCGCTTGATGCGTACTCGCTCATGTAAACAGCGGCTGCTAATCCAACAGGTACCGCCACTACAACCGCGATCAAGACAACCATAAAGGTTCCAAGAACTAATGGGAGTAGGCCGAAAGAGGCCGGCTCAAAAAGCGGGCTCCAATTCGTACCAAAGACCTGCGTCCCTACCTCACCGAGAAAACGCAAAGTTGGAGGAAAGATTGAGAATATGAGCAAGAATGTAATAACAACTGAGATTGAGGTTCCTAGTCCCATCACAAGCTTTGCAATGAGCTGATAGAGATAGCGACGACGCAGGGAGCTCGAAGGCATCAGGGATACCTGCGCCTTCGAGCCCACCTGCGTACTCACTTAACTATTCTCTTTTTCTCTTTAGAGTGCGTTAATCTTGGCAATTTCTGCCTTGGTAGTTGTTATCTGAGTCTTGGTCAAAGGAACAAAGAGCGCTTCCTTGACGATGCCTGCTACGTTTTCGAAGTAAAAGTTAACAAACTTCTCAACGGATGGCTTTGTCTTGACTGAGCTGTTCTTTACGTAGATGAAGAGCTCGCGGCCTAGAGGTGTGTATGTCTTATCCTGAACTGTTGCAGTCGTAGGAGCAACACAACCCTTACCGCTGTCAATCTGAAGAGCTTTGACCTTTGTTGGATTCTCGAGAACATATGAAAGTCCAAAGTACCCCATGCCGCCGAGGGTGTTTGAAACACCGTTGACAGTTACATTGTCATCCTCAGATGGATTGTAATCAGTACGTGTTGACTTTGCCTTACCGTTGATCGCCTCTGTGAAGTAATCAAATGTTCCTGAGTCCGACCCAGCACCGTAGAGAACCAAAGGAATCTTTGTGAAGCCGGTACGAACCTGACTCCAATTGTTGATCTTGTCTTCAGCTGCTGGCTCCCAAATCTTCTTAAGCTCAGCAGTTGTCATGCAGACAGCCTGAGTATTCTTTGGGTTAACCACTACTGCGAGTCCATCGTTTGCGACAAGGACCTCAGTGTAGGTAATTCCAGCCTTTGCGCATGTGTCCTTTTCTGTAGACTTGATTGGACGAGATGCCATTGAAATATCTGTTTCGCCCTTACAAAACTTTTCAAATCCTCCACCAGTACCTGATGTTGCAATGGTAACTCGTGACTTCTTGTTTGTGGCCTTCTGGAAATCTTCGGCAGTAATTGTCATCAGTGGGGTGACCGTTGAAGATCCATCCACACGAATTTCACCTGTGGTGTTGTTGTAGGTGTTCTTTGCCCACTTCAACTTACCTGAAACCGACTTACAAACCAACGTGTTTTTTGCAGCATATGTCAGAGCGGTCTTACAAGTCGCACCGACCTTTTCATTCGCAGCTGAAGCTGGTGAAAGCGGAGTAATTGTTGCAACTAAAACAGCCGAAATCACTGCCGTGAGTGACCTTAAGTAAACTTTTTTCATTTTTTCCCCTCGAGATAAGATGTTAGTGAGTTTTCTTCGCGTGCCAGGTTCTATCTGGTACTCAGTTAAAGTATTGACCTCGCCTGACTATTAGCCCATTTTTCAGTAAACAGTAGGTGAACACTCTCTGACCACTTAGCGGTAACTTCCAGTGACAAGAAAGTTAATTCTGCGTGCTACTGAGACAGCGTGATCTGCGTACCTTTCAAAGTAGCGACCGACCAAAGTTAAATCTATAGCGCCCTCAACCCCTGACTCCCACTTCATCTCGATAATGGTTGTGATTAATCTGCGGTGAAGCTCATCCATTTGGTCATCATCTTTTTCAACTTCAAGTGAAAGATCTGTACTTCTCGTTGAGATAACCTGCCCCATCTTCTGCGCCATATTTTTAGCCACCGTACCCATATGGCTAATAATTTCAGTCGCAGGTGCAGGAATGGCTTGGTTTGGATGACGCAATCTCGCTGTCTTGGCAACGTGGTGGGCCATATCCCCCATGCGTTCTAAATCAGCGCTAATCCTTAAAGCTGTAACCAAAGCACGTAAATCTGTTGCAACTGGTTGCTGTCGGGCGATGATCTCAATAATTCTGGCATCTAATTCATGCTGAATTGCATCGATATGATCATCAGACTTAATGACCTCTTCAGCGAGCTTTAGATCGGCGTTAAGTATCGCCTCTGTCGCTGTACCGATTGAAGCGATAACCATTTCGCTCAGATCTTGCAAAGTCTGGGAAACGCCATCTAACTCATCCTGAAATACGGTTCTAATTAAGGCCATGAAGGAAAGGTAGGGATAGCCGGTGAATAGCGGCAAAAGCCGGGGTTAACAGCAGGTTAACTCTTCAGGCCATCGAGGAGTGGTCAAATGGGTAGTATTTAGGAATGAGGTTGCGGCGTAACCACCCCTTAGGCGCTGAAAGTTCAAGCTTTTCCCAAGGCTTGCTTCAGGTTTTTGAAGAGTTAGAGACGGCAGCGATCATTATCTCGGCGGACAACTCTCAATATTCAGTTACAACCCAGGTTGACCCACTTGGCGTGATCCGAGATGACCGGATAGTTAGCGAAGAGCTTCAGGCCATCATTCGCGTAGTTCGGCGCACCTACTTGAAACAGGTTGGAAAAATCGAGGTGGCCAGGGGGCCAATCGGTGAAGGACGGCTCGAGTTAATGGTCAACGTAATTCCTTTATCTGAAACCGGAGTTGTACTCATCACCCTAAAGGATGAAAGTGAGGCTGATCGTGTCGATGAAATCCGCCGTGACTTTGTCGCCAACATCTCCCATGAGTTAAAGACTCCAATCGGTGCGCTTTCTCTCCTAAGTGAAGCGGTGCTTGGTTCAAAGGATGACCCAGATTCGGTTAAGAAGTTTGCAACACGGATGCAATCAGAGGCGAAAAGATTAACTGAGTTAGTCCAAGAGATTATCAATCTATCGAGAGTTCAAGACTCAGATCCCCTACAAATTCCACATGAGTTTGGGGTAGAAGATCTCATCAACGAAGCCATAGACCAATGTCAAACTACATCAACTGCCAGGGCTATCGATGTTGTCTACAGCGGAGGAGTGGATGCAACGCTTTTAGGCGACCGTGAGCAGTTGATCATGGCCCTTCACAATCTCATAGAAAATGCGATTAACTACTCCCCTGATAGTACAAAAGTCTCAATAACAACCAGACTAGAAGATGAAATCCTCAATATTTTGGTCGCTGATCAAGGAATTGGGATACCTCAGAGTGATATCGAACGTATCTTCGAAAGATTTTACAGAGTTGACCCCGCTCGATCTCGACAAACTGGTGGCACCGGTCTTGGGCTATCAATTGTTAAGCACATCATTACAAAACACGGTGGTGAAGTCTCGGTCTGGAGCGTTGAGGGAGTCGGTAGCACCTTCTCGATTAGACTTCCAATAGTTCCAGAGGAGGAATAGGAATGACAAAGATACTAATCGTTGAGGATGAAGCATCTTTCTCTGAAGCTCTGGAGTTCCTCCTGAAGAAAGAGGGCTTTGATGTGGAGGTTGCCGAGGATGGCAGACAAGGTCTTGAGAAGTTTGCTGCAAATGGTGCAGACCTTATCTTGCTAGATCTCATGATCCCTGAGGTATCCGGTACTGAGGTTTGCAGAATTATTCGAACTACCTCGAAAGTTCCAATAATCATGCTCACTGCAAAGGATGCAGAGATCGACAAGGTGGTTGGCCTTGAACTTGGTGCCGATGATTATGTGACGAAGCCATACTCATCGCGAGAGCTGCTTGCGCGAATAAAAGCTGTAATGAGGCGACATAGCGGAAGCGTTGACTCTGACGAGTCAACAACTGTGCTCTCTGCTGCAAATATTCGCATGGATGTTGAGAAGCACAATGTTTCAGTCAATGGTGTAAAAATCTCTATGCCCCTGCGTGAGTTTGAGCTCCTTGAGTTTCTGATGCGCAACTCAGGTCGCGTCTTAACAAGGCATCAATTAATTGATCGAGTATGGGGTGGCGATTACTTTGGCGATACCAAGACCCTCGATGTACATATCAAGCGCCTTCGCTCGAAGATAGAGGTTGACCCAGCTAATCCAATTCTCCTTCAGACAATCCGAGGTCTTGGGTACAAACTAGAGGCTTAAATCTTTCCCTTTATGGACTTACGCTCCAACCTTTAAGAGGAGAGTGATACAACTCTTATTGGCAGTACCGCACTTAGAGCCTAAGATTTCCAAATGCACCTAACTCCACATGAGCAAGAGCGGCTCATGATTTCTTACGCAGCCGATTTGGCACTGAGACGTCAGGCACGCGGATTGAAATTAAACTACCCGGAGTCTGTAGCGATCATCGCCTCATTTATTCTTGAAGGTGCACGTGATGGACGTACCGTTTCAGATCTGATGGATGCTGGGCGACGAGTTCTTACCTGTGCAGATGTACTGGATGGAATCGCGGAAATGGTTGAAGAGGTTCAAGTCGAAGCAACATTTCCAGACGGTACCAAGTTGGTAACTGTTCATAATCCGATCAATTAAGGGAGTGAATATGATTCCTGGTGAAATCTTCATTACTCCTGGTGAGCTTGAGTTAAATCCTGGAAAGAAAAAGGTGACAATCTCGGTAGTCAATACCGGTGATCGTCCGATTCAAATCGGAAGTCACTATCACTTTGCTGCAACCAATCCAGCCTTAGAGTTTGATCGCAATGTTGCCCTTGGAATGCGCCTCAATATCATCGCTGGTACCTCTGCCCGATTTGAACCAGGTATGGAGAAGTCGGTCGAGCTTGTCGATATAGGTGGAGCAAGATTTATTCCAGGTTTGCGCGGAGAGCATCCAGATCCACTTCCAGCCAATAACGGTGGAGAGTCATGATTAATCGTTCCCGATATGGATTGCTTCTAGGACCAAGTACTGGAGACAAGATTCGTCTTGCAGATACAGATCTAATTATTGAGATAGAAAAGGACTTATCAATTGGGCCTGAAGGTCCAGGTAATGAAGTTGTATTTGGTGGCGGAAAAGTAATTCGCGAATCTATGGGTCAAGGACGTGCTACCCGTGCAGAAGGTGCACCCGACTTAGTCATTACGGGCGTAATCATTCTCGATCATTGGGGAATCATTAAGGCAGACGTTGGCGTGCGCGATGGCCGAATCGTTGGGATTGGAAAAGCTGGAAATCCAGACACGATGTCTGGAATTGATCCCCACTTAGTTATTGGTCCATCAACGGAGATTCTCGCTGGAAATGGAAAAATCTTGACGGCTGGCGGAGTTGATTGCCACGTGCATCTGATTACTCCAACGCAACTGCCCGAAATGATTGGTTCAGGAATTACGACCTTGATTGGCGGTGGCACAGGTCCCGTTGAAGGAACGAAAGCTACGACCGTCACAGCTGGTGCATGGAACTTAGCTCGCATGTTTGAGTCTTTAGATAGTTGGCCCGTAAATGTGGCTCTGCTTGGTAAAGGAAATACAGTCAGCAAAGAGTCTTTGCGTGAGCAAGTTCTTGCAGGTGCAAGTGGGTTCAAACTCCATGAAGATTGGGGTTCAACTCCAGCCGTTATTGATTCGAGTTTGAGTATTGCAGATGAGTTTGGTGTGCAAGTTGCAATTCATACAGATACTCTGAATGAGGCCGGTTACTTAGAAGAAACTTTACGGGCGATTGCAAAACGTGGAATTCATGCGTATCACACAGAGGGTGCCGGTGGCGGTCATGCACCTGACATCATTAAAATTGCAAGTGAGAGCTACGTTCTTCCGTCAAGTACAAACCCAACTCGACCTCATACGATAAATACGCTTGACGAACATCTAGATATGTTGATGGTTTGTCACCACTTAAATAGAAACGTTGTTGAGGATCTCTCTTTTGCCGAATCACGTATACGTCCATCAACTATTGCCGCTGAAGATATCTTGCATGACATGGGAGCTATCTCAATGATTGGCTCAGACTCACAGGCAATGGGCCGTGTAGGCGAGGTAATAATCCGAACATGGCAGACAGCGCACGCTATGAAGCATCGACGTGGCTTCCTTGCTGGGGATAACGGTAATGACAATCTTCGCGCACGTAGATACATCGCAAAGTACACAATCTGTCCGGCGCGCGCGCATGGCCTAGATGCTGAAGTTGGCTCAATCGAAGTTGGCAAGCTTGCAGATCTAGTTCTGTGGGAACCCAAGTTCTTCGGTGTTCGCCCACAGGTGGTAATCAAAGGTGGATTTGTTAGCTGGGCAGCAATGGGAGATGCCAATGCATCTATTCCAACTCCTCAACCAATCCTCTCTCGCCCAATGTGGGGGGCGGCTCCTCAGAGCGCTCAGGCGACAAGTCTTCACTTCGTCTCTGAATCTGCGATTGCAGATGGTCTAGCTGATCGAGTAAACATTGGAAGAAAGTTTGCACCGATCAAAAATACTCGTGGAGTAGGTAAGGCAGATATGCCAGAAAACAATGCCCAACCAGATATTCAAGTAAATCCGTCAACCTTCGAAGTGCATATCGATGGTGAGCTTGTTACCGAGCAACCAGCGTCATCACTGCCTATGACACAGAGATACTTCCTTTTCTAAGATGTCACCTAACTTCGCAGACTTACTGCTTCTCGTTGATTCCCGTCTGCCAGCAGGTGGGCACGCGCATAGCGGAGGTATCGCCCCAGGAATCGAGGCTGGGTTGATAAAAGATATTGATCAGCTAGAGATTGCACTCCGTGCGCGGCTAAAACATCAAGGGCCGATGCAAGCAGCTGCCGTAAGGCTTGCTGCAAAAGGCTTAAATCCAGATGAAATAGATCATGCCTTAGATATTCGAATGCCATCTAAAGCCGCACGGGCCGCATCACGTGCTCAGGGTCGCGGTTTGATCCGGGTTGCAGATCAAGTCTGGCCTGAGATTAGTTTTGAGGTTACCGATCATCACCATCCCGTTGCATTCGGTGTTATAGCTAACTCTTTCGGGGCAAGTGATCTTGCACCCCTTGCTTTCTTACAGCAATCTCTGATGAGTGGTGCTTCGGCTGGAGTTCGCTTGATGGGTTTTGATCCTATTAGCGTTACATACCTTATTTCTCAGATGCGAAGCATCATTGAAGAGGTTTCACAATCTATTGCTCAGATCGAAGGTATCGATGAGATTCCGGCTGGATCACTTCCTGGCCTGGAGTCTCTGACTGAGAACTATCCGAAAGCGCAGGTGCGTCTCTTTGCATCGTGATGAGAACTCCAAACCACTCGCCCATCGTCCTTCAAAACCACGGGGTTCCTTCCGCATAGGAATTGGTGGCCCAGTTGGATCAGGCAAGACAGCACTTGTATCTGCTTTATGTAAGCGACTTCGTGATGATTTAAACCTTGCAGTCGTTACAAATGATATCTACACAACTGAAGACGCTGATTTTCTCAAGCGCGCAGCGGTCTTGGACGCTTCACGAATTTTGGCAGTTGAAACCGGGTGCTGTCCCCATACCGCCGTGCGTGATGACATCACGGCAAACCTTGAAGCTGTAGAAACCTTAGAGGAAAAGTTTGCTCCACTTGACTTAATTCTTCTTGAATCGGGTGGAGACAACTTAACGATGACTTTCAGCAAAGGTTTAGTGGATGTCTTTATCTTTGTTATCGACGTCGCAGGAGGCGACAAAGTTCCACGTAAAGGTGGCCCCGGCGTAACTGGATCGGATTTGCTAGTAATCAACAAAACTGATCTTGCCCCGATGGTTGGTGCTGATTTAGAGGTTATGCGTCGTGATGCTGCGTTGATGCGCCAGGATAAGCCAACGCTCTTTACAAGTGTACGTGACAACTCAGAGGTCGAAACTGTTGCACAGTGGATTTTGCACCAGATGCAGGAGCACCGAGTTACGGTATGAATTCAAAGGCGTCTATCAAATGCACTCTTGTAAATGGCTCTTCAACTATTCAAGAGATGATTAGTCAACCTCCATTAACATTTCGAGATACTGCAGATGGGGTAATGATTGTTAATACTGCAGCAGGCCCATTAGGCGGAGATCGACTTGAACTTTCTGTAACTGTCGGCGATGGAGCAACGTTGAACCTTGGTGGTGTTGCAGCGGCGATAGCGCTGCCGGGAGCTTCGGGAACTGGGCGCAGCGAATCAACAATAGAGATAAGGCTTGGTCAAAACTCAACACTCATTTGGGAGCCACAGCCGATGATTCTTGCCACCGGTGCTCACCACAAGCAGATGATCAATATTTTCGCAGACAAGGCATCTACCTTTATCTATGGTGATACTTATCAATTCGGGCGTCATCTTGAGGATACAGGGCGTATTGAACAAGTGGTTCGGATCTTTATAGATGGAGAAGAATCCCTAATTCAATCCATGGATATCAATCCGGCCGAGGATTGGCTGGAGGCGTTCACCCTCCAAGGCTCACGGAGTTTTTCCTCATATATGGCATATGGCGTTGAAATCTCCAATGACTCTGAATTCACTGAGTTCAATCTAGAGAATGGCGTTTACCTCTATCAACGAATTGGTAACTATATAAGCCCTCAGTTAGCCGTTAAGGTTTAGCAATGATTTCCGGAATCGGGTGTATCGCCTACGACCGCGTACTTTTTACTAATGCGCTCTGGAGCGATGGCAAAGGCAAGATAACCAAAGAGGAGTTTCGCTTTGGTGGAAATATTCGCAACGCACTTGCCGCTGTTGCCTCATTGGGAGAAGAAGCAGCTTACTTAGGGACCGTAAGTGATGCTCCCGAATGGAAGATAGTTGTCGATGGGCTAGAAAGCTCTGGGATTAGTACCGAGTACATAGATTACAAAGCGGGTTCGCACCCTGCAATCGCTGATGTCATCATTCTTAAAGATAGCGACCGCTACATCGCCTACGATGACTCTTCACTCCAATTGCTGGCTCTACCAAGTGCAGATAAGTTAAAAATCGCTCTTTCAAAAACCAAGTTGCTCATGGTGGATTCAAATACCGCACCTGCAGGAACATTGGCTGTGATGAAAAAGGCTCGAGAGCTCAATATCCCTATCGTCTTGGACTCTGAACGCGAAGGAATCGCTCCAGATGAGTTCAAAGAGGTAATCGCACTGGCTACAGAGCCGATCCTCCCTTATGCATTTGCGGTGAAGTTAACGGGTGAGACAGAGATAGCTTTAATTCTCAAAAAACTTTGGAACCCAAATAGAAGCGCAGTAATCGTCACCGATGGAGCTAAGGGATCATTTTGGATTACAGCGGCAGATCAAAGCCCTACCCACACCCCTGTCTTTGAAGTTAACCCAGTAGATTCCAACGGCACGGGCGATGTATTTCATGGGGCGTATGCGGTTGCACGAGTTCGAGGTAAAGAGATTAGTGAAGCGATTGTCTATGCCACAGCCGCTGCTGCATCATTTATCGCACTTCCCGTTGGTGCCCAACGTGTACCCTCTGAAATAACGATTAATCAATTACTTTCTCGCTAATATTCATCCAATGAACACGGACCTTGCGATAATTGAGCCTCTCAATAGGTGGGCTGTAAACCATGTGGATTTAACAGTTGCCATTGCTAGCAATACCGTTTATCTGGCAATTACGCTCTCAATCATTGCTTTTCTCTACTCTGTTATGCGCAACGCATCTAAACCAATGTCTTTACTTCAAAGCCTTAGGCTTCTGATTACAGAGGGTTTTATCAAGCTAGTCATTCCTGTTGGATTAGCATCTCTTGCATCCGATGTGATCTCCCACTTATTTGAACGTCCGCGACCTTTTGCAGCACACTCAAATATTGAGATGGTCATCACCCAATCCTCCAACGGAGGAATGCCGTCGCTGCTAGTTACCTTTACGGTGGCGCTCGGAGTTGCGGTGATGTTCTTCTCACGAAAAATGGGCATCACCATTATCATTCTCGCAATCGCCGCTGGCATAGGGCGCATCGCAGCTGGCATTCACTACCCAAGTGACATCGTTGTAGGCGCGCTACTTGGAGCAGGGATTGCCTGGGGATACAAAGTTATCTTCAGAGACATTAAACGTAGAGCATCGCTCTAGATAACTTTCTATTGCTAACCCTTATTTCAGGTTTTTTCAGTGGCCTTACCCTCATTGTCGCAATCGGTGCTCAGAACGCATTTGTTATAAAACAGGGCCTTCGAAGAGAGCACGTACTTCTAATTGTGCTTATCTGCTCGATCTCAGATGCACTTCTGATCTTTTTAGGCTCAGCAGGCCTTGGTCAACTCATTCAATCTATCCCTGAACTTCTAGAGGTTGTTCGATGGTTTGGTGTTGTTTATCTGCTTTGGTTTGGAGTAAAGAGCTTTAGATCGGCCTTCACTCATCAATCTCTTTCAGCGGCCGAGGGTCAGCTAAGTAGTAAGAGGATGGTCGTTACTACGATGTTGGCGTTGACCTTTCTCAATCCTCACGTTTATCTCGATACCGTTATCTTGCTTGGAAGTATTGCCAATCAGTTTGGAGACCAACAGTGGCTCTTCTCTACTGGTGCAGCCTTTGGAAGCTTCGTCTGGTTCTTCTCAATTGGGTATGGTGCCAAGGCGGCATCCAGGTTTATGTCTAAGCCAATTTTCTGGAAAGTACTCGATCTAATTATCGCCGCGATTATGTTCAGTATCGCCATATTCTTGGCGCTCTTTAATTTCTAATTTCAGTAAGCACCAGTTGTTACTGGTTCATTCTCCAAAATCGCCCACTCTTTATCTGTGAACAGCCTGGAACGTATAAGAAAACGTTTACCTTCAGGTGATTCAAGGGAGAAGCCCCCGCCTCGTCCATTTACGACATCGACGGTCAGATGCGTGTGTTTCCAATACTCGAATTGAGAGGCTGACATCCAGAAACCGATTGGTTCCAAGATGTCAGCCACCTTCAAATCCCCCAGCTTTACATCAGATCCGCCTACGCGAAACTCTCCTGCTGGGTAACACATTGGGGAGGAACCATCACAACAGCCACCTGATTGATGAAACATCAGGGGACCGTGAACCTTATAAAGCGTACGAAGAAGATCTTTAGCCGCTTCTGTGAGTTCAACTCGTAATGGTTTCTCCATGTGTCTGAGTTTAATCGGCTTAGAAGAATCCGAGCTTGTTTGGTGAGTATGAAACAAGCAGGTTCTTTGTCTGCTGATAGTGATCGAGCATCATCTTATGGTTTTCGCGTCCGATTCCTGATGCCTTGTATCCACCGAAGGCTGCTCCGGCTGGGTATGCGTGATAACAGTTAGTCCACACGCGACCGGCTTGAATTTCACGACCCGCACGGTAAGCGGTATTCATATCGCGAGTCCACACACCTGCACCGAGTCCGTAGAGAGTGTCATTGGCAATTTTCATTGCATCGTCATAACCATCGAACTTAGTTACCGATACAACTGGACCAAAGATCTCTTCCTGGAAGATGCGCATTGAGTTCTTGCCTTCGAAGATTGTTGGAGTTACGTAGTAACCACCAGATAGTTCGCCACCTAAATCAGCGCGCTCTCCTCCGGTAATTACCTTTGCACCCTCTTTCTTTCCAATTTCAATATAGGAAAGAATCTTCTCAAGCTGATCATTGGACGCTTGGGCGCCGATCATTGTTGCTAGATCTAATGGGTGACCTTGAACGATTGCTTGTGTGCGTTTTGTGACATCGCCAAGGAACTTGTCGTAAATCTTGGCATCGATAAGGCCACGTGATGGACAGGTACATACCTCGCCCTGATTGAGAGCAAAGAGAGTAAAGCCTTCGAGAGCCTTGTCGTAGAAAGCATCATTTTCAGCTGCCACATCTGCGAAGAAGATGTTTGGGCTCTTTCCACCGAGTTCAAGGGTCACAGGAATGATGTTCTCTGATGCGTACTGCATGATTAAGCGACCTGTTGTTGTCTCGCCAGTAAATGCAATCTTTGCAATGCGAGGAGATGATGCAAGAGGCTTTCCTGCCTCAACACCAAAGCCGTTGACGATGTTTACAACACCAGCAGGAAGAAGATCAGCGATGATCTCCATAAGGAACATAATCGATGCTGGTGTCTGCTCTGCTGGCTTAAGGACTACGCAGTTACCAGCAGCCAGAGCCGGTGCCAACTTCCAAACAGCCATAAGAATTGGGAAGTTCCAAGGAATGATCTGACCGACAACCCCTAGAGGCTCATGGAAGTGATACGCAACGGTGTCATCATCTAACTCTCCGAGCGAACCTTCCTGTGCGCGAATCGCGCCAGCAAAGTATCTAAAGTGATCAATAGCTAGCGGGATATCTGCGTTTATAGTTTCACGAATTGGCTTGCCGTTATCCCACGTCTCTGCAACGGCGATAGCTTCAAGATTTGCCTCCATGCGATCTGCAATCTTGTTCAAAATAATTGCCCGAGCTGTTGCAGATGTCTTTCCCCATGCCTTGGCCGCTGCATGTGCAGCATCTAGTGCCTTGTTTATATCTGCTTCATTTCCTCGAGCAACTTCACAGAAAACTTTTCCAGTTACTGGAGTTACATTTTCAAAGTACTGACCCGATGCTGGCTTTACATACTCGCCACCAATCCAGTGGTCATAACGTGCCTTAAAGGTTGCCTTACTTCCTGGCTGTCCGGGTGCAACATAATCTGTCATTTTCATCTCCCATACGTAGGTCACCCACGTGGCCTAACGTTTGGACGCTACTCCGGCTACCCCAAGATGTGAATAGGGCAAAGATAGGAAGGCACTCATATATTCTTAGAAAATGAGCGTGGCCGAGGGCAGTCGAGAGAAACACTTCCCTGCAATAGAGAAAAAGTACGGCGAGAAGATGGCTTACTGGTTTAAGGTGATGAAAGAGCTAGATGGCCAGAAGTACCCAGAGCAGGTCGCCTACCTTCGTGAGAACTACGGCTTTAGCCAGGCGCATGCAAACGCTTTAGTAATGTTCTCACGGGGATCTACATCCTCGAAACGATTTGAAAAACCATCTGATTTTTTCAAGACTCTAACGCCGCAACAAAGCAAGACGATGAAAGAGATTTTCAAAGCAATTACCTCTAAGTATCCAGAGTTAGAGCTTGTTATTGCATGGAATCAACCAATGTTGAGATCTGGAAAAG
>Ga0209355_1001518_pt1 | contig 13126 bp, 8 predicted proteins | sample LauGreSBDMM110SN_3_FD_187563 | JGI IMG/M metagenome (GOLD analysis project Ga0209355, IMG submission 187563) | Freshwater lake microbial communities from Lake Michigan, USA - Sp13.BD.MM110.SN (SPAdes) (version 2) | ecosystem: Environmental > Aquatic > Freshwater > Lake | place: Lake Michigan, USA...
GAAATATTATTAAGTTCAAATTTATTATTTACTGATCTGAATGTATCTCTTTTATCGGAACTTGCAATGACAATGCCCATCGAATCATAGATGACACTGATCGAACGATTGCTAACGGAATTCGATAATAAAAACTCGGAAATCGTCTCAAGAGATATATCAACTGCCACAACACCAGCTAAGGAATTTTTATCAAAGAATGGTGCTGCAACGGTCACTCCCGGGAGACCCGTAGTAGAAAATATATAGGGATCGGTTATGATTGGTTTATTCTTAGCAACCGCTTCCTTATACCAAGGTCTTGTCCTTGGATCATAATCAGTTGTAGTGACTGAAGTACCGATCTTCTCATTCAAATTATTTATAAATATATAGCTGTCACTCGATCTATCTTTTGGAATCCATCGCAAGCCAAATTTCATTTCCTCGGTAATTGCTATATTTTGTATTTTTCCTCCTGCTTTAAGTCTTCTCACTTGGCGGAATGAGCCGTCATGTCCACCCGCATATGCCGACATGCTGGTTTCTTGTTGACTAAGAATTGATTTCAAATACTTCCATGACTCATCTTTATTAAAAAATTGAGGATTAATGCTTCCCACCTCTGCAGCTGAATTAATCAGACTGCGAGTAGGATTAATTTGATCAATAACACTAAGCTCTGTTTCAAACTTAAATCTTTCAATCAAACGGTTAGAAATGGAGTTGGCGATTTTATCGTTTGAAATATAAACAAAGCTAATGAGTGCAATGAATGCTGGCAACATCAATAATAAAAAAATGGTGATAATACTCGGACTGAATTTAAATATTTTTTTCATTTTTAATTTAATAAATGATGTGCGCCTAAAGAATTTTCGAAAAGTACGGCTTTTATGAGTCTCCGACATATCAAAACATCATGGCCCATAACCAATACTGCGCAGTAACCGGCCCCCCATCTGAAATACATCATATTTCAGTTTCGAAAAAGTGCGGAAGCATAGAAAAGATTCCAGCAGGTGTAATCTAAGGGCAAGCGAAAATGGCAAAACCGGTCAACAGGACAATTTCATCAATTTCTTCACGATGAGCTGAAAGTACTTTAGATAGAATTGCTTTTGACGAACTCTACTTTTTTAACAGTTTACGCGAATTCCGAATTGTTAGCAATCAATCTGATTGTTGAAGTTAAAACGGCTTGAACACCTTTTCGAGGAATCTGTTTCCCACGCCGGCTTTTGACTTTGGACATTGTGCGCTATGCCTGGTGAGGGGTTGGAATGGATTCCTGCGTGCACAGAAATGAACGGATCGAGGGCCGCATTTTCACGTTGGATTAACGGTGCAACCAGATATGGGGCTACATAAATCTTAATCTATATGACTGATCCGCGGCAACAGTTCTCTGAATATCGCGATAGTTGATGCTGCAGCCTCGTCGGACATTGACTTTGTCCAAGCAAAGCCGTCGGTCTCTCAGATCGAAACTGGAGCGTGCTTTGCCTTCACTTGCCATGGTGGTGCCAATTCAAAAAAATGAGAGAGAATATAAGTGTTATTTCTGTCACAACCAAATCATGCGCTCGTTCATTCAATTATCGGATGCAAAAGTCGCGGCTCAGTATCGCTCCATGACATTTCCGGCTTATCGTAGGCTACTTGATTTCAGCTCTGCCGTCGTTGCTCCCATAGCCATCGGGACCTTGCAGAATGCTGCGCCGGCGGGCCTCGCGTTACTTTTAGCAAGACCAAGTGCAGGTGAAGCGGAACTACTTTCAATCTTTGTTACACCTCGTTTGCGTCGCAGCGGTATTGCCCTTGAACTGATGCAAAGAACTCTGGCGTATTGCAAGACACACCGTATCCGAAATATTTCCGCAAACTACATGAGCGGCCAGGGTTCCACTCAAACTTTAGAAAATATTTTCAATAAAACCGGCTGGACGATACCCCAAGCACGAATGCTGGTGGTGCGTTGCTCGCTTGATTCCATCAAGTCTGCGCCATGGCTCAATCGTTACGCGCTGCCGAAGGGTTACGAGGTGCTGCCTTGGGCGCAGGTTTCGACCGCCGAGCGTGAGGCCCTGCTTGTATCCAATTTAGAAAAGCCATGGATTGCACCCGATTTAGTGCCTTTCAATTTTGAGGAAAATTACGAGCCCATCACCAGCGTTGCATTGAGATTCAATGGAGCTATTGTTGGCTGGTGCATTACTCACGCTGTAGAAGGATTGCTGCGCTTCACATGCGCCTTTGTCAGAAAGGATCTGCAACGACTGGGCAGGCTTCTTTTGCTTTGGGATGAGGTAGTAGCCCGAATGCCGGAGGCGGGCTATTCGGTCGGGATGTGGACCATCAACTTTTCGAGCGAAGCCATGGTAGATTTTGCAAGAAAACACATGCAACCCTACTCAGTATATTTTGGCGAAACACGTGGAGTTGCTATAAAACTGGGTACTGCTACTTCCAAACAGGGGAGTCTATAAGTCGTTAGTAACTCAAATTATTTGAAATATAACCGTGATTCTCTAGGTCGAAGCCTGTTTTAGGCAATCTGACGAGTAGCTAAGTCTTTGAACAAACCGGGGACAGCAATTAACTCCTGATAATTACCATCCTGAACGATACGTCCATCTTGTAAAACAATTATCCTGTCGGCTTTGATAACCGTCGATAACCGGTGCGCAATCACAATTCGAGTAGACTTCATTTGATTTAAACTGGCTGTCACAATGGCTTGTGTATGGTTATCTAATGCGCTGGTTGCTTCATCAAAAAATAAAACGCGAGGTCGATGAACAATCGCCCTAGCTATCATAATACGTTGACGCTGCCCCCCCGAAAGAGTACTTGCGCCATCACTGATAACGGTGAACATTCCCATGGGCATTTTTTTAATGTCCTCATCCAAACCAACCATTCGAGCTGCCTCCCAAGCTTGATCAAGTGTAAGGTTTGTAGTTCCAACAATATTATTGAATATGTCGGCAGGCATCAATTGACCGCTTTGTAGCACTACGCCAAATTGTCTCCGAAGTGCATTTACGTCCAAATCAGCAATATCTTGCTTATCATAATAAATAGTTCCACTGGTCGGTTTTTCGAAACCTAAAAGCAAACGCAACAAAGTCGACTTGCCAGAACCAGAGGGACCCACCAACGCAATGTACTCACCCGATCGGGCTGTGAAAGTAACATCTTTCAGAATCTGTGATCCCTCGCCATACTGAAATCCAAGCTTGGAGACCTCGATGAGCCCTTGTATTTCGCCAGGATGAACCTTTGACACGCTTACTTCTGGCATTCCATGCAAAATGGGTTTCGAACGCTCATAAATAGGGACGAGATTGAGTAGCCCAAGACTCGTTTCAATTAAACCAACCATGCCTCCAAAGAAAGTTCCAAAAGCAGCATTAAAAGCAATGAATTGGCCAACCGACATGCGCGTTGCCTCATCTTTGGACAAAGCCATTGCAATAACAGCAAAAAAAGATGCAGTAATAATCAGAGGATAGCCCGCAAAAAAGGTATTCTCGATATTGGCAAGATGTTTCGTCTTAAAGGAAAGGAGGCGAAAATTAGAGTATTGCTCAGCCCAGCGCGAAAAGACTCGACTTTCAGCTGAAGAAACCCTTATCTTAGTGATACCGGTAAGATATTGATAAGTAGCCCCAGACAACTTGCCCATAACTTCGGCCAACTGCCTTTCGTAGCGCAGTTTAAAAAAACCAATTATTAATGTAACCAGTAAGGCTATCAACACCATCACAGATGCCAAGACTGCAAGTTTGAAGCTGTAATAAAACAGCACAAAGAAACTAAACAACGAAAATATACCTGTCAACAGCGTGTGTACCGTTGCCCCGGACAAAGATTGACGAATGGTGTTAATACCGCTGATGCGCATCGCTAAATCGCCAGTGCTGTAAAGCCGGAAGAAAGGTACAGGTAGTTTTAAAACCCGGTCCCAAACGGCTGACTGCACAGCACCATCCATTTTGCTCTCAATTCGCAACAATGCAATTGCAGAAGCAATGTGAAACATTGTGGAAGCCACAGCAGCAGCAAACAAAGCTCCCACCATCTGCCAAATTACAGGCACATCGGCTGAGGGTATGAGGGTGTCAATTAACTTTCCAGTAGCTATTGGTGTCATCATTCCCAATATACCTGTCATAGCGCCGAGCCCTAGCAACCAAAAGACATCACTCGAGAGTCCGTGCACGCCAAACTTAAGTAAATCTAGAGCGTTTAAAGCCTTGGAGGGAAAAGGTCGATAGAAAGCGTATGCGTATGGACCGAGTGTCTTTGCGTACTCATCATTTAACAACTGCCTTTCGCCACTAATTGGATTGTAAATTTCGTAGCGTTTATCATTTCTTTGTAGCAAAGCTACCCAATCCTTAACCTCACCCTGTGTTGCCAATAGAGGGCCGTTATCTGTTGTCCACCACTCTTCCTTTAGAGCGACCTGACGAAAGCGTACACCAGAGATGGCGCAAACGGTTTCTACAGGACTATTCTCAAATGCTTCAGCCTCAGCAGCAGGAGGACTTTGAAAAACCATACCTTGCGCGTCGCCAATAAGCTTGAGCGACTCCAGTAATCTGGTTCCTTTTTCATTTTCTACAACAAATTCATTTTGGTTGTTAGCGATCCCCATCAAACGCGCCATCGCTTCGCGTGTCTGAATTGATGATTGCGCATCCATTGCCTTTAAATGTGCAATTTCGGCATTTGCTACCTGTTCCTTAACCAAAAATGCATATCGAAGTACAAACTGCAAATGCACTTGAACTGCCTGCCAAATTACCCCATTTTTAGTCAGGGTCGAAGGATCCACTAAATCTATCTGCGACTTACTCTCAACATGTAAAAAACTGTCGCGGGTGAGTGGAAATGGTCCCATTTGCTTATCGACAGAAAACCCCTCTTGGCCCATCCAAAGAGCATTTCCTTCATTTAATCTAGCCCATACGATGGAATCGCCTGGCGACAGTATTTCTAGCGGTTCTGCCTCGATTGAAGTACCTGATTGAAGTGACCGATACTGTTTGGGAGGCATGGGTTTTGAAGTACCTAAAGCACTCGCCGAAATCCAGTCATAAATAAGTTTAAGTGCTTCCCCTGAAACATCTGGGAGTGAGAATGCAGGCGCAAAATCAAATAATGAAATTTTTGACCAGGTAGTGCCTGGAAGCCGCACTGAAATTACGCCCCAGCCCTCAGGTAGGCCAGAAAAATCTACACCGAAGGTCATTTGCCCCTTAGCTACACGATAAACATGATGGCGAGCACCCACTGGAGCACCTTGCAAGTCCCGTTCTTGCAAGAAAATATCTAGAGCACCTGATTTAATGAAGTAAACCGTTCTTGGGTTATCCAACCATAAAAGCTTATCAGCAAGAACCGACGGGCTAACATTATCAATAAATTCAATGAGTTTTGACATGGTTTAGTGCTGCGAAACTAATCTGCTGTAAAAACCATCATCAATCTTCATGAGACTCTCGTGAGTTCCACGTTCGACGATGTGTCCGTATGACAATACCACTATTTCATCGGAATCGCGTATGGTGGAAAGTCGGTGGGCAATAATAATGCAGGTACAACCTCGTCTTCGAAGATTCTCGTCAATTTGCTGTTCTGTCGCAGGATCAAGTGCACTTGTTCCCTCATCCATAACAAGTATGCGTGGATTGGTAGCTAAAGCACGAGCAATCTCGAGTCTTTGTCGCTGACCTCCACTCATGTTTGCACCATCCTCCTCAAGTTTGCTGTCATACCCGCCCGGGCGAGACATAATGACTTCATGAATGCATGCATCTTTCGCAGCTTGAATGATTTCCTGATCAGACAAACTTTTATCCCACATACTTATATTGTCTCGAATAGTTCCTTCAAACAACACAATATCCTGATCAACTAGAGCTACAGAATTAAAAAATTTATACCGCCCTATCGATTCACGGAGTTGACCGTCGAATTTGATGGTGCCACCCCAAGGCTCGTACAAGCCCATTACCAATCTTGAGATCGTTGATTTGCCACATCCTGATGGTCCAACTATTGCAACTCGTTCTCCCGGATTAATTACAAGATTAAAGTCTTCTATTAACGCAGACCCAGCGGGGTTATATCCAAAAGAAATATTGCTCAATTCAATCTTGCCTGATAGTTTAGAAGTAACTATGGCGTTTTGATCAAGTACTGAGTTATCTTGAGTAAGCCAAGGATCCTCACGGTATTTCATCACATCATCTAAACGATTCATGTCGCCTTGTATCTCGAGCATTTTTTTGCCCAACCCAACCAATTTTTCTACAGGCCCAGTAAAACTCATGGCTAAACTCTGAAAAGCCACCAACATTCCAATTGATAGGTGCCCATCAATTACACGCATGCCACCAAAACCTAAGATTAACAGGTTGTTTGATAAGGTTAAAAGAGAGGGAACTGTGCCAATAACTAACCCTACTCGAGCCATAGCCTGTTCCGAATTGACATATTTAGCTTGATAGCCTGCCCATTTAGAAAAAAAGTTTGACTCCCCTCCGCTAGATTTCACGGTTTCCATCACTTGCAAACCACTCATCGTTGCACCATAAACCTTGCCACCATCAATGGCTAGTTTCTGGCTTGCCTCCTTCGTTTTGAGTGCAACCTTTTGCATCACAAAAACATTAATGCTCACCACAACGAGGCTAATCAAAGTAAGCCATACGTCATAGAACAGCATTAACATCGCAAAAAAAACAGCTTTAATAACTGATAAAAATGCTTTAGCAAGATCACCAGATAGCATTCCAGCCACTTTATCGTTAATCCCCACTCGTGAACTAATCTCCCCGGGTGATCGTTGGGTGTAGAACTCAACAGGCAGGCGTAAGACATGCCAAAAGAACTTGCTTGCTGAAGCCAGCGAAATCTGTGTGCGCACTCTCAGCAAGTAGTAACTTTCTAGCCATGTTAAAGCAACACGTAGAAAAGCAGTAACAAAAATACCCAAAAGCAATGGCTTAAGCCAATCTTGCATTCCAGATATGAGGAACTTATCAATAAATACACTGGTAAATACTGGAATCACTAATCCTGGCAAAACAAGCGCAACCCCAACTAGAACCAAATAAAATATCGCATCATTTAATCCCACAAAGCGACGTTTAAGTGCTTCAAAAACGCTTTGCTTTTGACCGCCTTTTTTAAACGCTTCTCCCGCTTCAAACGTTAGAACCACCCCAGTGAAAGATAGGTCAAATTCCTCATCGGATACAACTCGCGCTCCTGCAGCAGGATCATTAAGGTAAACCTTTCCGTCACGAAATCCCTCGACCACTAAAAAATGGTTGAAGTTCCAAAAAACAACTATTGGCAACTTCATCTCGCGAAGATCTTTGGGTTCCTTGTTAAAGCCTTTCGAAGTCAACCCATAGCTACGAGCTGCTTTTAAAATATTACTGGCTTTACTTCCATCTCTGGAAACACCGCATTTAACTCGCAACTCCTCGAGTGAGACCCACCTCTCATAGTACCCAAGAATCATTGCCAAGGACGCAGCCCCACACTCAACCGCCTCCATCTGCATAACAGTTGGCGTTTTGTAGCGCTTGGTGTTTGCCATTTGTTTGCGGTTTATAAGTTGCCAAATAGACATTGGGTCACATGTAAATTTAATTTACTCATTAAATATTTTTTAGCTAATTCCTAAGGTGCTTTTAAGTATAGGTATTACCAAACTTAATGGCCGCTGACTATCCAAAGTAATTTCAGCACTACAAATAGTTCCGCTCGCCAGTTTGATGGGCGGGCCTTTTAGTGAGGACCATTGATAGCCGCTATAAGATTCTGCAGTTATTAGAGAAGCACGGATCTCCGTTGGCGGTGTTTGACCAGACAAATCTCTAACTAAAGCTTCGTTTTGCATCAGCAACATCATGCTCCCTGGGGTTGCAGGATAATCAGATACTTGTCGAATATTGGCGCGAATAAAACCGCTTTCTTCCCTTTTTACGGTACTTGGCACAATTTGCGCGTCCATCTTAGGAAGTACTTTTCTACCTTCACTTAAAGGAATATAGATAACCGCTTCTAAATTAACTTTACTGCTGTCGTTAAGCTCGATTGTGATTACTGGTGAACCAGCTCCAATCAGCATGCCCTTACCGGCTTTGATTTCTGTCACTTTCCCTGTATAACGGCTGATCACAGTACCGGCAATTTTTTGCATCCCAACCAAACTATCAAGTTGACGCAAGGCCTCATTTAACTGAGTATCAATATTGGCGATCTCACCACGCATCTGCTTATCACGCTCGAGACGTGTCAGTTTAAGTTGCTCGATTTGGTTCTGTAAACTCTCAACCTCGAGGTTTGCGCCTGCCTCATCTTGCCTTGCATTTGCAGCTTCTTGACGTGCGGCCAACACAGACTGATTGGTTACCAAGCCCTGCTGAAACAATTCCTCTTGAACCTTTGTGCGCTCCCTAGCCAATCGCATACGCTCCTGGGCATATTTCGCACGCTCACGCATCACAGAAATTTGGCTTTCAAGGACCTGCTTCTGCTGCCCTATAGTTTGTTGCGACAACACCTCTCCTTGCGCCGCAAATGAGTTCACAACCTTTTTCTGAGACTGGAGCTCATAAACACGCGACTCAGCTTTTTGAATACGATCATTTAAGTCAGGCTGCTCGATGCGCGCAATATCTCTGCCCTTTTCAACAACATCTCCTACTTTGACCATTAAGTCGGTAATACGTCCAGATGACTCGCTGGATACATCAGCAAGTCCGATAGAGTTAATGAGAATACATTTAGTAGCAAGGATTTTGTTAGGTAAAGATCCGAACCAACCCCAAACAAAAGCGCCCAAAATTAAAACTATCAATGGGCTAAGCGCTAGCCAAGCTTTAGGTGTTATCACCCTCATCAGACTATCCAACTGCTCTGGAGAGGACAATCGGTCCAGGGCCACTTTACGAAATATTTTTGACTTTGGATCATTCTCACTCATAATCAATGTACTTTCTATATAAAAAATTTTCGCTAACGTTTAATATAAAAATAAACGGAAAAATTATAAAATAGACTTGCTTATTTTGATGCAACATATATTAACTTATTTGACAAATAAAATATCTGGATTAAATAAATCACTAACACGGGCATTATAGGAATTTCCATCTCGTGTAATAAGCATACTAGCTTCAAAGCGAAACTGTGCTATGGCACTTGCATATGCTTGGCGCGCTTGCACAGCTGCAATAAGTGCGTTGTTATATCGCTCTTCCACACTGAGAACATCGATGAGTGTCGATAAACCTAAACGGCGCTTAGTGCGCTCGTTGGATAGACCAGCAGCATACGTTTTAGCTGCTGCTTCAGCTTCTTTTAGTTGATCTACAGCACGTATCATAGCGAATGTGGACGTCTCAATACTATTGCCGATAGAGTGTCCTAGTTCATTAATTCGAATGCGTTGTGAATTGACTAATGCTGCCTGCTGCTGAATAGAACCGAGAGCAGCATTATTTCCAAGTGGCATTTGATAAATCAAAGTTCCACTGTAACCTGGACCATAATTTTGCCCAAAAGCTGGGCCCAATGACCCACGAGGTGACCCTTCAGCTAAGCCACTTTGCGCTACACCAAATACAAAATCAAGTTGCGGACGAGCATTTTTCTTTGCGGCATCAAGAAGTATTTCTGCTGCATTTTGCCTTATCTTTAAAGTTAAAAGATCGGTACGAGCAATCATAGCCCGCGCAATAATTGCTTCTCTTAAGCTGACAAGAGAATCGATAGACATATTATTATATTCAGGTAATTCATCCGCCAACTCACGAATAGCCATTGTGTCTATTGCGCTGAGGCCTAGCAAGCGTCCAAGTGTTCGTCTCGATTCTAGTTGCGCCTGCTCAGCGGCAATCCGTGAAACTCGCCTATCATTTTGGCTAGCCAAACTAAGGTTAATTTCAGCCTTGGGTAATTCATCGGCTGCAATCAATTTGCGCAATTCATCTATAGACTCCTCCCCTCGAAGCTCACTATTGCGTGCTATTTTCAATCGCTGCGTTTTAGCTTGGTAGTCCCAGTACGCCAGCGCTGTATTCAGTACGATATTTGAAGCAGTAAATTCAAGATCCCCTCGTGCAGCTTCGGCTTCAAGTTCGGCAGAGCGAAGCTGGGCTGAGACGTAATCTCCAGAATTGCGAAGAATTGGCAAGCGAAGCTGGAAAATAAGCAAACCAGTACTTTGATTAGGCGTACCGGCTATAGGGTATAGATTTGATATTGTGTTTGTGTGAGTGGCAACTAGGCTAGTTTGTAAACCATTAGAAAATAACTGCGTTGCACCGGTTTGCGTAGTGGCTACCTCGGAAAGGTTGTAATTCAAATCAAATCCGTTGGCCAAATATGTATTGCGTGTTGAAAGTGTTAGCGGGTCTTTGGTACTCGTCAAACCGCCTTGAGCATTAATCGTAAGGTCAAAAATCCCGCGCGCATTTTGAACGGCACCGCGAGCCAAATCCTCTTGGCTTCGTGCAAGCAAAATATTAGAATTTTCAGACAATGCAGAAGAAATTGCTGCAGATAAACTGAGTCCCCGTGATTTATCTTGACTCGATTGTGCTTGAGCAATATTTGAGAATGCGCAAAGCAAACAAAAAAATTGACAAAACAACAGTTGTTTATGACTCATATCTGCAGTTACTTCAAAAGAATAACTATCCCATCAATTTCTGCAGCAACCGTTCAAATCGAGCACCTGCGAGATGAACGTTATCGAGAACGTTGGCGTCAAGTTCATCAGCGTCTTGCTGTGACTCTTGACTGGGGTCTCCATATCCCATTCGACTCACAGTTGTCCTCATTCGCTCGGATAAAAATATCGCTATCGCGCGATAAAATCTCGAACTAAAAGATGGGTCCGAGTCAAGCTTTTCCTGTAAATATTTTTTGTCTAGAGATAGCAATAAAGCATCCTGTAAAACCACAACAGATGCAGAAGGCGGTCTTGAGTCCACCATAGACATTTCACCAAGAATTTCCCCAGAAGAGACCCTAGCTAGTTCAAATCCTTTGTTCGTTTGAACAGAAAGCTCCCCATCTAAAACAATAAATATTTGGCTTAAACTGACACCAAATCTGATCACCTCTGTGCCCTTTGGCACTTTTAAACGCTTTCCAGAATACGCAAGCCATTCAACATCAGAATCAGTAAGTTGACCTAAAATGTAAAGTACTTTTCGCATCACAATTTCCGAATTGTATTAATTTTTTCCATTACTGTGCATTTGAATCCCAGACCTTATTCTGTCCGAAAGCTCGCCACTTGATGCGCCGGCGGCCTCTCTCACAGCTGGGGCTAGCTAGCAGCGACTCATTTGGGAGCCACTAATCGATGGTGACCTTTACCCCTAGAACCATCCACCTTTCTTTTTACGCTTTGCATCGCTCCTCGCTGCTGACTCGTTCATGCTTTTCCATAGGTTATTCTTTCCCCCGGCCACCGCTTCCAACTGCGTATCGGAGAGCTCGCCACTTGCTGCAGCTGAGGCTTCTGCATCCATAAAGGCGTGGGCTTCCTCTTCGGTAAATTCCAGACCGTGGGCTTTGGCTTCTTTGACGGCATTGGTGATAAACGCTGCCAAGCTGGCTGCTGCAACGGCGGCGTCCGCATCGTTGCCATTGACCGCCGCCTCTGCATCTGCAGTGGCTTTGTCAAACCCCAGCTTTGCCAACATCTCTGGATCTTTACTTACTAGTTCTGTGAATTTTTCAACATGAGCTTTTGTCATTTAATTCTTCCTTTATGTAATTGAACAAATTAATTTAATCATGGGTATTTGGGAATGTCAAAGGGTGTTTTACTAACTTTTTGTAAATTTAATCAATATTTAAATTACTAAGTACTAATTTTGATCTTTGCGAGAGGCCTGTCTGTCGAAACGAATATGGCTGGGTATGGGATATCGGTGATTTCAAGCCCACAACAAACGCCAGCGGTTGAACCAAAGGCCCAGGAAACCAAAGCGCAAACCCCAAAGACTCAACAGGTGGAGCCACGAATCCATCAAGCGGCAGCCACTATTGCCGCACAGCCCAAAGATCCGTCAAATGCTCCACCCAGCGAATGTGATTGGGACAGCACATCATTGGATTTGACGCCCGCATCAGGCTTGCGCCCTGGTCATTACATTCATGTGGTGGCCGCTCAATCTGCGGTGGTCTGCTGGAAGGACTCAGCACAGGCAGAGCGACAAATCACATTGAAGCCATCAGAGAACATCACGCTGGAAGGACGGCCACCTTTTCACCTTCAAAGCACTGATCTCAGTGGCATCAAGATTTACTACCTGGGTAACTTGATTCGCACTCCCACTGTGGGCGTTCAGTATGTTTTGTTGGGTAAAAACTAAGACGCCAATCAGCGTGACCTTAAGTTGGTCCGTCCCGTTGCTGGACGCTGTAGTCCCGGAATTCATCTACCCCCAGTAGCGACCTGTCGGTTCAACCCGACACCTTGTGACCAGGGGGTGACCACAAACAATCCAGGTTGACCGTCCCGTTGCTGGACGCTGTTGACCTCGTACTGATCTACCCAACCACTTACTGTCGGTTCAACCAGACACTTTGAGGCCAGGGGCTGACCACACGCAAGCCTGATAAACCATTTCGTTGCTGGGCGCTCAAATGACAACAACGCCTCGATTCACCTCATGGCGGCAGACTCTACGAAATGGGTGATTGCTTTTGAAATGTCGGCCATGGACCGGCTGGCTATAGGGTCATCCATATAAAACAACAAATCATGCGAATAGCAGCCATAGCTGATGGCATGGGCCATACGGGCCGTATTGATGACTTTGGCGCGGCTGATTGAAAGTTCCCGCCGTCTTCATGAGAAAGGAGCCGACTCTCATCGGCTCCGGCAGTACGTTCAATGCTGGGTGTCGTGGCTACACTGCGGTCTTCAGGGCGCGGTTACCGAGAACCGGTTCAACCAGGTATGGCACTACGTGAATCTAAAACTATCTGGTTGATCCGCACAACAGTACGCTGAATATCGCGATGGCTAGTGCTGCAGCCGCGTCTGCCTTGGCTTTGTCCAAGCCAGACCTCACCGTAGTGACACTTTGTT
>Ga0209355_1001519_pt1 | contig 13125 bp, 6 predicted proteins | sample LauGreSBDMM110SN_3_FD_187563 | JGI IMG/M metagenome (GOLD analysis project Ga0209355, IMG submission 187563) | Freshwater lake microbial communities from Lake Michigan, USA - Sp13.BD.MM110.SN (SPAdes) (version 2) | ecosystem: Environmental > Aquatic > Freshwater > Lake | place: Lake Michigan, USA...
TACGACGACTTGTCCAAGCAGGCCGCCGCGTATCGGCAGCTGTCGCTGATTTTGCGCCGTCCGCCGGGCCGTGAAGCCTATCCGGGCGACGTGTTCTATCTCCACAGCCGTTTGCTCGAGCGCGCGGCCAAGCTGCGTGAAGACGACGGCGTGGTCGATGGCAAGACGATCCTCAAGCCGGGTGGCTCGCTCACCGCGCTGCCGATCATCGAAACGCAGGCCGGTGACGTCTCGGCGTACATCCCGACCAACGTCATCTCGATCACCGACGGACAGATCTTCCTGGAAACGGACCTCTTCAACGCCGGCATTCGCCCGGCCGTGAACGTCGGTATCTCGGTGTCGCGCGTTGGTGGCTCGGCCCAGACCAAGGCCATGAAGAGTGTGGCCGGCCGTCTCCGTCTCGACCTCGCGCAGTTCCGCGAACTCGAAGCCTTTGCCGCGTTCGCGTCGGACCTCGATCCCGCCACCAAGCGTCAGCTGGAGCGTGGAGCCCGCACCGTCGAAATCCTCAAGCAGGGACAGTACCAGCCCATGCCGTTCGAGGAGCAGGTGATGGTGATCTACGCCGTGACCAACGGCTTGCTCGACGCGATCGACACGGGCAAGGTGCGCGCGTGGGAGAAGGGATTCCTCGAGTTCATGCGCGCGCAGTTCCCGCAGGTCGCAGATACGGTGCGCACCAGCAAGGCGCTTTCGAAGGACATGGAAGCGGAGCTGAAGCGCGGCATCGAGCAGTACTCCAAGAGCCTGTAACATGGCCAAAGGCCGCGAACTCAAGGGGCGCATCAAGTCCGTCGAAAACACGCGCAAGATCACGCGCACGATGGAAATGGTCGCCACCTCCAAGATGAAGCGCGCGGCGGATCGCGTGTCGTCCGCGCGTCCGTACGCGCTGGCGCTTGGCGAGGTGCTGTCGCACGTCTATACGCCGGAACTGGCGGAGCGTTTCCCGCTCCTTCGCCGCCCGACGCAGATCAAGAACGTGGCGCTGGTGGTGCTCACGGCGAATCGCGGCCTCTGCGGCGCGTTCAATACCAACCTGCTGCGTGAGGCGCGCGCGCGTCTCGCCGAGCTGGAAGGGAAGGGCATCAGCGTCGAGCTGCACATCGTCGGTCGCAAGGGTATCGGCTTCTTCAAGTATCTCGGTCGCGACCTCGCGTCGCAGCGTGCCGATATCAGCGACAAGCCCACGTCGGCCGATGCTACGTCACTCATTGATACGCTCATGACGCGCTTCGCGTCGGGTGATCTCGATGCGGTGCACGTCACCTACGCCAAGTACAAGTCCGCGCTCTCCACGCCGCCGGCCACCGAACAGGTGTTGCCGGTCGTGGCCCCGACGACCACTGGGGCCGGGCTATCGCGCGATTTCATTCTCGCGCCGTCGGCCGACGAGATCCTCGAAGCGTTGTTGCCGCTGTATGTGCGCAACACCGTGTACCGGGCGCTCGTGGAAACGGCCGCGGGTGAGCAGGGCGCGCGTCGGACGGCGATGAAAAACGCCACCGACAACGCGACCGAGATGCTGCAACTGCTCAAGCGCACGTACAACTCCGCGCGGCAAGCGCAGATCACGCAGGAAATCGCCGAAATCGTCGGCGGCGCATCGGCACTGCAGGGCTGATTTCCCTATCTCCACATAGAGTCTCATGGCTACCACTGCCGCGCCGACCACTGTCGGCAAGATCATTCAGGTTATCGGTCCCGTCATCGACGTGGCCTTCGACAACGATCATCTGCCCGAGTTGTACAACGCGGTGCGGGTGGAAGGCACGGCGCCTGATGGACAGGTGATCTCCGTGACCGCCGAAGTGCAGCAGCACATCGGTCGCAACCAGGTTCGCGCCGTCGCCATGTCGAGCACCGACGGCGTCACGCGTGGCATGGACGTGATCGACACCGGTGGCGCGATCACCGTGCCCGTCGGCGCGCCCGCGCTCGGCCGCATTCTGAACGTGCTCGGTGAGCCCGTTGACGAAGGCGCCCCGATCCCGAAGGACGCGCTGCGCTGGCCCATCCACCGCAAGCGTCCCGACTTCGTCGATCTGCTCCCGAAAACGGAAGTGTTCGAAACTGGCATCAAGGTCGTCGATCTCGTGGCCCCGTTCGTGAAGGGTGGCAAGATCGGACTCTTTGGCGGCGCCGGCGTCGGCAAGACCGTCATCATTCAGGAGCTCATCAACAACGTCGCGAAGGGACACGGTGGTAAGTCCGTGTTTTGCGGCGTCGGTGAGCGTACGCGCGAAGGCAACGACCTGTATCTCGAGTTCCAGGAAGCTGGCATTCTCGACAAGGTCGCGCTGATCTACGGACAGATGAACGAGCCGCCGGGAGCGCGCCTCCGCGTGGCGCTCGCCGGTCTCACCGTCGCCGAGTATTTCCGCGACGTCGAGAACGCCGACGTGCTCGTGTTCGTCGACAACATCTTCCGCTTCACGCAGGCCGGTTCGGAAGTGTCCGCGCTACTGGGCCGCATGCCGAGCGCCGTGGGGTACCAGCCCACGCTCGCCACGGAAATGGGCGAACTGCAGGAGCGCATCACGTCCACGCGTAACGGCTCGATCACGTCGGTGCAGGCCATCTACGTGCCGGCCGACGACTTGACCGATCCGGCGCCCGCCACCGCGTTCGCCCACTTGGACGCCACGGTCGTGCTTAACCGCAAGATCACCGAGCTTGGCATCTATCCCGCCGTGGACCCGCTCGACTCCACCTCGCGCATCCTCGACGCGCAGTACATCGGTGAGCGTCACTACAACGCGGCCACCACCACGCAGCGCATCCTGCAGCGGTACAAGGAGCTCCAGGACATCATCGCGATTCTTGGCATGGACGAACTGTCCGAAGACGACAAGAAGATCGTGGGTCGTGCGCGCCGTCTGCAGCGTTTCATGTCGCAGCCGTTCGCCGTGGCCGAGCAGTTCACGGGCATCCCCGGCAAGTATGTGAAGCTTGAGGAGACGATCTCCTCGTTCGAGCGGATCTGCGCCGGTGAGTTCGACAACCTGCCGGAGCAGGCGTTCTTCATGGCCGGTGGCGTGGACGACGTGGTCGCCAACGCGAAGAAGTTCCAGAGCTGATCGCATGAGCGACTCACTCAAGGTGTCGGTGATTTCCCCCGAGCGCGTGCTCTTCGAGGGTACCGCGCGGGGCGTCATCGCGCCGGCGTTCGACGGCGAGATGGGAATCTTACCAATGCACGCGCCGCTGATGACGCTGTTGGGCAAGGGGACGCTGCGGCTCGACACGGCCGAGGGCGAACAGCGCTTCGGCATCGAGGGGGGCTTCCTGCAGATCATCGACGATCAAGTACGCGTTGTAACGGAACACGCCACGGCGATCAGCGCGGAGTAGTCCGAGCGTGTAGCACGAACGCCTCGGCGCAGGGAACGAACGCACTTCACACGCGGGGCATGGGTCACACCATGTGCCGCGTGTCCTGTTTCCGGCACACGGCGGTCCGTCATTTTCCTGTTTTCGGTATTTTCTCCTCAACGTATCGGCGATCTGGTCCGTAAGATATGCGGGGCGACCGGTAGTGCACCGTCGTCTGGCAGCTCGCGTCGCCGTGGTCGTGATCGCATCATATCTGCTCGCGTTTTCACTTACAGTCATGCCTCTTCGTGTCGTCGTTTTCGGCCAGGTTCCGGCGTCTGTTCCCGAACTGCTGGCCCACCTAACGCCCACGCTCGATGCGTCGGTACTCGGATATCACACCGACTCCACGTCGGCGCGTGCCGCGCTCTCTCCCGTCCCCGATATTGCGCTGGTGAGTGCGCAGCTGGCCGACATGTCGGGTTTCGCGTTCGTGCAATCACTCGCGGCGTCCGAGCGTCCCACGGCGATCGTGTTCGCTTCCGCGCGTGAAGAGGATGCGGTGCACGCGTTCGAACTGCAGGCCACCGACTTCGTGCCGGTACCGGTCGTGGCCGTGCGTCTGCGTGATGCGATGACGCGTGCGCGTCAGCAGGTGTTGCAGGTGGCCTTACTGCGCACCGCCGACGAGCTGCAGCGTCTGATCGGCGAAGCGAACGCGTCGGGCAGTCGCGAGCTTGGTACGCTGTTCTCGCGCGCGGCCGGTAGCGGTCAGCTTAGCGGCAACGCACACGCCGGCGTGCTCGATCAGGTAAACGGCGGTGACGCCCGTCGCCGCAAACGGGCGACTGGGCAGTCCACGGGAACGCTGATTCCGTCCACGCCATGGCGCGCCGCGCGTGCCACCGAGCCTTCGGTCGGGCGCTTCGCGCGCGACGAGGCTGAGGAGCCGGTGCTCGATCTGGCGCAGGACGACGGCGGTCGCGCGTCATCCGGCTCCGGCGAGGCCCGTCCGCTCCGCGTCTTGGTGCGGGAGGGGCGGCGCACCCGCTTTGTGCCGCTGTCGGACGTCGATTGGTTTGAGGCCGACGGTAATTACATCCTGGTGCACGCGGCCGGCGAGAAGTACCGCACCCGTGGCACCATTACGGCCATCGAGTCCGCACTCGATCCGCGCCAGTTCGTGCGCATCCACCGGCGCATCGTGGTCAACATGGATCGCGTGCGGGAGATGTCGCCGTTGCCGGGTGGCGACGGCTTGCTGATGCTCGGCGACGGGTCTACGCTGCGCCTGTCACGGACCTATCGGTCGCGGGTGCGCTGATCGGCGCGGGTTGTCCCCCGAAATTGCGAAGGCACGAGGCCGCCAGACGTTTGGCGGCCTCGTGGCGTTGGGTCGGCATATTTCCTCGCCCCGATCGGGCCCGCGTTCCAATTGACAGTCCCGTGCTAACTGCTACCTTAGCGCTTCCGTTATGATGCAGTGATCCGCGCAGTGAATGAGTAAAAGTTCGTGTTGTCCCCACCGCTGTCGTACCCACCCCACGTGTTTTCCCGCCGCCGCGCCCCTGCGCCGGCGCTTTTCAGTGCCAAGTCGGTATTCTGCGGCCGCCGAAAGGTGAGCCGACGGGATCGCCCTGGCGTTGCAGACGTAGTCGATGCGGTCCCACCGGCCGACACGTTGTCCCGCAGTACTAGCCTCCCGGAGGAGCAGATGAAGGCTTTCGGACGTCGTATGTGGTTTATCGCGACGGTCCTAGGCGTGGTGGCAGTTGCCACGCCGATCACCGCCGCCCAGGCCCAGACCGGTAAGTTGACCGGCGTGGTGAACGACGCGGAAAGCGGAAAGCCCGTTGAGGGCGTTTCGGTGATCATTCAGGGCACAACACTTGGCGCCAACACGAACGCGGCTGGACGCTACTTCATCATCTCCGTCCCACCGGGCAATTACACGGTGCAGGCGCGGCGGCTTGGGTTCCAAAGCATCAACACCACCGATGTGCGGATCGCCATCGATGTCACCCGCGAGCAGAACTTCAAGCTCCGCGCCACGAACCAGACCCTCGCGGCCGTGACCGTGCAGGCGGAGAAAACCCCGCTGATCGAACGTGGCCAGGTGGGCTCCGGTAGCTCAATTACTGAAGAGCAGATCCAATCGCTCCCGGTGACGTCCATCGCCGGTGTGTTGGCGCTGCAGCAGGGCTTCCAGGAAGTCCCGCAGAACACCAGCCTGATCTCTGTCGCGGAAGAGCAGCGCAACACGTCGGCGCCGATCCGGGTGCGCGGCAGTCGCGGTGGCTCCACGCTATCGATGATCGACGGCGTGCCGATCAACAATTCGATCTTCGGTTCGAACGCGATCGACATCAACTCCTTTGCGGTGAGTGGCGTGGACTTCCGCCGCGGCAACATGGACCCGCAGTACGGCAATGCCCTGTCGGGTATCGTCAACAGCTCCATTCGCGAAGGCGGATCGCAGGTCTCTGGCTCCATCAGCTTCCAGAACGGGACCTTGCCGGGCGAGCTGTTTAACTCGACCCAGGACAAACTGGGCGGCAACAATCTGCTGCGCGGCTACTTGGCCGGCCCGGTACCGGGGACGAACTCCAAGCTCCGCTATTCCGTGTCGGGTCAGGTCGAAAGCGCCGCCGCGCGCGTGCTCGAGTTCGATCAGGACATCTTCTCGGTGAATCAGAACGTGGAGCGCTCGGAGGTACTCCCCGCCTATTCGCGCGACCTGATCAAGGGGTGGCAGGCCTTTGGTGGCCGCCAGAATGCGCAGTTCGTGGGCAAGCTCACCTTCCTGCCGTTCGACAATACCAAGATCAATTTCACCGCCATCGGTGCGGAGCGGGCCAATCGTCCGTACGATCGTCGCTTCATGTTCTCGTACCAGCCTGACCCGCTGTCGCTGGTCACGAATCGCGCCGATTCGTTGTACGTGATCAACGACCAAGGGCTCGTGCTGCAGCGCGATCTCACGCCGACGGCCATTCGCGACAAGAGCAACATGTACATCCTGTCGCTCGTGCAGAACTGGGGCCGGAGCTCGCTCACGCTGCGTGCGGCCCAGCTGGAATTCGAACGGGTTACCTGCCCGATCTATCGCGGCGTCTGTCTGCCCGCGCCGTTTTGCCAGGCCAACTTTGCCCAGGGCTTCATCAACCCCTCACCGACGCTCTGTAACACGGTCCCCGACCAAGGCGCGACCGGTCAGCTGTTTGGTGGTGAGCAGTTCACCGATCGGACCTTCCGCGCCGACCTGAAGTCACAGATCACCGATCACAACGAATTGCAGATCGGTGCGCAGTTGGTCACCCACGATTTGGTCTACAGCGATCGCGCGGCCGGCCCAGGCCAGTCGGGCATTACGCCGCTCACCTATCAGGTATACCGCGCTAACCCGTACGACGCGGCGGCCTATGTGCAGTCGGTGATCGAGTACGATTTCCTCAGCATTCGACTGGGCGGCCGGTTTGACTACGGGGTGGCTCGCGGTCGCAGCTTCGCCAATCCGCTCGACCCGGCCAACGCCACCACGGCCCGTGAGGTCTGCAATGGCACCGCGGTCGCCGGCAAGCGTTTGGTGAATGCCCAGGGTCAGCCGTACGGCACCACGGGCTGTTTCGCCTCGAAGGAGAACCCCGCCACCAAGCGTCCGATCCTGCTCGACTCGGCCGCCTCGATCGCGCAGGGCGACGACTTCGCCGCCGCGCGCGCGCGCACGGCTTTCAGCCCGCGCATCGGCGTCAACTTCCCGCTCACCGAGCGGTCGCAGCTGTTCTTCAACGCCGGCCGGTACACCAAGGTCCCCAACTACGCCGACGTGTATCGAAACACCGGTACCGGTACGGTGGCGGGCCGCACGGGTGCGGGCGACCGGTACTGTGGAGCCGAGCAGGTGAAGCCCGGAACCACGGAGTGCGCTCCCGACATCCGCACCAGCAACCCGACGTACGTGGGCAACGTGAACCTGCTGCTCGAGGAAGCCAAGTCGTACGAAGTGGGCTACTCGACCACGCTCGGTGCGCAGAACAACTACGGCCTCCAGGTCGCGGTGTACAATCGGTCGGAAACCGGCCTCACCGGTATCCGCACCAGCCGCGCCACCAATGACATCGGTTCCACCTACGATGGCTCGGCGCCGCAGTATCGCGTGGTGGTGAACGGGGACTTCCTCACCGCCCGCGGGATGGAAGCCTCGCTCGACCGCCGCTTGTCGAACCGATATCAGTTCAGCGTGAACTACGGCCTCGCGCGTTCCACCACGAACTCGCAGGCCCCCGACCGGGCCGATGAAATTGCCCGCACCGAAGCCAACCGCGTCCAGCTCATCGAAACGCTGACCGACGGCAACATCACGCACACGGCCAACCTGTCCGTCACGTACCGCGTGCAGAACGACCTGCCGACGCTGCCGCTCAACGCCGGACGTCTGCTGCGCAACACCACGGTCAGCTATACCTACCAGATCCGCAGCGGCAATCCGTACACGCCGGTTCGCGCCACGTCGCTGGCCAATATCGGCGTCACGAACAACGCCTCTGATATCAACTCGGGCACGGCGCCGAGCGTGCAGGATATGGGGTTGCAGCTCGACAAGCGGTTTGCCATCCGCAACGTGAACTACTCCGCCTTCTTCCGCGTGAGCAACCTGCTCGACCGAAAGAATTGCGCGCAGGTGTTCGTGAATACCGGCAAGTGCGACGCCGGTCTGCGTGACTTCCAGAACCGCCGCGTCGGTAACACGGGCGACGTGAGCACGTCGACTGGGTACGACCAACCTGAATATATCGGTGCCCGCCGTAGCCTGTTCGCCGGCATCACCGTCAGCTTCTAAGTCTCCTTCCCGAGCACGATGACTCTCATCATGGATTCCATCAGCATTTGCCTGGCCACGTCCCAGCGCCGCCTTCGGGCGGCCGCGGCGACGGTTGTGGTCGCGGCCGGCGCCATCGGTATGCCAGCCACGATGCTGGCACAGGGGGGGCTCACGCCGCCCATCACCAGCATCGACAGCATGCGCGCCGATGGCAGCTTCGTCACCATCCCGCTGTCCGCCGCGACGAGAGGGTTTAGCCTCTTCGCCGGTGAAGATTTCGCCTGTGGTACCTACCGCGGTACGGGCGACATGACCGGCGGCACGCAAAACGAAGGGGGACCCGTCTCCAACCAGGCGGGCGGTACCACCGCGTGCGTGGCGAGCCAGCGCGGCTTCTACTTCGAGATGCCCATCGTCGGCGGCGCGGGGCCAAACGAATGGCGCAAGATTCGCGCGGTATACCCGAACGCCCGCACCATGCTGGGCAATCCCGGTTACACGGGCTTCCACACCTTTACCGTGGGCAATCCCCGCAAGGTGTCCCTGGGCGCGGCTGACGGGCAGTTCGGCAAAACGTTTTCTGGCCTGACCTCCGCGGCCGACGGTTCGTGCCGAGCCAACTCGAACACGTTTCGCTTTCTTGGCAACTCGTTGCTGGCCACGAAGGATTGTCCTGAGACGTGGGGCTCCGAAGGGTTCAAGGGCAAGGCGGTCATTCCCGACGCCACGTGGCTCGATCGCTTCAAGGCGAATCCCACGGGCTTTGCCTGGGATGAGTGGAAGCTTCCGACCACCTCGTACGACCCCAAAAACACGCTGGGTACCCAGCAGCTGTACGGCTACATGTCCGACTACTACCGTGAGCAGAAGCTTCGGTTCGGGTCGGTGGTGTCGGGAGGTGCCGGTACGCCGAGTGAGCAGGGCTATCCGCTCGGCATCGAGTTCAAATTTGAGGCATTCCAGTTCGGCAACCCCGCCGTGCGCAACACCATCTGGTATCAGCTCACGATGGTGAACAAGAGTGCCGACGTGTACGGCACGGGCGTCGATTACGACTCGTTGTACTATGGCCTTGGCCCGGGCATGGCGTCGAACCAGAACAACAACGCCATGTACTTCCAGCCCCAAGAGGGCTCGGTCTACATCGTTCGCTCGGGTGCGTCGGGCAATTGCAACGCGACCTCGTACCCGAAGCGGTATGCCGGGCAGACGGCTGGATGCAACAGCACCGCCGCCGGTTTCGGCGGTGGCGCCATGGTGATCACGTTCCTCAAGTCGCCGTTGGGTGACCTGCGCAACAAGCTGTTCTCCCAACCCGCCAGCCCGTACTACGCGCCCAATCATCGCAACGCCGGTGATACCATCACCTATAATCACGCGGCGTCGGGTGGCTTCGGTAACAACAACTTGCAGTTCAGCCAGCGTGGCGCGTTCGGTATGGTCTCGGGTATCGAGTCCGCCTACCTCGATGAACGCACACCGGCTCAGTTGGGCGCCACAGACTATCTCTTCAAGTTCATGCCGGACGAGTGGAGCGGGGTCGTTCCCGATGCGTCCCAGGCGCGTTTCAACAAGTTCGTGCCGGGCAGCACCACCAACCCGGTTAATGGCCAGCCCTTCGGCAAGTGGGACTACAACAAGGACGGCGTTCAGGACACCATCTCGGTGCCCGGTTGCGGCAGCCGCGGCTGTCACGTGCTGTGGAGTGATACCATCCCGGGCGGCTATCGCAATGCCAGCTGGGGCAACATCATGAACACGGTCACGGCCGGACCGTTCAAGCTGCGCTCCAACGACACCACGCAGTTCCTGTTCGCCTTTACGTGGGGCCCCGACTCGCTGCAGACGCGCACCCGCGTGGATGCAATGCTCAACACGTACCTCACGAATTACGCTGGCCCGACGCCGATGGCGTTACCGGCCATCACCGCCGGCGTGACGTACACCATCGCGTCCGCCGAGTTTGTCGACTCGTCGCGCGCTGGTGTGGCCGACGCATCGGTGGGGTCGCAGATCACGATTCGCTACCCACGGATCTCCCCGGTCGACCAGTATCTCCTTCGCCAGATCGCCAAGATCCGGCAGGATTCGGTTGACAACGTGGTGAGTGTGCGCCGCGTCTTGCGCCTCAACCCCGGTCTGTTGGATCGCATGACGGCGCGCGCCAATGATAATCTCGCGGCCATTTATATCTTCAAGTCGTGCAACCAGGGCACCACATGGACGACGAGTAGCGGCAATGTGGGGGCGTGCGTGGATGCCCCCACTCGCAACATCGATAACGGTGTGCCGGCGTTCTCGTGGCGTCCGTGGGCGACGACCACGTACACCAACGGCGTGCCTGCCGCGGCGAGCGTCTCGGAGTTCGTCATGGGTGGCCGGACGTACGTGTACTCGCTGGTGACGCGCACAAAAGGCTTCGCCGACTTCGCCCTCGTGGACAGCACGAGCGCGGGGTTTGTGGCCACCGATGTGCAGATCGCGCTCAACGTCACCAAGGACACGATCAGTGCGGCCTTGGCGGGAAGCGGACCGACCACGATTACGGCGTACGCGCCGATCACGAATGCGGCGGGCCGTTCCTTCGCTCGGGTCGACACGGCCACGGTGTTCGGCAAGGCCACGCAGGACGTGATCCTCGGCAACGTGTCCAATTCCGCGACGGGCCGCACCCGGCTGGTGTACGCCAACCAGTTCATCGTGCGCAAGACCGTCGACACGCTCACCAGTGCCGCGTCCACCACGATATCGGCCCGCTTTATTGTCCCGAGCGCCACCACCTCACCGACCGGTCCGCGGGTCGTGAATTTCACGGCTCGGGAGCAGCAGTTCACGGCGAGCGCCAACATTCCAGTCCGTATCGGTGCGAGCTTGTTCACCGGGACGAACCGCGGCGTGATTGGCTCCTCGCGCCTGTTCCTCGATACGATCGCGGCCCCCGCCAACAACATGGGCTACGTGTGGGTCACGCAGGACGGTAAGCCGATCTACATGACCAACGACCAGTACGCGGCCAACTACGAAAGCGATCAGCTTTCGTCGCCGTTCTATCCTGGCTATACGGTCCGCTCGCGCGACAGCTCGAATGCGGCCACCGGTCTTCGCCAGGAACAGCTCGCGTCGGGTACGGTGCGCGATCGTGATTATTTGATCCGTGCACCCGGTGACACGGTCCAGCCGGGCGCAAAGCAGTTCGCCATGACTACGCGGCCGATCATTGCGGTCACCGGCAACACGTTGCCGAAGCGCGTGCAGGGTGGTGCGTATACGCTCACGTGGCAGACCGATCCGTGGGGGCCCAAGGCGCCGTTCCGTCTCGATCCGCCGCAAGCGCTGCAGGCATCCGTTGACAGCTCGCTGAACGAAGCGTCCAAACTGGCCACGAACCTCACGATCATCGACGCGAAGTACAACGCCATGATCGGCGCGAGCGCGGCTCGTCCGCTGGTCCGTGTGCGCGTGCCGTTCACGATGAAGTACACCGACGCCGAAGATGGTCGGGTGGAAGACGTGAAGTTTGCCATGCTGGCGCGACCGACCACGCAGGCTCGGACGCGGCTCATGGGCTCTGGCAACGACACGATCCGGGTGAACGTGCCCGATACGCTCTGGTTGCCGGGCGATACGCTGTACGTGATGCAGCGCGTGCCCACCGACAGCGCCGTCTCGATTGGCGGTGTCCGCGCCCTCGTGCTGGCCACCGACGCCGAGGGCGGTGCGAATGCTTTCCGGCCGATTCGTGTGCTGGCCGACTCCATTGGACTGAGCAAGTTCATGGTGGCGTGCGTTTCCAACGCCACGTCCAGCGGTACGCGGACGAACACGTTTGACCAGCAGACCTGTAACCCGCTGGTGATCAACACGCGTGGCGCCACACCGACCGGCGGGTATCTGCCGGTGGCCGCGAATTGGACGCAGTTTTTCGAGCTAACGAAAACCTTCGATCCGCGCTCGGTGTTCAGCCTCGTCGCCACGCCGTTCTCGTCGTCCAACGCGATCACCAAAGCGACGCTCGCCAAGATCAGCGTTGTGCCTAACCCGTACATCGTCCGCTCGGATGTCGACAACGTTAATGCGGCGAATCGGACCTCGGTCGGCAACATCGTGTTCACGGGCCTGCCCGACGAAGGCACGGTGCGCATCTACTCGTTGTCCGGTCAGTATCTGCAGGAACTCAAGTGGACGGCGAGCGATCTGCTGCGCGCCGGCAACAACTCCACCTCTGGCGACCTCCCATACAATCTCCGAACGCGCGAGGGTGTCGACCTCGGTTCGGGGCTCTATGTATTCGTTGTGACTGCCACTGGTGAGCGCGGAAAGAACCAGGTGCATCGCGGTAAGTTCGTGATCATCCGTTAACGGAGTCGAGATGAAGATTATACGGAACATCGGTGTGCTCGGAGCCGTCACGACCCTGCTGGCAGCGCCGCTGTGCGCGCAGGGTCCAGGTGGTCTCCTCCCGACACCGGAAACCAAGGCCACGCGCCAGGGCACGCGTGGCGCCAACTTCCTGCACATCGGTATTGGCGCCCGCGGGGGCGCCATGGCTGGGGCGATCGGTGGGACGGTGAGTGGTCCTACCGCGTGGTACTGGAATCCAGCCGGCGCCGCCACCAGCGAAACGATTTCCGGCGCGGGTGGATACCAGCAGCTTTACGGTGACCTCGGGCTCACGCAGTCCTATGCGGCGCTTTCTGTGCCGCTGCTTGGCGGGGTCGTGGGCGTCACGCTCAACTCGCTGTCGTCCGGTGAAATTCGGCGCACCACGGAGCAGAATCCGTTTGGCGAGCGCCTCGGTGGGTCGACCTTTGCGTGGACCTCCTCCGCCGCCAGCCTGGGATACGCCAAGCGCCTGACCGACCGTTTGAACATCGGCACGCAGCTCAAGTACATCACCGAAGGCATCACCGACGCCAACACCGCGTGGGTCGCGGCCGATATCGGCACCCAGTTCAACACGGGCCTGTATGGCGTCACCATCGGCG
>Ga0209355_1001522_pt1 | contig 13094 bp, 12 predicted proteins | sample LauGreSBDMM110SN_3_FD_187563 | JGI IMG/M metagenome (GOLD analysis project Ga0209355, IMG submission 187563) | Freshwater lake microbial communities from Lake Michigan, USA - Sp13.BD.MM110.SN (SPAdes) (version 2) | ecosystem: Environmental > Aquatic > Freshwater > Lake | place: Lake Michigan...
CACACGCCAAAAAGTTGTCTTCGGGCAAACCTTTTTCGCGCGCGGCAGCACGCGCTTTGTCAATCACGTTGGTCATGTCCCAAGGTGCCAAGAACTGGCCTTTTTTGATGTTCACCGGCTTGCCTGATTGAGCCACAGCGCGGATGAAATCGGTTTGTCTGCACAAAAACGCCGGGGTTTGCAACACATCGACCACGGCGGCCACAGCGGCTACTTGCGATTCATCATGCACATCGGTCAACACCGGCAGGTGAAGTTGTCGGCGTACCTCATCCAAAATTTTCAAACCGGCGTCCATACCGACGCCGCGCTGGGTGCTGCCGGAAGATCGGTTGGCCTTGTCGAACGAGCCTTTGTAAACGAGAGGAATGCCCAGACCACTGCAAATCTCTTGCAACTGTCCGGCCACGTCCAAAGACATTTGTAAACCCTCTATGGAGCAAGTGCCGGCAATCAAAAAAAAGCGATGCTCTAAACCGGCGTCAAAGCCGCAGAGTTTCATGCCACCACCTTGAGTTTTTGACGCTCGGATTGGTAGGAAAGAGCTGCGCGCACAAAAGCATTGAACAGCGGGTGACCGTCCCAAGGTGTGGACTTGAACTCGGGGTGGAATTGCACGCCTATGTACCAGGGATGAACGCTGCGCGGGAGTTCGACGATTTCGGTCAGGTGCTCTTGCTGCGTGAGCGCGGAGATGACCAGTCCAGCACCGCGCAATTTATCGAGGTAATTCACATTCGCTTCATAGCGATGGCGATGGCGCTCGGTGACCACATCGCCGTAAATTTCGTGTGCCAACGTGCCTTTGGACACGTTGGAGGTTTGCGCGCCTAAGCGCATGGTGCCGCCCAGGTCAGACTTGGTATCGCGTTGCTTGATGCTGCCGTCAGCGTCTTTCCATTCGGTGATCAAGGCGATGACCGGGTGCGGGCCGTCCGGCTCGAACTCGGTGCTGTTCGCATCTTTCAAACCAGCCACATGGCGGGCGTATTCGATGGTGGCGATTTGCATGCCCAGGCAAATGCCGAGGTACGGCACTTTGTGTTCCCGCGCATAACGGGCCGCACAAATTTTGCCTTCGGTACCGCGTTTACCAAACCCACCGGGCACCAGAATCGCATCGAAACGCGAGAGCTGCGCCGTGTTTTCAGGCGTCAGGATTTCAGAATCTATGTATTCGATATGCACCCGCGCGTGGTTACGGATACCGGCGTGGCGCAGCGCTTCATTCAGCGACTTGTAGCTGTCGGACAGGTCAACGTATTTGCCGACCATGGCGATACGCAACTCGAACTCGGGGTGCTCGACCGCGTGCACCAGTTCGTCCCAGCGCTTCAAGCTGGCAGGCGGCGTGTTGAGTTTGAGTTTTTCGCAAATGAGCGCGTCCAGCCCTTGCTCGTGCAACATGCGCGGTACTTTGTAAATCGTGTCTACGTCCCACATGGAGATCACACCCCATTCGGGCACATTGGAGAACAAGGAGATTTTCGAGCGTTCTTCCTGCGGAATAGGCCGGTCGGCGCGGCATACCAGGGCGTCGGCCTGTATACCGATTTCGCGCAGTTTTTGCGCGGTGTGCTGGGTGGGTTTGGTTTTGAGTTCACCGGCCGCTGCTATCCAAGGCACATAACTCAAATGCACAAATGCGGCGTTGTGCGGGCCCATGCGCAGGCTCATTTGGCGCACGGCTTCCAAAAACGGCAGCGATTCGATGTCACCCACCGTACCGCCGACTTCAACAATGGCCACTTCCACCGCGTCCGGCGTGTCAACACCGGCACCGCGCTTGATGAAGTCCTGAATTTCGTTGGTGATGTGCGGAATGACTTGCACCGTGGTGCCGAGGTAGTCGCCGCGCCGCTCTTTTTCCAGCACGCTTTTGTAAATTTGGCCGGTGGTGAAGTTGTTGGTGCGGCGCATGCGCGTGGTGATGAAACGCTCGTAGTGGCCTAAATCCAGGTCGGTTTCTGCGCCATCTTCGGTGACAAACACCTCGCCGTGCTCGAATGGCGACATGGTGCCGGGGTCGACGTTGATGTAAGGATCCAGCTTGATGAGGGTGACTTTAAGGCCGCGCGATTCAAGAATCGCGGCTAAAGAGGCGGCGGCGATTCCCTTGCCCAGGGAAGACACCACACCGCCGGTGACAAACACAAATTTGGTCATGTCCAAAGCGGGAACGCACGGTTCCCTGTAGGTGGAAAAAGAGATTATAGGGGGGTGGTGTTGGCCCTCTGCTACATTGCGCCCCATGGTTGCACTTCTCAACAAACACATCGTCCTCGGCTTGAGCGGCGGCATTGCCTGTTACAAAGCCGCAGAACTCTGCCGCGCAGTGGTCAAGCAGGGCGCGACAGTGCAAGTGGTGATGACCGAGGCCGCGGCGCAGTTCATCACGCCGGTGACCATGCAGGCTTTGAGTAACCGCCCGGTGTTTGTCTCGCAATGGGACGCGCGCGAACCGAACAACATGGCGCACATCAATCTCAGTCGCGAAGCAGACGCCATTTTGGTGGCTCCGGCCAGCGCCGATTTCATGGCTAAATTGCTGCACGGCCGCGCCGACGATTTGCTCAGCCTGATGTGCTTGGCCCGCCCCTTGGAGCGCGTTCCCTTGTTGCTCGCACCCGCCATGAACCGCGAAATGTGGTCGCACCCGGCCACGCAGCGCAACATGGCGCAATTGCGCGCCGATGGCGCGCAGGTGCTGGGCGTGGGGCAGGGTGAGCAGGCCTGCGGCGAAACCGGCGACGGGCGCATGCTCGAGCCCGACGAATTGCTGTACGAAGTCATTAGCGCGTTTGCGCCCAAGCCCTTACTGGCTAAACACGTGTTGGTGTCCGCCGGGCCGACGTTTGAAGCCATAGACCCGGTGCGCGGCATCACCAATTTGTCCAGTGGAAAAATGGGTTTTGCGCTGGCGCAGGCCGCTGCGCTGGCGGGCGCACAAGTCACACTGGTGGCTGGCCCCGTATCGCTGGCCACGCCCTACGGGGTTCACCGCACGAATGTCCGCTCGGCGCTGGACATGCACGCTGCCGTCATGGCGGCGCTGTCGCGTGCAGATGTGTTTATCGCCACCGCTGCTGTAGCCGATTGGCGACCTGAGCAAGCTGCGACGCAAAAAATCAAAAAAGACGGTTCAGGCCAAATGCCTGCCATGCAATGGACCGAAAACCCGGACATTCTGGCCGAAGCCGCTGCGACTGAGCGAGCCCGCAAAGGCGACTTGTTTTGCGTCGGCTTTGCGGCGGAAAGCCATGATTTGCTGGCCCATGCACAGGCCAAGCTTCAGCGCAAGCAAGTGCCCTTGATCGTTGGGAATATTGGCTCTGAGACTTTCGGTGCAGACGACAACGCTTTGTTGCTGGTTGACGAACACGGCGCAGCCGAATGGCCGCGTGCGCCCAAAACAGACTTGGCGCAGCGCTTGGTGGCCGAGATCGCCAAACGCATACAACGCAGTTAAGGAACACCGTATGAAGTTAGACGTGAAAATTTTGGATGCGCGCTTGCGCGAAGCCATGCCGGCCTACGCCACGCCGGGTAGCGCAGGTTTGGATTTGCGCGCTTGTCTGGATGCGCCCTTGACCTTGCAAGCGAATGCGTGGCAACTGGTGCCCACGGGCATGGCCATTCATTTGAACGATCCGGCGTATGCGGCTTTGATATTGCCGCGTTCAGGCCTTGGGCACAAGCACGGCATCGTGCTGGGCAATCTGGTGGGTTTGATTGACAGCGATTACCAAGGGCAGTTGATGGTCAGCGCCTGGAACCGCAGCGATGTGGCCTTCACCATCGAGCCCATGGAGCGCATTGCGCAACTCGTCATCGTGCCGGTGGTGCAAGCCGAATTCTGCATCGTCGATGAATTCGCCGCAGCCAGCGAGCGCGGCGAGGGCGGTTACGGCTCTACCGGCAAGCGCTGATCAATGCAATAAATCGCTGCCCGGCGTAGGCGGCAGGCTGAAGAAACCCGATCCGCAAGTGCCGTGAGATATTTCCTGTGAGGTGGCGTGACGCACGCCGGTGATCTTGAGTGAAATGCGGAGCGCCATGCCCGACAGCGGGTGGTTGCCGTCTATCACCACGTGTTCCGGGTAAATATCGGTGATGGTGTAGATGACGTCTTTCGGCGCATCTTCATTGCATCCTTTGGGCAAGGCATGGCCTTCAATCGTCATGCCTTCTTCAATTTCAACGGGGAACAGCGCGCGCGGCTCCAAAAAAACCAGCAGTTCATCAAAGTCGCCAAAGGCTTCCTCGGGCTCCAGGTGCAAATCGAGCAGATCGCCGACCTCGTGGCCTTGCAAGGCTTGCTGAATCTTCTCCAGCAAATCGTGACCGCCCAAATAAAACTCGACTGGATCGTCGAGTTCGTCAAGTATTTCGCCTTGTGTGTCTTTGAGTACCCAGGTCAGGGCGACAACGCAGTCATTTGTGATGTTCATGGGGCAGAATTGTCGCAGTTTGGAGAGAGACATGAAAAAATACGATTTGCCGTCCGTGCTGGGCAGCATCAGTCCGCAAGCATTTATGCAGGACTATTGGCAGAAAAAGCCTTTGCTGATCCGCCAAGCTATTCCCGGCATGCAAGCTTTGATTTCCAGAAAAGCGTTGTTCGAACTGGCGTCTGAAGAGGATGTCGAATCCAGACTTGTCCGAGGCGATGGCGAATCACAGCCTTGGCAAATGCGCAGCGGGCCGTTCAAGCTGCGCGCATTGCCGCCTGTCAGTCGCCCGAATTGGACGCTGCTGGTGCAAGGCGTGGATTTGCATGTGGACGCATTGGCAGAGCTGCGTGACCGGTTCCGCTTCATTCCGGATGCGCGGCTTGACGATGTGATGGTCAGCTACGCCAGCGACGGCGGCGGCGTCGGCCCGCACTTTGACAGCTATGACGTGTTTTTATTGCAAGCCCAAGGGCAAAGGCGCTGGCGCATCAGCGCCCAGAAAAACTTGCAACTGCGCGATGAAGTACCGCTGAAAATCCTGTCGCAATTCAAGCCGACCAAAACCATGTTGCTAGAGGCGGGGGACATGTTGTATTTGCCGCCGCACTATGCGCATGAAGGCGTGGCAGAGGGCGAGTGCATGACGTATTCCATCGGTTTCAGAGCGCCTGAGCGCCGCGAGATGGCCGCTGAACTGCTCTCAAGAATCACTGAGCAGGAACACACTGCAGCGCCTCAGCGTTACCGCGATCCGGCTCAGGCGGCTACAGCCAAGCCCGCGCAGATTCCGAACGAGTTGCAACAGTTCGCTTTGCAAAGCGTGCAGTCACTGTTGCAGCAACCCAAGGAGCTGAATTGCGCGCTGGGCGAGTTGTTGACCGAGCCCAAGTCGCAGGTCTGGTTTGTCGCGCAAGACTGTCCACGCCGTCTTCACGCTATTTATTTGGATAAGAAAACCAGAATGCTTTATGACGGCGATTTTGTATTTATCAATGGTGAAAGTTGGCGCTGCCGCGGCGACGATGCACGCCACTTGCGCCAATTGGCAGACCAACGCCAACTCAGTGATCTAAGCGGTATTTCCCCCGAATTAGGTACTTTGATAAGAGATTGGGTGCAGGCCGGTTGGCTGCATTCTGCTGTTGCGGGTAGGGGGTAAAAAGCAAGCCTAGCAAAATCACATATAATAAGCGGCTGAGTTGAAGGAGCTTGATTCCATCGGCTCGGTCACAAGTTTGAATGTCTTCAACTTGTGGCATCCCTTGAAATGTTTTCGCATCTACTAAAGGAAATACCCCCATGAAAAAATCACTCCTCTTGGCAACTCTGTTGGCCGCTGCTCTGGTCGCTTGTGGCAAAAAAGAAGCCCCTCCCGAACCTGCCGCTGCTCCCGCACCTGCTGCTGAAGCTCCTGCTGCTGCTCCCGCACCTGCTGCTGCTCCTGCCGCCGACGCTGCTGCACCCGCTGCACCTGCTGCCGCTCCTGCCGGCGAGAAGAAGTAATTTTTTTCTGCTTCCGAAAAATGCCACCCTCGGGTGGCTTTTTTTTGCCTGTTGTTTTCTAAAGTTCGTGTTTACGCTTGACTGCTTAGCTTTAACTAACCACCAACGACAGTAATTTCAATGACCGTGAACCAGGGTGTGCCCAGCAAGGGGTCGGCCACCGGAATATCGCTGCTTAGGCAACCTGCAGCCTGCGCCAATGTGGCCTGCGCCAGATCCGGGCGGTTATTGCGCTCGCTCAAATGCGCAGCCACCAGCAAATTCAAGGACGGATGTACCAGCGCGGCAGTCAATAGCGCAGATTCCTCATTAGACAAGTGTCCTTGCGGTCCGGCAATGCGTTTTTTCAAAAACGCCGGGTAAGACGATTGCGCCAGCAGGTCGGTGTCATGGTTGCATTCCATCAGTAGGGCATGGCAATCCTGCAAGGATTCAATGACGTGTAAGCTTCCGTGTCCCAGATCAGTCAGCACACCCAGGCGGCGATCACCATCTGAGCAGCGCAGTTGCAAGGGTTCGCGCGCATCATGCGGAACGGTGAACGGCATGATTTCAAGTGCGCCCACAGCAAACGCGTGGCTGTCGCGTGCAATATGCCACTTGTCCTCTGCCAGGCCCCATTCAGCCAGCTGACATGCCAGTGCCGTGCCGCGACTCATCCACACATCCATTCCAGTGCGCGTGGCAAGTGCGCGTGCATGGCCGACATGGTCGGCGTGTTCATGTGTGATGAACACCGCGTCTATATCTTCTAGGGCGAGTTCGGCCATGGTCAGGCGCTTGCCCAGTTCACGCACGCTGAGGCCGCAGTCTATGAGCAGCCGTGAAACCTGTTGACCGCACCGGGCCTCTACCAGGGTGGCGTTGCCTGCGCTGCCGCTGCCCAGGTTTTTGAAACGCAGCACCTGTTTATTTCAGTTCGTTGACCAGCAATTTGGCAATGCGAACCGCTGTTTCAGAGCCGTCAGGCTCGCCCGAGGAAGTCAGGATAGCAATGCTCGAGTTCTGGTTGTCTGTGCTTGTGATTTTCAAACGGTATTGCAGCAGGCTTTGTGCGGGCTTGGTTTTGCTAAACAAGCGGCTGAAAAAACCTTGCTCTTCGGTGTTGACCTCGATATAACGCACAAAGTACAAGCCCTGGTTGCGGTCACGGTCTTCCACGGTGAAGCCGTTGCGATCCAGCACCAGACCCAGCCTGCGCCACGTCACATCAAAGCCTTGTTTGAATTTGACGCTTGGCTTGCCGTCTACACTGACCAGTTCGCTGGAGCTATTGACGGCGGGCAGTTCCAACGTCGCATCTGTTGCACCAGGGTTTTGGGGTGTAGCAGGTCCGAGTTTGACCATGAGACGGCGCATGAATTCTTTTTCTAATTCAGGGTCGTTCGGGCGAGGTTGCCAGACAACTTGAGATGAAGTCCTGGTGCCACCGGTTTCAATCAGACCCCGTTGGCTGATATAAATTTCGGTTTTGTTGTCGTTGGTCCGCTCCAAGCGAATGCGAAACTTGTCTCGTTCGCCGGTGGAGTAAACGGAGTCCAGCAGTTTGCCCAGGTTACGTCGGATAAAGTCCTGCGGTAACTTAGCGCGGTTTTCAGCCCAGTCTGTTTCCAGCAAACCAACCGCCTGGTCTTCCTTGATGAAAATAAAGCCGGATTCTTTCCAGAATTCTTTGACCAGCGGCCACAGCACCTCAGGCTTGCGTTCCACTTCCAGCCACATCTGCTGGCCTTCGCGCTTGATTTGAATGTCTCCGATGTTCAGGGGGCTGGTCAGCGTACCGGTGTCTGCCTGTGTAGAAGTACCGTTCAAGTTGTTGGCACTGACTGCGCCACCGGGCATGTCATAGCGTTTGTTGCGCGTCATTTTTGAAAGATCCGGGGGAACTTCCAAAGGGACAGCTTTTTCTTCGGTCTGTGATTTGTAATTGACCTTGTCGGTGTCCATGACTGAACCGCAGGCCGCCAACAAGCATGCGAGTGCAACAACAGTGACTGCACGCTTTGAATTATTCAGAAAACATGACATCAAACTACATCCTTTAAGGTGGTATTAAAGCAGACCGGTGCTGCGTAGCACATCTTCAAGTGCCGGTTGTAAATGGCTGGATAAAGGCGTCATGGGTAAGCGCATGGTGCCGCCGCACAAGCCCATGCGTGCCGCCGCCCATTTCACCGGAATCGGGTTGGCTTCTGTGAACAAATGTTTGTGCAAATTGAGCAAGCGGTTTTGTATGGCCATGGCCTCACGCGCCTGACCGGCGATGGCTGCCACACACAATTCGTGCATCAATTTAGGCGCTACGTTGGCGGTCACGCTGACATTGCCCTGGCCGCCGCACAGCATCAGCGCCACAGCAGAGCCATCGTCACCTGAGTAAATAGAAAAGCCTGCGGGCGCATCGTGGATCAGCCATTGCGCGCGTTCAATATTGCCGGTGGCTTCCTTGATGCCGATGATGCCTTTGACCTGCGCCAGTCGCATGACGGTGTCGTGCTGCAAATCGGCCACTGTGCGCCCGGGTACGTTGTAGAGCACCATGGGCAGATCAACCGCTTCGGCGATGCTGCGAAAGTGCAGGTACTGGCCTTCCTGTGTGGGTTTGTTGTAGTAGGGCACCACCTGCAACTGGCAATCGGCACCTACCTGACGAGCGAACCGCGCGAGCTCAATGGCTTCTGCGGTCGAGTTGGCGCCGCAACCGGCCATGACGGGCACACGCCCGGCGGATTGTTCCACCGATACCCGGATGATTTCGCAATGTTCTTCAACGCTCACCGTCGGCGATTCGCCGGTGGTGCCGACCACGCCTATGCAGTCTGTGCCCTGGCTGATGTGCCAGTCAATGAGTGTGCGCAAATGAGGGTAGTCAATACTGCCGTCTTCGAGCATCGGGGTGACCAGGGCCACGATGCTTCCGGTGATAGGTGCCATGGGTCAGTCAATGGGTGACAAAGAGTTGCATTCTAGCTTTAGCCCTGAAGGTCAGCGGCGGAAGTGTTACAGCAAATAACGCGCGGGCGGGTCACTCTGGTTGAAAGAAGTGTTGACCGCAACAATACGTTGTACAAAGCGATCCGGCGTTTCACAGAAACCGTCTTCGTAAGCAACTATCTGCAAGCCCCGACACACGTTCAGCAATTCCCCGTGGCGCAGTAAAAAATCCGGGTTGGAAGGTTTTCCCACAGTCTGGTTTCCCAGCGCAAAAGTTTCATAAATCAGCACGCCTTGCGGTGGCAATGCAGCCAGCAGATCCGGCCACAGTGCGCGCCATAAATAGTTGGTGACCACTATCCCGCCAAAGTGCTGCCCGGTTAGCGGCCAGGCCTGGTTTTCCAGATCGGCTTGCAGCACTTCGCCGAAACCACTTGCAGCTTGCAAAGCGCCTGAGTCCCGGTCGACGCCAAGTACCTGCAAACCCTGTTGTTGCAACCATTGCATATGCCTGCCGCTGCCGCAGGCCAGATCCAGCACGCGTGTGCCCGCCGGTATCAGATGAGTCCAGCGGCGTACCCAGTCTGAGGGCATCAAGTTCGTATGCACGGGTGGCACAGGTTTCATTGATGCGGTCGAAAATCAGGTTTGATCGCAGCCAGCGCCATTCGATCCACCAGCCAAGGGGCCAATAATTTAAGCCAGCGGCCGAGTTTGCCCTGGCCGGTCATGACCACGTCGCGGCGGCGTCTGACCATGCCGTAAATAATCAATCGAGCGCATTCATGCACGCTCATCGCATTTTTTTCGATCAATCCGCTGACACCGGCTTTATCGCCTTTGGCATTAAAGCCGTGCACGCGGATTTTGGTGTCGACCACGCCGGGGTAGGCGATGGTGACGCTGACGCCGCTGCCTTGTAACTCTGAGCGCAAGGCTTCAAAAAAACCGGTCATGGCAAATTTGCTGGCGCTGTAGGCGGTGCGCCCCGGTACACCGACCAAACCGGCCAGCGAGGACACGGCAACAATGCGACCGTGGCTTTCCTTCAAGTAAGGCAGGGCCGCGTGGGTGCAGTACACGCTGCCCCACAAATTGACTTGCATCAGTTGGTGGTACCAGGCGAGTTTGTCGGCAGGCACATCCTGCAACAACGCATGGGCTGACACACCGGCGTTGTTGATCAGTATGTCCAGGCTGCCGCATTCACGCACCGTGGTTTCGACCAGGTGCCTGCACTGCGCTTCGTCAGTCACATCCGTGGGCATGATGAGAGTGCGCGCGCCCAGGGCCTTGCATTCGGCAGACACAGATTGCAGCGCGGCGGTATTGCGTGCCGCCAGCACCAGCAAGGCCTGCAAGCCATGACGGCGCGCCAGTTGCCTGGCGATTTCAGCGCCTATGCCGTCAGACGCGCCGGTGATGATGATGTTGGGCATTTACAAGCATCCCCATAACTGGTTGGCTAACACTTGCTGAAACGCGGGTTGCAAATACAAAAAGAAAACCGCCATCAAAGCCGCCGATACCAAACACGGGATGAGCAGCTTGGTCAGAGTGTGTCTTAGCGTATTCATGCGGGTACCGGTATCCGCTGTATGCCTTGTTCACGCACAGGCAGATTGATCAGCGCCGCAAACACGCTGAGCGCAATGGTGAGGTACCAGACCTGGTCATAGCTGCCGGTGCGGTCAAAAACCCAGCCGCCCAGCCACACGCCCAAGTAACTGCCTAACTGGTGGCTCATGAAGACAAAGCCGGTAAGCATGGAAAAATGGGCCACACCGAACATTTGCGCCACGATGGCGCTGGTCACCGGCACCGTTGATAACCACAGCAAACCCATGGCGGCAGCAAACAGGTAAACGCTCATCGGTGACAGCGGCAGAAAAATGAACAGGCTGATGAACACGCCGCGCATGCTGTAGTTGAAAGAAAGCAGCAGGTTTTTTGCAAAGTGCTGCCCGAGGACGCCGGCCGCATAAGTGCCCAGAATATTGAAAAGCCCGATGAGTGCCAGCGCGGTACCGGCCACTTGCGGGTCCAGGCCCTGGTCTTTGAGGTAGCTGGGCATGTGCACGCCGATGAACACCACTTGAAAGCCGCAGACAAAGTAGCCGGCCATCAGCAATTGAAAGCTTCGATAGCCGAAGGCTTCGCGCAGCGCTTGCAAAATGCTTTGTTGCCGCTTGGGCGCTTGACCGCCTGCAAATGCCGGTTCGCGCAAACCCAGTGTCAAAGGCAGCACCATCAGCATACCGGCGGCCAGCACCAGCAAGGCCTGGTGCCAGCCTATGTGTTCAATCATGTAAGACGAGGTCGGCACCAATAAAAACTGTCCGAAAGAGCCGGCGGCAGACACCACGCCCATGGCCCAGGAGCGTTTTTCGGCGGGGATATTGCGCCCGATGATGCCAAAGACGATGGCAAACGTGGTACCGGCTTGCGCCGCCCCCACCATGACACCGAGGGTCAAGGAGAGCCAAACGGGAGAGGCGGCCTGGGCCATGCCCCACAAGCCCAGTGCATACAAAAGACTGCTGAACACCATGACCCGGAATGCGCCGAAGCGGTCGGCCAGCATGCCCAGAAAAATACCTATCAAGCCCCAGCTGATATTTTGTAGGCCTATGGCTGTGGCAAAGTCCTCGCGGCCCCAGCCCATCTCCTGCGTCATGGGTTGCATCCACAGGCCAAAGCCGTGGCGAATGCCCATGGCCATTGACACAATGATGGCGCCGCATGCCAATACTTGCCATAAAGGCAAAGTTTTGTGGGAGGAGTTTTGCATGGGCTTTACTGTAACGATTTTGAGAATAAGTGATTAGCTTTGGGTTGCGCTTGTCATGGACTGTTCATTTATCCAGTGTGGAATCAGCGGTCTGTCTACAATCTCAAACCATGGTAACCAAACAATCTGAATATTCCGAAGGTTCGATACGTGTCCTCAAAGGGCTCGAACCGGTCAAACAGCGCCCGGGCATGTACACCCGCACCGACAACCCGCTGCACATCATCCAGGAAGTCATAGACAACGCTGCCGATGAAGCGCTGGCCGGTCACGGCAAAAAAATCACCGTCACGCTGTTCGCCGATGGCTCTATCGGCATTGACGATGACGGACGCGGCATTCCTTTCGGCATGCACCCCGAAGAAAAAGCCCCGGTCATTGAGTTGGTGTTCACCCGTTTGCACGCCGGTGGCAAGTTTGACAAAGGCAGCGGCGGCGCCTACAGCTTCTCCGGCGGCTTGCACGGCGTGGGCGTCAGCGTCACCAATGCGCTGTCCAAACGCATGGAAGTCACCTCTTACCGCGAAGGACAGGCGGCGCATCTGGTGTTTCAAGGCGGCGATGTGATTGAAAAACTCAAACTTCGCAAAGCCGAAAACGGTGACCGCAAACAGGGTACGTTTGTGCGCGTCTGGCCGGATGCCAAATATTTCGAATCATCCGTTCTGCCTTTGAATGAACTGGTGCATTTGCTGCGCAGCAAAGCCGTGCTGATGCCCGGCGTCAGCGTCACGCTGATACAGGAAAAAGCCAAAGAAACACAGACCTGGTTGTACAAAGGCGGTTTGCGTGATTACCTCATGCAGACTTTGCACGCCGATCCGTTCATACCGCTATTTGACGGCGAAGGTTTCGCTGACGGCGGTCATGAAAGTTTTGCCGAAGGTGAGGGCGCGCAATGGTGTTTGGCATTCACCGAAGACGGTGCGCCAGTGCGCGAAAGCTATGTCAATTTGATTCCGACCAGTGCGGGCGGTACGCACGAAAGCGGTTTGCGCGATGGTTTGTTCAACGCGGTGAAAAGCTTTATCGATTTGCACGCTTTGCTGCCCAAGGGTGTCAAGCTGTTGCCTGAGGACGTGTTTGCGCGCGTCAGTTTTGTGCTGAGTGCCAAGGTGCTGGACCCGCAGTTTCAAGGCCAGATCAAAGAGCGTCTCAATTCACGCGACGCGGTGCGTTTGGTGTCGAGCTTTGTGCGTCCGGCGCTGGACTTGTGGTTGAACCAGCATGTGGAGTACGGCAAAAAACTCGCTGAGTTGGTGATTCGTGCGGCGCAGTTGCGCCAAAAAGCCGGTCAGAAAGTGGAAAAGCGCAAAGGCTCTGGCGTGGCCGTGTTGCCCGGCAAACTCACCGATTGCGAAAGCCGCGATTTGGCGCACAACGAGATATTTCTGGTTGAAGGCGACAGCGCC
>Ga0209355_1001523_pt1 | contig 13093 bp, 13 predicted proteins | sample LauGreSBDMM110SN_3_FD_187563 | JGI IMG/M metagenome (GOLD analysis project Ga0209355, IMG submission 187563) | Freshwater lake microbial communities from Lake Michigan, USA - Sp13.BD.MM110.SN (SPAdes) (version 2) | ecosystem: Environmental > Aquatic > Freshwater > Lake | place: Lake Michigan...
TAACACTTACAGTTTCTATGGCTAGTAGTCCTGCTGATAAAGCTGCTGTAACTTTTACTTCTCATACAGGCATTATGAAAGGTGTGGCAGCGTGGGAAGACACTATCATTGCTTGTAGAAACAACGACATTTATAAATCTACAGGTAGTGGTTGGATAAAGATTAATATTCCTTCTTACGGCACAGTGTTAGTTAACGGTGCTGGTCAGACAGGAAGTAGCTTAGTAGTGGATGGTTTGACAGATGTTCCTAAGGTGGGAGATACATTCACTCTTGCTGGTGTAGAGAAAATATACACTGTCACGGCAGATGCCACTGTCACTAGTGGTGGTGCTACATTAGCTATCAATCCTGCTTTAGCTAGCAGCCCTGCTGACAATGCAGCCGTCACTTGGCTAACGGCTAAATATAGTGATGGTATTAAAGTAAGAACTTCTAAATATAGAATTAATAGCACTGACAAGATTGTTGGTGTTGATGGTGTTAACTATCCCTTTGTGTGGGACGATGCTACATTTGCTTTTATTGACAACAACATTGACTTAGTAGGTTCTGATTTTGCTGTGTTTCATAAAAACCAAATGTTTTTTGCAAACGATGACAAGCTTATCTTCTCTTCTCCTTATACAGACACTGACTTTACAGCAGCCAATGGAGCAGGGGTTATAAACATTGGGGCCACTATAACAGGCATCATTGTTTTTAGAGAAGCCTTAATCATCTTTACTGAAAGAAGTATTAGTCAGCTTGTAGGAAACACTTCAGCAGACTTTAATCTTCAGCCAATTACAAGGAACGTAGGATGTGTGGCTACAGACACCATACAAGAGGTGGGTGGAGACATTATGTTCTTAGGCCCTGAGGGGTTGAGACTTTTGAGTGCAACAGACAGAACTGGAGACTTCAACTTAGGAGTGGTGTCTAAAACCATCCAAGCAGAATCCACTGCTCTTATTTCTTCTAGCAGCAGTTTTGCTAGTGTCATTATTAAACAGAAGTCTCAGTATAGACTTTTAGGGTATAATGCTTCAGTGTCGGCTGACAGTGCTAAAGGTATTTTAGGCACACAAGTGGTAGGGGATAACACCAGTGCCATTTCTTGGGCTGAGACAGTGGGTATTAAAGCTTATGTAGCTGATAGTAATTATATTAATCAAACAGAAATTATTGTCTTTGCTCATTCTGATGGGTATGTCTATCAGATGGAAAGTGGAAATAGTTTTGATGGCGGTAATATTCTAGCTAGCTTTGCCACTCCCTATGTTCCAATTAATGATCCGAGAGTTAGAAAGACTTTTTATAAGATGTTTTTGTACACAGATCCGCAAGGTTCTGTAAATATGTCAGTTAATTTGAAGCTTGACTTTGATGACTTTGGAAGCATACAACCAGAAACTATTACATTGTCTAATGTAAATAGTGGAAGTGTAGGATTTTATGGAACTAGTACAGCTAAGTATGGAACAACAAAATATGGAACAAAGCTGAGAAAGTTGTTTGAAACACAGACAATTGGTTCTGGTTTTTCTGTTTCGTTGCAGTTTGTATCAGATGGTACAGACCCTCCTTTTTCGCTAGACGCTGCCACGCTGGAATATTCCACGCATGACAGACGATAATGTGGTAAAACTGTTAGGCATTTATTAAGGAAATAATATGGCAGGATATACAAGAGTAGATACTATTAACAACATTGCTGACGGTAATGTTATTAATGCTGCTGATTTAGATGGGGAGTTTGATGGTATTCAAGCTGCCTTTAATTCTTCTACAGGTCATAATCATGATGGCACTGCTGGAGAGGGTGCTCCCATCCTTGCATTAGGCCCTGTTCAAGACGTAACAATTTCAACATCTGTGTTGGGTGTTAAAACCACCAACACTGTTGACTTAGGCACAACTGGTCTTAGATTCAAAGACTTTTATTTAGCTGGTAATGCTTCTATTGGTGGCACACTAGGTGTTACTGGAGCCACCACTCTGTCAGCAGCTTTGACATATGGTGGTGTCACATTAAGTAATGCAGTGACAGGTACAGGCAACATGGTGTTGTCGGCTAGTCCAACATTAACAGGAACAATTACAGCAGCCGCTGCTAATTTTTCTGGTGCTGTAGCTTTAAATGGCAACACCACTATAGGCGATGCCGACACTGACACCATCACTCAAACAGCGTCCTATGTCACAGGCACTCAGCTTAAGTCAGCAAAGACAGCAACCAATACTCTGTCCCTTGCAGCCTATGACACAGACGGCGCAGCATACACAAACCTGATTACGCTGACGGCTAGTACCACACCTACGCTTGCTCTGACTTCAACAGGTGTTGGCACGATTAACAACATGTCCATTGGTGCTACCACAGCAAGCACTGGAGCATTTACCACGCTGTCTGCTACAGGCGTTACGACTGTGCAAGCTGGCACAGCGTTGTTGCCTGCCATCACCACTACAGGCGACACCAACACGGGTATTTGGTTTCCTGCCGCTGACACCATCGCCTTTACGGAGGGTGGTGTTGAGTCTATGCGTATCACATCTGCTGGTGATGTGGGTATAGGTACTACTTCGCCATCCACTATAGGTGTAAGCGGGTTTACACGGCTTGTATTGGGTGCAGGAGGTAGTGCTACTGAGGGATTAACGATTGTTCCGTCAGGCACTGGCGGCATTCAATTTACAGATGGGGCAAATACAGAAAAAGGCTACATCAAGTGGATATCAAGTACAGGGGCAATGAATTTTGGTACTGCGGCAACTACTCGGTTAACCGTAGACTCCAGCGGTAATGTGGGTATAGCGCAAACAGACCCAACTACCAACGGTGTTTCTGGCTTCAACAATCTTGTGATTGGAAATAGCGCATCAACGGCGGCTGGAATTACTTTACGAGTATCAAACTCAACAACACCAACCACAGGAATTGTTTGGGCTAGAAACACTGGCGGCGCAAATGGTTTTGTTAAATACGACCAAACAAATGAAGCCATGCAGTTTGGCGTGGCTGGCGTAGAGAAGATGCGTATCGACAGTGATGGAGATGTGGGTATTGGTACTGCTTCGCCCGCTGGAAGACTTCATGTATTTGGTAATGTTGGCGATATGCTGCGTTTAGACAGAGACAACACTGGAGCAGTAGGAAATCAGATTGCATTTAGACATAGCAATGCTGGCACACTAACTGAAACAGCGGCAATAAATGCTGTATCGACTGCAAACGCAGACACTGGGTCGCTTTTATTTTATACAAAGACAACAGGTGGCTCTAACACACTACGCATGACAATCGACTCTGCTGGTAATGTGGGTATAGGTGTTACACCCTCATTTCCTTTAGATGTTCAATCAACAGGAGTTGGTTCTACTATTGCATCTCGTATTTACAGGAGCGATGGCACTATTGCTTTATTGCGTATTGGAAACTCTACGAGCGGTTCGGGTTCAACCGCACCTGCTTTTGGTTCTGATACCACTGCCGCTGTTTTTTACACAAACAATTCAGAAAAGATGCGTATCGACTCCAGCGGTAATGTGGGTATAGGGACTACAAGTCCCACCTTTTATACAGGCTACACAACTATTGAAGTAAAAGGAAAGTCTAGCACTGGAGGTGGAATATTTAAATCTACATCTGCTGATGGAACAGCAAGTTTAGAAGTTTATGCAGTTGGCGGCACGGGGGCTTTTTTAAATACAGTAACAAATAGCCCTTTACTTTTTTCAATAAATGGCACAACACAAGCACGCCTTGATACGTCTGGAAATTTTGGATTAGGTGTTACGCCTAGTGCTTGGGGTAGTAGCTTTAAAGCACTGCAAATAAACTACAGTGCCATCTGGGGGAATCCTGCAAACACCACAATTAGATTCAGCACAAACACTTATAACAACGGAACAAACTTTATATATTTAACCAGCAACTATGCTACTTATTACGCACAAGATACTGGTACTCACGCTTGGTTCAACGCCCCATCTGGCACAGCAGCAACAACCGCTACCTTCACCCAAGCAATGACGCTTGATGCGTCTGGTCGTCTTGGTATTGGGGTTACTTCTCCAACAAGAACGCTTGATATAGCGGCGGCAACAGGAACAGCCATTGCTTTCCTTTCTTCAACAACAGGAACTAACGCTGTTTACTATGCCGCAGGAAATACTGGCGGTAATTTTCACATTGGCAGGGAAAATTCTGCGGGTACAACTTTTGGCTCTTCAGCATATGCAAGCGTTTTATGGTCTGAGGGTGCATATCCATTGGTGTTTGCTACCAACAATAATGAACGAGCTCGTATTGACGCAGCTGGCAATTTGCAAATGTCTGATGGCGCAGTTATGAAATATGCGCCTGCCCCTGCGTCCCTCAATGCAGCAGCTACGCTGACTAACGCCAACATCCAAACGCAAATTATTAGCACTACAGGCACTACTTTCACGCTGACAATGCCTTTGGGTACGACTTTGGAAACGCTGGCAACATGGGGTAATACAGACATCAGCTATGACTTCTATGTTGTCAACACAGCCTCTGGCACAGTCACAATGGCTGTAAACACAGGCGTTACATCATTGGGTACGCTTACCATTGCAACAGGTGTTTCTGCTCAATTCCGAATCCGCAGAACAGCGGCAAACACTTTTGTTCTTTATCGTTTAGGTTAATCAGGAGTAATCATGGCAACAACTTGGAAAATTACACAAACAGACTATCTGACCGCAGATGGATTTATAACAACCGCCCACTGGACAGCAACAGCAGTAGATGGAGACTACACAGCCTCTGTTTACAGCACTTGTGGCTTTGCTACTGCTACGCCAGCCATCCCCTACGCCAGCGTTACAGAAGCAGAAGTGCTTGATTGGATATGGGCTAATGGGGTAGACAAGGACGCAGTAGAAGCAAGCCTTGCAAGTCAGATTGAATTGCAAAAGAATCCAGTGACGGCAACAGGAGTGCCTTGGACATCAGCATGATTGATTTTAAAATGGTTCCAGAAGTTGAGGCTAATCTAGCCTCACACGAAAAAATCTGTGCTGAACGGTATGCTGCAATTCAATCATCTTTTGAAGCTAGCGATAAGCGAATAACTAAGATTGAATATCTTTTGTATGCTGTAATGGTGGCTGTATTGTTTGGCCCCGGCGTTGCTGCTGAGTTTTTAAAGAAACTCATAGGAGTTTAAGATTGATCCAATCAGCCTTTGTCTACTTGCAGCAGGTCTTGTCAAGAACATACAAGCTGGGTGTGAGCTTTATAAACAAACCAAAGAATCTTTTGTTGAAATTAAGAACACTGCTAATGAGGTTGTTGCCATTGGCAAAGAAATGCATGGATTTTGGCAACAACTTCTTAGTTTCTTTGGTAGCAAACCTAAGCCACAAATTAAAAAATCTGTGGTTAAAACTAAAAAAGCTGAGTATGTTGCTGTTAATGAAACTCAAGTTAAAGTTGACATTGTCAAAAACTTAACAGAGTTTTTTAAAATTCAAGAACAACTAGCTGCACATATAAGAGAAGAAGAGGATAAGTCTAAAAACATATACGAGCCTACTCAAAATCATATGGAGGCTGCTCTTAATAGAGTGATGGCACAGCAGCAAATGGCTGAATTAGAAATCACCATAAGAGAAACAATGGTGTATCAAAGTCCTCCAGAGATGGGTGCTTTATATAGTTCTGTGTTTGAAATGAGAGAAGTAATTCAAGAGGAACAAGAACAAGCTAGACTTAAACAAGAGGCTCAAGAGAGGTATAAACAATGGCAACAGCGGGAGGAAAAAAGAGACTTCCAGCAAAAGTCAACATATCTCGTAATGTCTCTAATCCTTATAGCATACCTCTGGATGTGGCTTCTATTCGTAGGCAAACTGGCGAGGACATAATGGGATGGATAGCAGCTTGTGTATTGATAGCGTTGTTACTTCCACTACTAGGCTTTTTATACCTTGATGTTTTAGAAGTAAAACACGACTCAAAAGTACAGATTGAGAAAGTTGAAAAGTTAAGAAGACAACTTGAACAGAAAGAAAGGAAACAAAAAAATGAATAAGCAATTAGAGAAAGACTCTACGTACAACGCTTTTGACACTGATCATGATGGTGTCATCACTGACGCTGAGTTGGCTAAGTCAGAACGTATGTTGATGATTGAGAATATGGACAAGATGCAAGACCAGCAACGCATTATGGCATGGGCGGCTTTAGTGCTTCCTCCTGTTGTCATAACCTATCTTGCTTCTGCCTTTGTATCGCTAGAGAAAGTGAATGCTTTGAATGGATTAGCCACAACCTATTGTGCTGCTATGGGAACCATTGTTGTAGCATTCATGGCTGCTCAAGCTTATGTCAGGGGAAAAACCACTGATGCGTAATTTGTTGTTGAGTGTAGCTTTGTTTGTTTCTGCTTTTGGTGGAGGCTACTGGAAAGGTGGCTACGACAAAGGAGTAGAGACAGCTTTAGAAGTGGTTGAAGCTAATGATATAGCACGAAACACCGAAGCACAACTACTCACCGTAGCAACTACATATGCTGAAACATTAAGAAAAAATGAACAAAATGCCCAAAAGAAAATTACTGATCTCCGTGTTGCTGTTAGCTCTGGTGAGCGTAAGCTGTTCATCCCTGTCGCCACCCAAGCCACCAACTGTAGTGTACAACCCACCACAGATGCCGCCCCTACCAGCGGAAGTGACGCAGGAGAAACACGTGCCGAACTTGACAGAAAAGTTGCTGAATCTCTTATCGCTATAACAGCAGAGGGAGATACAGCAATACGTAAATTAAATATTTGTATAAATCAATATAACGAAATTAAGGAAAAAATAAATGACCCAACTATCCGCTAACTTCTCCTTACATGAGCTTAGTAAGAGTGACACAGCCCTTAGGCTGGGCTTAGATAATACTCCCACACCCGAAGCAGAGGCTTCTTTAAAAATACTTTGTGAGAAAGTGTTGCAACCAATTAGAGACCATTATAAAAAAGGTGTGAAGTGTAATAGTGCCTATCGCAGTCCTGAGTCAAATGCAGCGGTGAATGGATCAAAAACCTCAGACCATTGCAAGGGCCAAGCAGCCGATATAGAAATACCCGGTGTAGCTAATGCTGAGTTGGCTCAATGGATTATGGACAACTTAGAATATACACAGCTTATATTAGAATTTTACACTCCCGGTATTCCTGACAGTGGGTGGGTTCATGTTTCCTACGACCCTAAAAACCTGAAGAAGCAAGAGTTGACAGCAACTAAACAAAATGGTAAGACGGTATATTTAAATGGACTTGTTGCTTAGCAGGTGATATAATGTCTTTTAAAAATATAAATATAATAGGAAGAGAATATGAAGTTTTCTTCTTAGATGATTTAAAAGACCTTGTAGGAAATTGTGACAACGATAATTTGAAGATACATATAAAGAATGGACAACCTTCTTTATTAGAAACAGACACTGTCTTACACGAAGTGGTGCATGCAATAGATGTTGCAATGCAGCTTAACATGAGTGAGAGACAAGTGTATTGTATAACGACAGGATTGATAGCAACATTAAAAGATAATCAACAGTTTTTAGAATATTTGTATAAGGCATTAAAGAAATGAAAGAAAATTTTACAGCAACACAAAAAGAAGTTGTAGCTAGAAAGATGGGCTATAACGGGCCTATGCATATGTTTGATGAGTTCTTGATGTCAACACCAGCAGAAGCAAAGAAATATTCTTTGATATCTTCTAAGGTGACAGAGAAGATGTCGAAGGGTGGCAGTGTCACTGGTTATGCAAAGGGTGGTCAAGTGGTGGCTAATAAAATGAAAGCCTCTCAAATTATTACAGAGCACACAAAGACGTATGGTCTTGACCCAATGCTTGAACTTTCTGCCATTGAAAAACTAGGAAAACTTGGTGATTTGGCCTTGCTTCAAGAAAATAATACAGTGGTGATATTAAGAAAGATAAAGCCATACATTGTTGAGTTTAACTTTTATTCCACAGACTCTCCTGAAAAACTGGCTGTATCAATGTTGTCTTTAATGAATAAGATAAGGGACGGAGAAGTGAAGGCTATGTACGGATTTTTTAAAGAAGGTGGATCTAGTGTCGTCACCTTACTTAAAAAGATAGGTGTTGCTGTAACAGCCTCGGATGTTCCTCGTTATGATTGGAAGGTTTTGGTATGAGACACGACAATGCTTATCATCTCTTAGGTATTCCAACTCTTCCTGAAGATGCTTTTAAACATATTGGCGATAGAAAGATTAAGCCACAAGGGCTTTTTAGCTTTCTTAAACAGGCCACCGGAATTGATCTTACCTTTGTTGACGATGCAGTTTCGCAAGTAGGTGATGTGGTTGAGGATACTGTTAATTGGGTAGGTGAGGAGCTTGGAAATGCTGGTGAGTGGATTGATTCAACAGTAAGAGACGTTATACCCGGTGGTTGGACAACTGTTATTGCTGCTGCTGCACTGACCTATGGATATTATTATTCGGGGGCAGAAACAGCCGCTGCTGCTGAAGCTGGTAGTGTTGCTGCTGAAACTAGTGCAGTAACAGGTGGTAGTATGGCTGGTATAGAAACAGCGTCTCTACCTAGTGCAAGTGTTGGCGTGACAACGGCTCCAGTGACAAGCGGTAGTATGCTTGGTGTAGAAACAATGGCTCTACCTCCTGCTTCCTCCAGTATGTATTCTCTTAGCTCTGGAGCATCTTCTGGTTTAGGACTGCAAGCCGCAGCGGGTGAGGGTTTAAGCTTAGCGGCTCCTTCTTCCTCTGCTGTCACCTCTAGCGCAGCCGCAAGTGCAGGTGGTATGGGTGCTGGTACAGGTCTTTCTTATGGCACTACAGCCCCCGGTTTAGCTTCAATGGGAGGTGGTCAGGGGCTTACCGCTGCTGCTGCTGGTGGTGGAACAGTGAGTGAGCTTGGTGTCTTTAATGCTCCTCTAGGGCCTTATGATATTCCTTCTTATTCTTTAACTGAAGCATACACCGCTAAAGAATTGACTAAAAAGAAAGAAGACGACCCAAAAGAAAAAGAAGAAGAAAACAAACCCGCAGAAAAAGAACCTCTTGATTTAACATCAGCTTTTGCTGCCTTAGGTACACTGTTAGCGTCTAGAGATGCTTCTACCAGAGGACAAAGAAGTTTTGCAGAGGGGGGTGATGTTGTTCCTACCACACCTACAGCAACACAAGCCGCAACACAACAAACGGCTGTTACACCAAACATGTTAGCCACTGCTCAACAAGCAGGAACCACTCAACAAGCTGTCCCAACTAAGGATGCAGTAGCAGAAGGTGTGGCTGCTCCAGCAGGAGTGACAGAAGAGAAAATGGTGGCAGATGCCGCACAAACAAAACTTGCTGAAAGCCTAACTGGTGTAAAAGCAGAACAAGGTGCTTTATCAAAAGAAGCACAAGTACAAGCTGCCACTGTTGTTCCCACTGAAACAGCAGTGGGTAAAGAACAAGCTGCTCAAGGAACAACCACACTTGTTAAAGATGTAGCAGATAGAACATTACAGACAGGTGAGCTTGTTAGTGGATCTGCTGTAGATCAGAAACAAGTTGAAGCTGCTCTAGCTAAAACACAAGCTGCTCAAGGCATTGTTGCAGAAGAGATGACTACACAAGGTCAACTTAATAAACTATTAACAAACTTTGATGCTGGTAATCCACCTCCGTGGGCTGCTGCTTCTATGCGTGGTGTGACGGCACAGCTTGCAGCCAGAGGACTAGGTGCTAGCAGCATAGCAGGACAAGCCATTGTTCAAGCCACATTAGAAGCTGCTCTTCCTATTGCTGCTGCTGATGCTAAAGTGTTTGAACAGATGGGTTTACAGAACCTGTCTAACAGACAACAAACAGCAATTTTGTTGGGAGAACAAAGAGCTAAATTCTTAGGACAAGAGTTTGATCAAAACTTCCAAACTAAAGTATTGAATGCTGCACGTATTGCAGACATTGCTGATAAAAATTTCACTGCTGATGTAACCATTGCTTTAGAGAACGCACGTTTAACAAGCACAATGGATTTACAGAACTTGTCTAACAGACAAGCACTGGTGTTAGCTAAGACAGCACAGATTGCTAACTTAGAAACAACTAATTTAAATAATAGACAACAAGTGGCTGTAGAGAATGCTAAAGCTTTCTTAACTTTGGATGTAAAAAACTTAGACAATAGACAACAAACAGCTTTGTTTAAAGCTAAGGAAATTGCTGATTCCATCATCTCAGACACTGCTGCTGCTAATGCAGCAAAAGCAACTAATGCAGCCAATGCTTTAGAAGCTGATAAAATAAATGCTCAGCTTGCTCTTTCTGCTTCTCAATATAGTGCAGCAGAAAGAAACAAAGTGGCTATATTTAATAAGTCTTCTGCTGATGAACTTTTAAAGTTTAATGCTCAGGAGGCAAATGATAGAGCAGAGTTTAATGCAAATTTAAGTACACAAATTAATATGGCAAATGCCAAAGTGTTGGCAGACATTTCTACAACAAACACAAGAGAAGTGAATGCTATGGCTGCCGTTAATGCCAAAAATGCTACAGAGTTGTCTGCTTCAACTTACGCTCAGCTTTCCCAAACCTATCGGGATAAGATTGAACAAGCATGGAAAACCACTGATAATGATAAAATGAGAGCAAATGAAATTGCTAAGACAACACTAGTTGCTAGCGCAGAAAAATACAAAGGTGATGCCACCGCTGATGCTGCTTTCTATTCTGCTATGGGCCAGTTGTCTATAGCGTTGTTAACCACAGGTGGAAGTAGTAGTGCTGTTTCTACAGTTACTGAATGGATAAAAAAGAAAATAGCTTAATAAGAAAATTATGAAACACATTAAATCTTATATGAACAAAATAGAAGCACTTATTGCTTCTAATAAAACATCCTTTGCTCCTAAAAGAAAAGGTGTAGGCTTTGCTGCTGCTAAAGAAAAACCTACAGAAGAAACAAAGAAAGAAGAGATGAATGTGAAAACCATTACAGACATTGTTCAAGGAATAAGAGAAGCTAGAGAAGGGTTTTTGAATGAAAAAAAGTAAACTAACACCAACAGATGTCATCACTCCTGTAGCTCCGGGTATCTCTTGGACTGCTCCTGAAAAGAGCAGACCTTGGCAACAACCCCCACAACTTACAAACATCTCTGACGTAGCTCAACGCTATTTAGATATGTTCTCCAACCCAGACACCACAGTGTATACATTGGATGCTTTAGAAACACAAGTGCCTTTGGCTGTTATTGCTGAGTCTATTATGCTTAACAATGTTTCTGAAGGACTGCACACATTGGATGCTGGTATTCTTGTTATGCCTGTCATTATAGAAATACTTATCTCTATTAGTGCAGCACAGAAAATTGAATACACTATTTATCCTGATGATGTAGAAAAACAAACGGTTGTTCCTACACGTATTGCTAGAATGGCGGTACAAAAAGCTATGGAAAAAGTTGAGGCAGTGGTGGAAGAAGTGGAGACAGCCAAGCCTGTAGGTTTGATGGCTCGTAAACAGAAAGAGATGGTGTAATATGGCTTCAGCTTTAACTGCTTTTCTAGGAGGTGCAGCAACACAAGCCGCTTCTATGATTGAAACAGAGAAGAAGAATGCTAAGGATCTAGCTGCTGCTCAGGCTTCTACCATGTTAAAGACATATATGGAAGTGGATAAACAGTCTAAAGAACTGTCTAATAAAATGGCAGCAGACGTAGAATTTATGAAAGCTTACTATCCAGAAGCATCAGATGATGACTTAGTAGAAGCTGCTAAAAATCCAGAAGCTATGGCTGTGTTTAAAAAGAGAGCACAGGAAGCAGACTTTGATCCTACAATAATTAAGTTTGCTGATTTTGTCACTGTGGCTTCTAAGAATACAGGTAAAGATTTTAAGACTCAGATTAATGAGTTGTATGACATTAAGAAAGCAGCGGCTGCTCCAGTAAAAGCAGCAGAGAATTTATCGTGGGCGCAGCGGCTTACAGCAGGTACTGGAGAAGCAGAACTTAATCGTATTGTTTCTCCTTTAGGTGTCACACCTGACCAGCTTAGAGCAGCTATGACATACAAACCTTCTATCACCTCTACAGCTAAATTTAATTTAGGTGCTTTGTCTCAGAAAACATTTGATGCTGAGCATGACAAAGTTAAGCTTGAGGTTGTTAAGGCTCAACAACTTCCTACTGGTGCAGACAAAGATGTTGCTTTAAAAGTATCCACTCAAAAACTAGCACAGTTTACTTTGGTTAAATCATTAGGAAGCACAGAAGCCTTGACCAATGAGAAAATACTTTCTAATATGGTTACTGAAATACAAGGGCTTTCCCCAGATAGTCCTGAGCGTAAAGCTTTAGAGAAAAAGCTAACAGAAAGAAAAGCTTTAATGAAGACAGGCACTAATGAAATAAGTGAGAATGATATTAGAACTGACCTAACCACTCGCATCATTGCTGCTAAGAAGAATAAAAACATGCCTGAAGCAAAAGCATTAACTGCTGAGTTGGAGCAACGTAAAAAACTGCTTGATAAAGAAGAAACAGATGTAGAGAAAATCACTGCTACAAATTTACAGGTAGCAGCCTCTAGAGCTATTGTTGCTGCTATCACTACAAATGTTCCTGCTGGTTCTTTCACTATTACTACCAACGCAGACGGTAGTCAAACAACTAGTGTTACATCCATGACTAAAACAGCAGACTACGATAGAGGCGTAAATGCAGGAAGACAAGCTGTCTTCGAAAAATACACTGAAAATGGTGTACCAAGATCTGAAGCACATGCGCTTGCCTTACTTTCTATTGGTTTTGTTATAGATAAAAAATCCGGTATAGCAAGGCTTCCAGCAAATCCAAGAGTAGCTACACCTTCTCCTGAAGCACCTGCTAAACCAGCAGCACCTGCACCAGCAGCTCCTGCACCAGCAGCACCTGCACCTGCACCAGCAGCACCTGCACCTGCACCAGCAGCACCTGCACCTGCTAAGCCACCGCCAGCAGCACAGAAGCTTCCCACACCTAAAGAGTTTGACGATAAGTGGGCCACTCTTAAGCCGGGGCAAACAATAATAGGCCCTGATGGTAAAACCTACAC
>Ga0209355_1001524_pt1 | contig 13090 bp, 12 predicted proteins | sample LauGreSBDMM110SN_3_FD_187563 | JGI IMG/M metagenome (GOLD analysis project Ga0209355, IMG submission 187563) | Freshwater lake microbial communities from Lake Michigan, USA - Sp13.BD.MM110.SN (SPAdes) (version 2) | ecosystem: Environmental > Aquatic > Freshwater > Lake | place: Lake Michigan...
TTTTTATATATTTTTATATATTTTTACATATTTTTATATATTTTTACATATTTTTATATATTTTTATATATTTTTATATATTTATAATATATAAATATGCCGAGAAAAAAGTTAAATTTAGATAGTGTTAATATTTTTGGGCTAAAAACACCTGTTCCTTTGCCTCCACCAGATAAAAATATGTATAAGAGAAAAGAAAATAAAGAATTACCTCTACCAGCACGCTTACCAGCACCATTACTTCCACAATTTAAAACTTATAGTGCTAAAAAAACGTCATCTCTTCCATCAACATACAATTATGATAATGTATATCCTTCGCCAAATTACAGCAATAGTGGTATGTTAACCAGAGAAATATTTCCAACCGCCAATTCTATAACAACTTTTAAAACACAAGAGAGACCATTAGCAAAATCACCATTATTGTCTCCATTATCAAGTTTACCAAAATTTACTGTGTTACGAAAAAAAAATTTTACCAAGAGATGTCCAAAAGGGCATAGACGAAATAAAAAAACTAAGCTCTGTGAAAAAAATAAATATTATATGCGAAAACTTTTTACTAAAAGAAACCATAAACGTTGTCCAAATGGAAAACGAAGAAATCCTATAACTTTGAATTGTGAATCTAAAACATTATTTACGCGTTATAGAATTTAATAGTTTAATAGTAATAATTATATAAAAATAATAGTAATAAAATATTAGATGGATTCATCAAATTATTATAGCAATATTAGTGCTATTCGAAAAAATATAGTAAATTATATTGCAAATTTAAACAATACTAACTCGTTTAAATATTTATATGTTCACGGTGAACATGGTATTGGTAAAACAACTATTATTAAAACCATTTTATATGGTCTTAATTATAATATTAACTACATTGATTGTAATTCTAATAAATTATCGATCGATGAATTATTTAATATATATACTAATAAAGATGTGTATTCTTTATTTTTGAATAACGTTAAAAGCAATGCTATTATATTAGATAATATAGGTTATTATTTATATAATGATAAAAGTTATTTGACAAATTTAATTAAATTATTGAAAAAAAATACAAAAGCCAAATATAATAAATTTATTCCTTTTATTATTATTAATAACAATCAAGAAGATAAAAAGTATAGTGAGCTAGCCAAACTATCACAAAATTTGAAAATTTATCCACCAAGCAATAAAGAATTAGAAAATATTATAACAAAAGAATTTCCAAATATAGCTACTTTTAATAATTATGACCTAATTATTACCAATATACTAGGTTATTTAAATAATAAATATTATAAACTTAATAATTTAAAATACTTTTATGCTAATAATATTATACAGGTGAAATTTGATATTAGTAATAATTATTGTTATAATACTATTAAAAATAGTAATGCTAATATTAAGCTATTAACGAGAAACTTTTTACACTACAACTATAGTTTAAATAATTTAGATATTATTAATTTTTTTGATAGAACAAGCCTAACCTTATTATTACATGAAAATATTATTAAATTGTTTTCAAGTTCTTTCACTTTGCAAGATTTAAAAATATATAAAGAAATATTAAAAAATTACATATTTTGTGATTGTATTGATAAAAATATATTCTTATATCAAATATGGCAGCTAAATGATATTGTTTATATTATTAAAATATATTTTAATAATCTTATTTTGCATAAGAATAAACTATTAAAGTCTATAAATCAAAATGATATTATTTTTACTAAAATATTGACTAAATATAGCAGCGAATATAATAATTATAATTTTATTTTTAATAGTACTCAAAAATATAGTCTTAATAAGAAAAATTTGTTTTTATATATTTATTCGAAAAATAATTTGATTAATGAAGTTGATGATGCTAATTGTACATTTAATAATGAAGATGATGAATCCAAATTATTAAATAATAGAATAATAAAGTTAATTTCACAATATACAAATTATTCGCTGACTAACTCATGTAAATTTTTACAAGTAACTGATGATACTATTGGTGACGAATTTTTCCATTAACTAATTTTCCAAGACATTTTCCAATATCTTCATTATGTAAGCATTCATAAATAATATTATTTAGTTCGCATATATAGTATTTTTTTCCTTCAATAGTAATTGAAACTAGCTCCTCTTCCTCGCCTTCTTCTTCGTCGTCTTCTTCTTCCTCTTCTTCTTCTTCTTCTTCCTCTTCTTTTGCTCTTGCTTTGTTTACGCTTACTTCTTCTTCTTCTTCTTCTTCTTCTTTTGCTCTTGCTTTGCTTACGCTTACATCTTCTTCTTCTTCTTCTTCTTCTTCTTCTTCTTCTTCTTCCTCCTCATCCTCATCCTCATCTTCTTCTTCTTTTGCTTTGCTTACGCTTACCTCCTCTTCGTCTTCTTCTTCTTTTGCTTTGCTTACGCTTACCTCATCTTCTTCTTCTTCTTCTTCTTCTTCTTCTTCTTCATCTTCTTCATCTTCTTCCTCATCTTCTTCTTCCTCTTCCTCTTCCTCTTCCTCTTCTGTTAGAAGATTAATAACATTGTTTTTTAAATAATTTAGTTCTATAACTTTTACATTATTTAATGTTTCATTATTTGGCAAACTATTGTTATTGTTTGTAGCCACTTCAATAACATTTAAATACAAATTTTCATTGGTTTCATTTAACAATTGCATTTTATCTTGCAGTTCTTTATATTGTTTTACTAAATTATTATATTTAGTTTCTAGTTCTATATATTCTGGTAGTTTAAATAATAGTACTTTTAAATGTTCTAATAGTTGAGAGTTTTTCTCATTAGTTTCTACATAAACCGAGAGATTAGATTTGAGCGAATTAGTAATATCTGTTGATAATTTAGCAATCAAATTATCAAAGTCTTTCTTCATAATATAACTATATTAGTGTGACTATTTTAAATATATTTAATATATATATTTAAAACAATTTTATTTAAAAATAAAAATAAATTATTATTTAACATTTATCTTATATGACTTTTTATTAATATGTTTATTATTTAATATATAGTCTTCATTTTCGTCATATAATTCAGGAAGCAATTTGGCAAGTGGCTTATCAACTAATAGTAATAATCTCTCATTTTTCAACAATTTTCTATATTCTTGTATGTTTAAATTTCCATAATATTTTTCCAACATGTAAAATGGACTAGGAGCACACTTTATGTTTTTTTCATAGTTGTATATCTTGCAATAAACATTATTTAACAAGTAATATCTCTCAAATTTTTTTGAAGAATCTAGATTTTCATTCATTAAAAATGAAGCACCGCATTCTGGGCTGCAAAAGTTACCATAACAATGATATACGCCTTTTAACTCGTATTTAGGTATCATTATTGGATCATTATCAAAATCATATGTACACCAAAAACATGCACATTTTTTTGTAATATTGTTACTTTTTAATTGCTTTGATAAGTCTTGGAGTTTTTTATATATATTTTTATTATCTGTTATATTATCATTTAATATTTTTTTTTCATACGTAAATTGGCCATTATTAGAGTTATTAGAGTTATTAGAGTTATTAGAGTTATTAGAGTTAATTGAATTGTTTATAGTTGGTTGTGATAATTGTAATATAGCGCAATTTGTTGCATTGCAATTTGTTGTATCGCAATTTGTTGTATTGCAATTTGTTGTATTGCAATTTGTTGTATCGCAATTTGTTGTATCAAACACATTAAAACAATAGTTATTATTGTCAAATTCTGATATATTATCCACATTAGGATTATACTTTAGTTCATTACTAATTATTTCACTTAATTTACAATTTAGATGCAAAATTATATTTGGTTTTTGATTTAATTCAACATACTCTTTCTTTTCTTCTATTATTTTTCCTCCTTTTGGCTTTCTACCGCGTTTTTTATGAACAGGAACAACATTTGTAGAAATATCTGTACTACTTTCGTTTGAAACTGTAGTTATATTTTCATCTAAATTTGTTATATTATTTGATAAATCTAACAATTTTAAATTTTCATAATAAGATTTTGGACGTCTTCCCTTCTTTTTTGCTATCATTTATTTATATTTAAACTTAAATACTTTTAATTTAAATTGTTTTTATTTATTATTTAAATATAACTTTAAACAATAATATAGCATAACCAATAGTATTACTATTATGAATAATAGTACTGCTATTGTGAATAATAATAGTACTGCTATTGTGAATAATAATAGTAATATTAATTGGAATGAAAAATATCGCCCAAATAATATTACTAGCATTATATTGAGTAAATACAACAAGTTACTAATAGATAATATACTTGCTAAAAATTATTTTCCAAATTTGCTTTTATATGGTCCCCCGGGAACAGGAAAAACTACAACTGTTATGAATTTGATTGAAACATATTTAAATAAATATTATGTATATAATAGGAAGCAAGTAATTCACCTTAATGCTTCTGATGAGCGAGGGATTGAAATAATTAGACATAATTTACATAGTTTTGTTGTATCTGATAATTTATTTTTTGAAGGACCAAAATTCATTATATTAGATGAAGTTGATTATATGACCAAAACAGCACAAATAGCTTTAAAATATTTAATTGAATACTATAGCAATTACAATGTGCGCTATTGTTTGATTTGTAATTATATTACAAAAATCGATAGCAATTTACAAACATATTTTTGCAAATTAAAATTTAATTGTGTTCCATTAGTATATATATATACTTTTTTAAATAATATATGTATTAATGAAAAGTTGAATATATCAAATGACTATATAAATTATATTATATATTTATATAATAATGATATTCGCTCAATGATTAATCATTTGCAATTACATCACAAAACATGTTATATATATAATAATACTATATATGAAGAGTTATATGCTATAAACGTGAAAAGTGATTATAAAACGTATTTGAAAAAATTTATTTATTTTGAAAAAAAATATAATTTTGATTATAATGAGTTCATAAAAAAATATATATATTATGTATTAAAACATAATATTTCTGATTTTAATTATGAAAAAATAGAAGCTATTGAATTTTTTATACATAATTATTCAAAGGTTAATAACAAATCAAATATTATTAACAATCTATATAATTTATTAGTAGTACATTAAATTTTAATATTATAAATAATTGATTTAAGTTATTATATAAAATTAATATTATTATTTACATTATGACTATTGATGATGAGTGGTTAATTTTTTTGGACAATAAGCAAGATGATGCTTCAATTTCTAAATTACAAACTAATACACAAACAACTACATTGAAAGACCTGGAAAAAGAGTGTTCAAAAATATATATATCAACTAAAACAAAAATATTATTTCTTAGCAAAACAATAGATATTTTTGAAGATTTTTGGAAAATACCAATTATAGATTATAATCAACAAATTGAAGGAATTACCAAAAAACAAATAAAAGTGTCATTTGAAAGTGTAGATGATTATAATAAGATGTTGTCAAAACTAGAAACTATTACTAATGTAAATAGTAAAATAATTTGCCATATAAATAACGAGAAATTTAAACATACTAGAAAAATTAGTATTGGATTATCTAAAAAAGATTTATTAAATAATCCTAATAAAGAAAAAAGCGCTTTTTATAATTGTTTTGTCTTATTTTTAAGAATTTATCATAATAATACATTTAAAGAAACACATATTAAAATTTTTAATACTGGAAAAATAGAAATACCAGGTATTCAAAGTGATGAACAATTAAATATTATTATACAACAACTATTAGTGTTATTAAAAATGTATATTGATAACACTATTGAGTGTAATTATAAAAATACAGAAAACGTGCTAATTAACTCAAATTTTAATTGTGGGTTTTATATTAACAGGGAAATACTTTATTCATTATTAAGAAACAAATACAATATTAATGCAATATATGATCCTTGTTCTTATCCTGGTATTAGGTGTATTTATTATCATAATGTATGTGATCGAATTGTTAAAATATCATATATGATATTTAGAACAGGTAGTATTTTAATTGTTGGTAAATGTGACGAAGATGTATTAAATATTGTATATAATTTTATTAAAAATATTATATTAAATGAGCATGTTAATATTTTCAACGAAGGTTGTGCAAAGAAAATTTTAAAACCAAAAAAATCTAGAAGTAAATTTATTACTATTAATTCTAAATAATAGTATTTTGCTATTATAAACAATTATAAACAATTATAAACAATTATAAACAATTATAAACAATTATAAACAATTATAAACAATTATAAACAATTATAAACAATTATAAACAATTATAAATAATACCAAAAAAAGAATTTAAAGTTTATAAATATAACATTAATATAAAATGACAAGTGAAAGTGATAAACAGTTAGTAATGCCGCCTCCCTCAATATGGAACCAGATTGCTAAAATTTCCATAACAGAAGACAAACCTATTATGTTAGACTATTGGTTAGACTCTCTTGAGAAAAAAGTATTAATTGGAGTTAAAGAAAATAAAGAAAAGCTTTTAGTAAAAAATGCGGAAGAATATACTAGTCCTATAGTAAAAATATACAAAATGGACGAAACATATATTATATGTACTGAAAATTCTATATATTTGACTTCTACCAAAATTGAAACACGAAGAATCAGTTCATAAATTCTAGATTTATGAAATATTTTTTATGATTTATGTAATATTTTATATAAATTATTAACAAAGAATATGATTTCTATATTATCTTCTTCAATTGTAAAGTAATTATTAATATATTTAATAATATTTTTAATAATTAAAAATTTATTTTCCTCACAAATACTTGTATTTATGTATTTAATATAATATAGGAAGTTTTCTAAAATATCTATAATACAATAGCCTTTATCTATTAAATTCAAAACGTAGTCAAGTGCGTCTTTTAATGTGCATTTTGTACATTTATCTATTAGTGTATCAAAGTTATTAATTATAATATCAGATACTATATCCAAGTTTATTAAATCTTCCAAGCAGTCAAAATTATTATATAGTAGTTTTAACTTTTCAATATTGTTTATTAAGTTATTTATTGAATTATTTGATAAAGTAATTATGTATTTTTTTATAGCATCATCTATTATCATATTTTCACTATTTAAAATATTATTTAAAATAGTGTATAAGAATTTTTCATCTATTTTTTTAAACTCAATAATATCTAGCAATTCATATAATATTACATTGATTTTTAACACGTTAGATGTTGATAATAAAAAATGTATATTCGATTTATAATTTTTTATTAATTCAATAAAATTTAATTGAATTACCTCTGAAAATAGTTCGACATCTTCTATTACTATAAATTTTTTATAGCCATTATTTGTGTAATTATTTATAAATAGTTTAATATCATTTTTGTAAAAATTAATGCCTTGATCTTTCAATATTGTAATATAACATACATTAGTGTTAATTAAAAAATTGTTAGAGTTATAATAATTATTTATTATAATATTTATTAGGCTTGATTTACCACATCCCGAATCTCCTTGAACTATAAAATTATAATTGTTATTTGCAATAAAATTTTCTAATATTATCATCTTATTTGCATCAAAATAACAGTCTTGTATTTTTTTTGGTTTGTATTTGTTTATTAATAACTCTTTCATTGTTGTTATAGTTTATTAGTTATAATAATTTAAGTAATAATTAGTACTATTAATTATAACTATTAATTAAAACTTATTATGAATGATTATGAAGACTATTTTACAACTTTGAATTTGTCTAATAATGCTAGTTTACAAGATATTAAAAAAGCATATAGAACATTATCAATAAAATATCATCCTGATAAAAATAGTCAAGCTGATCCTGTTCTATTTAATAAAGTTAATGATGCTTATGTAAAATTAACAAATAATTTTAATCTTATCCAGAGTTGTATTCAAAATACAGGTTCATTAATGCAGCAACAGCAGCAACAGCAGCAACAGCAGCAACAGCAGCAGCAGCAACAGCAACAGCAACAGCAACAGCAACAGCAACCACAACAGATTAAACAATCTACAATTATTCAAAATAGTCCACAACACTACAATAATAGTACTGATTCTCTTAATAATATTAATAATTATGAAGATATAACAATTACTTTGAATATTACTTATTATGATGCTTACACTGGTGCATCTAAACCTATAACAATTGAGAGAAAACTATTTACAAATAATGTTATCAGTAGTGAAACAGAAACATTATATGTGGCTATTAACAAAGGTATTGATAATAATGAAATTATTATATTGCAAAATAAAGGTAATAAGTACACATATAATTCCATAACAACTTATAGCAACGTTAAAATAATAATAATTTTAACTAAACACGAATATTTTGAGAGAAATGGACTTGACATAATTTATTTAAAGCCAATCTCTCTTAAAGAAGCATTAATTGGATGCAATTTTACACTTATTCACATTAATAACAAACATTATAAAATTGTTAGTAATGAGATTATCGATTTTAACTATGAAAAAATAGTAAATAATTTGGGCTTTATTAGAGAGACTTATATTGGTAATCTCATCATTAAATTTACTATAATATTTCCAAAAGTTATTTCTCAAGATAATAAACTGGCATTACAAACTATTTTGTAATATTTTGTAATATTTTGTAATATTTTGTAATCTCTCTATTCGTCTTCTTCTTCATTTGAAATTAATAAATATTTTGATATTATTGTATTTGCTTCTAACACTTGCTTAGAGTCCAATTTACAAAACCAATTGTATTTTGATCTTCGTAATAACTCAACAGATGGTATATATAGACCATATGCTTTAGCATCTAATTCTATGAAAGTTGAACCCATAAGTTCTTCTAAATTAATCATGGAACTGTTTTTATCTATTGTTCCTATATATCTTCCATCAATTACATTTATTTCATCTTTTTCTGCACATTTTAATAACCATTTACTTATTAGGTCTTCAAATTCACATGAACTAGTAAAATTGGTTCCATAAAGTATTTCTGTGTGTTTTATTAATCGTTTCATAGTAGGACATTCTTTCATGCAACCTATAAACTTTATAGATGGCATATAGTCAACATTATAAGCGTTTGTACCATTATTTTTAAATTGCGCTGTTACGATTTTATTAGATTCTAATACTTTGTCATATATTGAGCCTAAAGATTTGAATAATATGAACGAATTTTCAATATACATTCCACCATAGTTGTATAATAATTTCATAATGTTAAGACTGCGCAAATTGTCTTTTATTGGATAAGCTACTTTATTTAAATCAATACAATTATGTTGTAATAGTTTGCAAAATGAATCGTCGTCAATAATAACAATATGGAAATAATCAGAACATTTATTTATTATTGTTCTTATTGTTAAATATAAATAGTCTTGATTTAATTCATTACTGTTTCTTGAACCAAATGATTCCCAATTTCTACTATTTTTAATGTAATCTATGTGTATCCATAGAATAGGTTTTTTTACTGAACTTAACATGTCTATTGTATTATCAATATCATCATCCAATAAATATTTCTTTATAATGTTTAAATCTTCTTGTTGTGAATTTGAATCTACATTTATTTTGAACTTATTATATATATATCCGGCTGCGGCCAATATTAATATGCTTATTACTAAATTACTATAATTATACTTCATTTTATACTTATATATTATATAATTTATATTATATATATAAATTATTATTTAAATTATTATTTAATTTTTTTTTTGGTTGGGCTTGTTTGGTTAAATATAATTTAACCTTCTTTATCATTAATCGGCGGTCCAAATGCATTATTATTCACTACATCTGTATTACTATTGATATCATCAAGTATTCCAGGATACTCTATTGTAGTAAGACTATTTGTTGAAGGAACTATTGAAGGAAAGGTTGAAGGAACTATTGAAGGAAAGGTTGGAGGAACTATTGGATTTTTTATTGGAGGAACTATTGAAGGAAAGGTTGGAGGAACTATTGAAGGAAAGGTTGGATTTATTAAATTAGATTGGTTAAATTTAATTAACTCTGGTATACCAAAGTTAGCTCCATCAGGTAGCACATTGCTCAAATAAGCTATCGTGATTTCGTCAGTTTTCACTTTAGCATATATATCTTGCAAAAATGCTTCTTCTGTTTTATTAAAATTATGTAAAAATAATTTATCTAAATCAGGAACATAAGTTATTGTTCCATTACGAGTTACTGGTGTGTCTGATGGAACACGTTGAAAATCATAGTAAAAATCTACTAATACATATTTCCACGTTTTTAGTTTTGCCATATATGCTGCTACTAAAAAAGACCATGCATGGTTCGGGGTATTTGGTAAATAACCATACGGATTTATATACATCATTCGGTCCGAAAACTCTGTAGCTGTTAATGATTGATTGTTTTTTATTTTATTAATTGCATCATTTATTTTGCTTTGTATATCAAATCCACTAAAATTAAACCCCATAAAATATGGTAACAGTGTAGCAAAACATTCAAACCACCATCTTGAAATTGCGTTAGGACTTCTTTCATCTTGAATTGTATCTTCTGCAAACCATATCCCCGGTAGTAGTGGTTCTATTAATTGATCTTGAAAAACATGAGTATATTCATGAGTTATAGACGCATATATTTCATCTCTTAACCATTGTTTTTTAGCATCGTTAGACATACTATTAAAATATGAACCATATAAAATATGTGTATGTATCATACCTAAATCAATTGCCATATATATGCGTTGTCTGTTATTTTTTGTCATATATTTTAAACATACCCCACCACATTCTTCAACTCTTAAACTTAGATTAGGTCGTATTCCATTGCTTGTAGAACCTATTTTCCAATCATTAGCTATAATTGCTAATGCTTGACTATTTACATTATATGTTACTTGAGAAAATGGTCTATATTGTGAAGAACCTACATTTATATAGTGTAATGTTATAATATTAGTAGTTATATTACAACTACTCCATTCCTCTTGTGTTAAAACAATATTAGCATTAGGACGAGCAGTGTTAATCTTATTTAATAACATATTTTCAAGAGTTGTATTAATTATATTATACGAAGTCTCTTCAATGAGTCGTTGTTTTTTTACCCATATTAATGGATTTATTATTGGTGTAGGTGCTATAATATGAGTTTCAAATTTACCTAATGTAGTTCCTAAATAATCAATTACCTTATTAATGTTTTCAAGTTCACTAGCCCAATTCCACCAAGATCCATAATCTGGTAATTCAGAGGCAACCGGAATATGTTTTATTTTCCACGTATCTGGTGCATAGTTTCTAAGCATTTGTTCATAATATATTGTGAGTGGATTATCCAATAAATGTGTAGAAGTGGTTGTTGAATACCAACCATTTATATTACCGTATCCACGTGGTCTAGTTGTAATAATATGCACTTGAGTTACATCACTATTATTATTAGCTGTTGGAGTAACTCTAGGACTAGCTGTTGGAATAGTTATTAAAGTTCTTGGTATAATTGGTTCTGTTGGTTGTTTATAAACATTAGAGTATATTTCTGGTGGAGGTACTAGTCTTATTTGCGACTTACAATATTCATTGTAAGCATCTGGTATTTTATTGGTGATTGAAGATTGTGATATATCACAATACTCATTATATGCCAACAGTTTTTTTGATGAATGTAATTTGGGTAATGTATGCAATGATAATGCTGGTTCTAGTTGTTTATTTTTAATAAATTTTGATGTTGTTAGAAATGTATCAAGCGAATTTTCTAGATTACAAGAATCATTATATGGTGTTGGATATTGTACTTCATTAGTCTTTGGTTTACAATTTGTAGAATTATAACTAGATGGACTTAAAGCACCAGTATTAGTGTTACTATAATTTTCGCGTGTTTTTATATATGTATTAAATAATATATATACTATTATTAGTAAAATTAGTACAATAACTATTGACGCTAAAATTGTTATAACCATATATAAATAGTTAGTTATATATATAATTAACTATTTATATATAAAGCACCTTTATTTTTTATTTTTTATTTTTTATTTTTCGTTTTTACATTATTTGTTTTAAATTGGACCAAAATCTCTCATTTTTTTGCTTATTCACTTCGTCTTGTTTAAGTAAATTATAAGCACGCATACATGACAATGTATTTTCATGGTCTTTAGACTTATTTAAATAATGGTTTGCCTCTTGTTCTTGTAATGGAGTTAAAGACTGATTTGCCCGTTTTAATCTTATATCTTCTAATGAGCTATAACTATTTACATAATCGTCATTTGTGACTGGTATTATACTCTCTTCATGTGCTTTTTTCAAATCTTCATATTGAAATTTACTAAATAATCCTGAACTATAATCTTCGGGCTTAGAATTTGTTAGATTGCAATATTGACTATTATTAAATTCGCTTACTTCTTGTTTTTTAATTAGCATTGAACTTCTAAGAGCCTTCTTTTTTTCCTCTATAATTTTATTCATAGAGTTTAAATCTTTACATAGTGTTGTTTCTTCACTATTAGCTTTATTAAGCCATGTACCATATCCGTTTTTTTCATAATCATTACTAATTTTAAAGCTTTCAAATTGTTCGTTAAACCAACTATTAAATTCGCTTTTGGATTTTGTGCTAATTATTTTGTGTATTAGTTGTTCGTTCATTTCGTCTTTATCTGCATTATAATTATCATTATAATTGTTAAGATTAGTTAATGAGCTGTGTTTCATTCTAAAATTATAGATGGAAAACAATATTTTATAGGCACTTGAGAAAAATAGAAAATAACTCTTGTCCAGTCCAGATTTGTCTGGGTGACTTGCTAAAACCTTCTTTTTTGCATTTTTTAAGTCTTCTTCGTTGAATTGTTTATTTATAGCAAATAATTTTAATATATCTTCATAATCATAATTAGTAATGTCTAAGTCCATGCTATTTAGTTATAAAATATTTTATAATTAAATAGTATAATTATTTTATATTATAAATTCATAATAAGATGAATTATATAATATTATTTATAATATTATTTAACAACCAATTATATAATATTAT
>Ga0209355_1001526_pt1 | contig 13085 bp, 10 predicted proteins | sample LauGreSBDMM110SN_3_FD_187563 | JGI IMG/M metagenome (GOLD analysis project Ga0209355, IMG submission 187563) | Freshwater lake microbial communities from Lake Michigan, USA - Sp13.BD.MM110.SN (SPAdes) (version 2) | ecosystem: Environmental > Aquatic > Freshwater > Lake | place: Lake Michigan...
TTGATTTATTTCGCATCAACCAAACCACCATTGAGGCCCGTTGCCCGGAGTTACTGCAAAACTTGCTCGAGGTCCGCGGTATTGGTCTGCTCGACATTCGCGCTATTTTTGGTGAAACCGCGGTTCGCCGCAAAATGCGTTTGAAACTCATTGTGCACTTGGTGCGTCACGAGAACTTTGAGCGTGATTACGAACGCATTCCCACAGAGACGCTAACCCAAGATGTGCTGGGCATTCCGGTTCGCAAAGTGGTCATTCAGGTGGTGGCTGGTCGCAACATTGCGGTGCTGGTGGAGGCTGCCGTTCGCAACACCATTTTGCAAATGCGGGGCATTGACACCTACCAAGATTTCATGGCGGCCCAACGCGCGGCCATGGACTGAGTGAGCCTGACTTAGCCTGCTGACGGCTTAGTTTCGGTTGCGATGGGGGCAGGGGTTTTGGGTGCAGTGAGCGTACAAACTGAGGGCATGGTCGGCAATCACAAAGCCCTTGGCCAATGCCACGTCATGTTGTCTTTTTTCAATTTCGGCGTCGTAAAACTCTTCAACTTTGCCGCAGTCTAAGCACACCATGTGGTCATGGTGCTGCCCCTCGTTCAACTCATAGACCGCCTTGCCACTTTCAAAATGGTTTCTGCTTAACAGTCCAGCCTGTTCAAACTGGGTAAGGACCCGGTACACCGTGGCCAAACCGATGTCGGCATTGTCATTGAGCAGGTGCTTGAAAACATCCTCAGCTGTCATGTGCCTTTGCGCGCCTTTTTGAAAGATCTCCAGAATCTTTTGCCGAGGAATGGTGGCTTTGAGCCCAGTGCTTTTGAGTTCGTCCATGTGTTTTCAGTTGCAATTGAGAGAGAAGGGCTTTGGTCAAAGGGGCTTCGCCACAGCCGAATGCTACCGTTACAATGACTCAATCATATGGCCTGCCAAGCATCCATGAAAAAACAAATTCGTATTTCTCTGCGCAACACCCTGACTTTGGGCGTGACTTTGCCCATGTTGCTGGTCCTTTTAAGCGCTTGCAGTTTGCCCCCTCTCAACATGCCTGCGAATGCCGTTTTGTACATTCCTGAGGTGGTGCAAGGCAACTTTGTATCGCGTGAACAAAAAGAATTTCTCAAGCTTGGCATGTCACGCTTGCAGGTACGGGAAGTTCTGGGCACGCCCTTGCTTGCCAGCGTATTTCACGAGCAACGTTGGGACTACGTCTTCACCATTCGTCGCCAGGGTGTGTCACCTCAAAGCTTTAGTCTCAGTGTTTGGTTCAAAGGCGATGTGCTCGAGCGTGTGACGGGGGATGAGTTGCCCAGTGAAACTGAGTTTGTCACCAAATTGGTGGCGAAAAAATCCAGTACGAAAGTGCCAGAGTTAGAGGCCAAAGAAGAAGATTTGCGCAAGTACCCAGTCCCTGTTCGCAAAGCTGACACTGCCCCAGCCACGGCCTTGCCACTCCCCAGTTCTTACCCTCCGCTTGAACCAGCCAAGCGCTGATGAATCAATCACATGACACAAGTTGTTTCTTCACATTCTGAGCCCCTGCATGCGGTGGCTGTCGCTGGCGCATCTGGTCGCATGGGGCACATGCTGATTGAAGCCATTGCCAGTGCCCCAGATTGCCGCCTCACGGGCGCGCTCGATTTGGCAAGCAGCACGGCTGTCGGTACCGATGCTGGCGCTGCCATGGGCAAAGCCAGTGGCGTCTTGGTCACCGGCGATCTCAAAGCAGGCTTGCAAAACTCCCAATACCTGATTGACTTCACGCGTCCTGAAGGCACTTTGGCGCACTTGAAAATTTGCCAAGCCTTGGGTGTCAAAGCGGTCATCGGCACTACCGGTTTTTCCGATGCCGAGAAAAATGAAATCAAAGCCATCGCCAAAGACGTAGCCATCGTCATGGCACCCAACATGAGTGTGGGTGTCAATGTCACGCTCAAATTGCTTGAAATGGCGGCCAAAGCGTTGGCCACGGGTTATGACATTGAAATCATCGAGGCCCATCACCGCCACAAGGTAGACGCGCCATCGGGCACTGCCCTCAAAATGGGCGAGGTCATTGCCGATGCTTTGGGCCGAGACTTGAAAGACTGCGCCGTGTATACCCGCGAAGGTGTCACGGGTGAGCGAGACCCTTCCAGCATTGGCTTTGCCACCATCCGCGGCGGCGATATTGTGGGCGACCACACCGTTTTGTTTGCGGGTACCGGCGAACGCATTGAAGTCACGCACAAGTCTTCCAGCCGGACCACCTATGCGCAAGGCAGTTTGCGGGCTGTCCGATTTTTAGCGAACCAAAAAACGGGCCTCTTCGACATGTTCGATGTGCTGTCCTTGAGATAAAGCCACAGCCCATGAATTTATTGACCTTTTGGGCAGAAGGTGACTGGGTCACCCGCTTTGTTGCAGTGGCTTTGTTGGCCATGTCGGTTAGCACGTGGGTGGTCATTTTTTGGAAACTTAACTTGCTTCGCCGCGTGAACCTAGACGTGCCGCAAAGCACAGCCGCTTTTTGGCAGTCCGCTCAATTTGAAGAGGCGCATGCCCGCGTTGCGCAATTTGACCGTGATCAATCTGTCACCCCTCTTTTAGAGGCCACTTTGTTGCCCTTGGGCGGCACTTTGGCGGCCGCTGGCGAACGCGAGCATCAACTCACCCGTGTCCTGCGCGACAGTTTGCAAGCCACGGTCAACCGGCTGCAATGGGGCCAATTGTTGTTGGCCACGGTGGGCGCAATCTCGCCCTTTGTGGGTTTGCTAGGCACGGTGTGGGGTATTTTCAATGCCCTGAGTGGCATGGCAGAGGTGGGCCAAATTACCCTTGACCGCGTGGCCGGCCCGGTGGGCGAAGCTTTGGTCATGACTGCCGCTGGTCTGGCAGTGGCCATTCCTGCGGTTTTGGCCTACAACGTGTTGGGCCGTACGGTGGCGCAAATTGAAATTGAGCTAGAGGGGTTTGCACAAGACCTGATGAACTTGCTCACCGGTCGAAACAACTAACAGGCCAGAAGGCGAAGCCATGGCATTTGGTCGATTCCCTCGCGCAGCTCTTGCCAAACCCTTCAGTGACATCAATGTCACGCCTTTGGTGGACGTGATGCTGGTGTTGTTGGTCATTTTCATACTCACGGCACCCCTCTTAACCAGCGCTATTCGTCTTGATTTGCCTCAATCCAAAGCCGCTCAAGCGGGGGAAGCGCCCGAGGCGCTAAGCCTCAGCCTGAAAGCATCTGGCGAACTTTTCATCAATGACAAGCCCGTCACGCTGGCTGCTTTGCCAATTGAGCTTCAGCAATTGGCAAATCAGAAGCCCAACTTGGAAGTTCAGCTTCGGGTCGATCAGGCAGTGCCTTATGGTCAAGTCCTTGAGCTGATGGGCCTGGCTCAGCAGGCTGGCTTAAGCCGTATAGGTTTTGTGACGGCACCTGGAACGGATGCACAAAGAGACGGTCAAAGGGACACTCAAAAGGCTGCCACGCGCTGATCTTTTGCAATGCAGGCGTCCTTTGCGGGTCAATCAGGGCTCAGGGCATCCTTCAGAGGAATTTCAACTTGCCAAACACCTACAATTTGCACCATGCAAGACAAGTACAACCACCTCGAAGTTGAGCCCGCGGCGCAAAGCCAGTGGAATGCTCGCGACGCCTACCGCGTCACCGAAGACGGCAGCAAAAAGAAGTTTTACGCCTGCTCCATGCTGCCCTACCCCAGTGGCAAGCTGCACATGGGCCACGTGCGCAACTACACCATCAACGACATGCTGACGCGCTATTTGCGCATGAACGGCTACAACGTGCTCATGCCCATGGGCTGGGATGCGTTTGGTTTGCCCGCTGAAAACGCCGCGCTTAAAAACGGTGTACCGCCCGCCAAGTGGACCTACGAAAACATCGCTTACATGAAGAAGCAGATGCAGGCCATGGGCTTGGCGATTGACTGGAGCCGCGAAGTGGCTACCTGTGACGCCAGCTATTACAAATGGAACCAATGGTTGTTCTTGAAGATGCTCGAAAAGGGTGTGGCCTATCGCAAAACACAAGTTGTCAACTGGGACCCGGTTGACCAAACCGTGTTGGCCAATGAACAAGTGATCGACGGCAAAGGCTGGCGCACGGGCGCCGCTGTCGAGAAGCGCGAAATTCCGGGCTACTACCTCAAGATCACCGATTACGCTGAAGAGCTGCTGGACTTTGTCACAGGCGACAAGCTGCCTGGCTGGCCTGAGCGCGTGAAGCTCATGCAAGAAAACTGGATTGGCAAATCGACTGGTGTGCGCTTTGCTTTTCCACATGACATTCGCAGCGCAGATGGCAACCTGATTCAAGACGGCAAGTTGTATGTGTTCACCACACGGCCTGACACCATCATGGGTGTGACGTTTTGCGCAGTGGCACCCGAGCATCCTTTGGCCGCGCATGCAGCGCTCTTGCAACCTGTGTTGGCCACGTTCATCGAGACTTGCCAAAAGGGCGGCACCACCGAAGCCGAGTTGGCGGTCAAAGAAAAAGAAGGCATGCCCACTGGCTTGTTCGTCTCTCATCCCCTCACAGGCAAACCTGTTGAAGTGTGGGTGGGTAACTACGTGCTCATGAGTTACGGCGATGGCGCTGTCATGGGCGTGCCTGCTCACGATGAGCGGGATTTTGAGTTCGCCTTGAAATACAAGCTGCCCATTCAACAAGTGGTGGCCAACAAAGGCGTGAACTTCAGCCATACCGAGTGGCACGATGGCTTTGCCGACAAAGGTAATGGCGTGTTGGTCAACTCTGGCAAGTACGATGGTTTGAGTTTCAAAGATGCGCTTGAAGCGGTGGCCGTTGACTTGGCTGCCAAAGGATTGGGAGAGAAGAAAACCACATGGCGTTTGCGTGACTGGGGCATCAGCCGCCAGCGTTATTGGGGCACGCCTATTCCCATCATCCATTGCGACAAACACGGCGCTGTGCCTGTGCCCGAAAAAGATTTGCCCGTGATCTTGCCGCAAGACTGCATTCCTGATGGCTCAGGCAATCCGCTCAACAAACACGAAGGCTTTCATGCCGGCGTAGTGTGCCCCGTGTGCGGCAAACCTGCGCGCCGCGAGACTGACACCATGGACACCTTTGTCGATTCGTCGTGGTACTTCATGCGCTATTGCGATCCTAAGAATACCGACCAAATGGTGGCCGAAGGCGCTGACTACTGGATGCCGATGGACCAATACATTGGCGGCATTGAACACGCCATTCTGCACTTGCTTTATGCGCGCTTCTGGACCAAAGTCATGCGCGATTTGGGTTTGGTGAAAGTGGATGAACCTTTCACCAAGTTACTCACGCAGGGCATGGTCCTGAATCACATTTATTCACGTCGCACCGACAAAGGTGGCAAAGATTATTTCTGGCCACAAGACGTGGAGAATATCTTGGCTGAAGACGGCAAAGTGATGGGTGCACGTTTGAAAAAAGCCGTAGGCAATTTGCCAGACGGCACTGCCATCGACTACGAAGGCGTGGGCACCATGTCCAAGTCGAAAAACAACGGTGTCGATCCACAAGATCTGATTGAAAAATACGGCGCCGACACCGCGCGCCTTTACACCATGTTCACGGCACCGCCCGAAGCCACCTTAGAGTGGAACGATGCCGCCGTGGAAGGCAGCTACCGTTTTGTGCGCCGTGTGTGGAACTATGCGGTCAAAGTTGAGAGCGCTTTGAAAATAGGCTTGGGCGTAGACCGCGCGCAACCCATCACCTTCAGCGCCGAAGCCAAAAAACTGCGCTTCGAAATTCACTCGGTATTGCGCCAAGCCAATTACGACTACGAGCGCATGCAATACAACACCGTGGTGTCAGCGCTCATGAAGATGCTCAACACCTTGGAAGATTCCTCGCTGACGGCTTCTAAAGATGTGAACGACAACGCCGCCTTGGCCGAGTGCTACTCCATTTTGCTGCGCGTCATGTACCCCGCTTGCCCCCACTTGGCCTTCCAGTTGTGGAATGAGTTGGGTTATGGTGCTGGTTGTGGCGATTTGCTCGATGTGGTTTGGCCGGGTGTGGACGAAACTGCGTTGCAACGCGACGAGATTGAACTCATGTTGCAGATCAACGGCAAACTGCGCGGCTCGCTCACGGTGTCTGCCAATGCCGACAAAGAGGGTATTGAGCAAGCGGCAGCGGCGCACGAGCAAGTGACCAAGCAAGCCGCGGGTGCTGCACCCAAGAAAATCATTGTGGTGCCTGGCCGTTTGGTCAACGTTGTGCTCTAAAGCGCCCGCCTGCCATCACTGTGCTTACCTACTCCAGCATGAACAACGAACAACAGTTGCTAAACCGACGCCAATCGCTGCAAGCCCTAGGGCGCAGCTTGGCTGGTAGCGCGCTAGTGAGCGGCCTCGCGGCAACTGCTTTGTCGGGCTGTGGTTTTCAATTGCGCCAAAGCGCTGACTTGCCTTTCAAATCATTGTTTTTGATCTTGCCGCGGCAATCTGCCTTGGGCACAGATTTGCGGCGCAATTTGGCCAGTCAAGCCAACTTAAAAGTTTTCACCGAGGCCAAAGACATGGCAGCGGCTGAGGTGGTATTGGATGTCATGTCTGAAGTTCGCGAACGCGTGGTGGTGGGTTTGAATGCATCGGGTCAAGTGCGTGAATTACAACTGCGCTTGAATGTGAAGTTTCGTTTGCGCACAGCGCAAGGTCAAAATCTCATTCCAGAAGTTGAGTTGCAACAGCAGCGCGATCTCAGCTTCTTCGAGTCTGCAGCTCTTTCCAAGGATATTGAAGAAAACATGATGTACCGAGACATGCAGGTTGACGTCGTGCAACAAATTTTGCGCCGTCTGGCTGCTGTCAAGTTCCTTTAGAGTCAGCGCAAACACGCTCCGTTTATATGCAATTGGCCCTGCCTCAGCTTCACGCACATCTTCAAAAAGGTTTGCGAAGCCTTTATGCATTGCATGGCGATGAGGCCTTGTTGGTTCAAGAAGCGGCAGACGCCATTCGTGCAGCAGCTCGCCTGCAAGGCTATACCGAGCGCAGCGTCCATATGGCAATGGGCGCGCACTTTGATTGGAGCGAAGTGTTGGCAGCAGGCGGCTCCATGAGCCTTTTTGCCGATCGACAAATTTTAGAAATTCGTGTGCCGACAGGAAAGCCTGGCAAAGAGGGCAGCGCCATGATTCAACAACTGGCACAAAGTGCAGAAGGCAACGACAGCACCTTGACCTTGTTTGTTTTGCCCCGCTTAGACAGCACCACCAAAAAGGGCGCATGGTTTGGAGCGTTGGAACAATTTGGGGTCTCTTTGCAAATTGACTCCTTAGACAGAGCTCAATTGCCACATTGGATTGCGCAGCGCTTGAAGTTGCAAAACCAAAGCGTTGCATCTGGGCAAGATGGCCAAAATTGTTTGCAATTTTTTGCAGACCGCGTGGAAGGCAATTTACTGGCAGCCCATCAAGAGATTCAAAAGCTGGGTTTGCTGTACCCCGCCGGTGAGCTGACGAACACTCAAGTGGAAAACGCTGTTTTGAATGTGGCACGCTACGACGTCTTTAAGTTGTCTGAAGCCGTGTTGGCTGGCCAAGTGGCCCGCGTGCATCGGATGCTAGATGGGTTGCAAGCCGAAGGCGAGGCGGCTGTCTTGGTGCACTACGCCTTGGCAGAAGACATCCGCGCCTTGAAGCGAGTCAAAGATGCCATGGCACAGGGGCGACCTTTGCCCATGGCTCTGCGCGAGCAACGTATTTGGGGCGTGCGTGAAAAACTCTTTGAACGCGTGCTGCCCAAATTGTCAACGGCTCGCTTGGCGCAGTTGCTTAAAAACGCTCACCAAGTAGATGGCATTGTGAAAGGCTTGAAAGTGTCCGATTGGCCCACCGACCCTTGGCAAGCCTTGCAACGATTGGCTTTGAGAATGTCTAGCGCCTGCGCGATCAAAGCTTAGGCAGCTCAAATCCAAAGAGCACACCGACTGTTTGAGGCCACCTGAAGTGGAAAATTGGGAAGGTCAATTACCCCGTTTGAGCCTAAGAGTGCGAAAATAGGGGCATGAACCCAAATTCACAAACAACTTTGCAGAACTCGATGCAAATTTTGGGGCAGCAGGCCAAAGTGGCCTCAGCCGCCATGGCCAAGGCATCGACTGCCACCAAAAACGGTGCTTTGAAACGCCTGGCTGCTTTGCTGCGCGAAAACACAGAGGCCCTGCAAATTGACAATGCCAAAGATTTGGCGCGTGCCCAAGCGGCTGGCTTGGCAGCGCCCATGGTTGACCGCTTGCGCCTCACGCCCAAAATTCTGGCCACTTGCGCGGAAGGTTGTGAACAATTGGCGGCCATGCCCGATGTCATTGGTGAAATCTTGGGTATGAAACAACAACCCAGCGGCATCAGAGTTGGGCAAATGCGCGTGCCTCTGGGGGTGTTCGGCATGATTTTCGAAAGCCGTCCCAATGTCACCATTGAAGCGGCCAGCTTGTCGATCAAAAGTGGCAATGCCTGCATTTTGCGAGGCGGATCCGAAGCCATCGATTCCAACAAAGCCTTGGCGCTCTTGGTACAGCAAGCTTTGCAAGATGCTGGTTTGCCGGCCCATGCGGTGCAGTTGGTGCAAACCACCGACCGCGAGGCGGTGGGCCAACTCATTGCCATGCCCGAGTATGTCGATGTCATCATTCCACGTGGCGGCAAAGGCCTCATTGAGCGCATCAGCCGAGAGGCCAAAGTACCTGTCATCAAACACCTCGACGGTAACTGCCATGTCTACGTTGACGACCCCTGTGATGTGGCCATGGCAGTGAAGGTGGCCGACAACGCGAAAACTCAAAAATACAGCCCTTGCAATGCCAGCGAAGGCTTGCTGGTGGCGCAGGGCGTGGCTGCAGAATTTCTGCCGCTCATTGGCAAGGTCTTCGCAGAAAAAGGCGTTGAAATGCGTTGCTGCCCCAAGGCCAAGGCTATTTTGTTGCAGGTCATCGGTGCCAACTTGCTCGACGCCACCGAGCAAGATTGGTTTGAAGAATATTTGGCACCCATCATCAGCATCAAAGTGGTTGAGGGCTTGGACCAAGCCATTGGCCACATCAACCATTATTCAAGCCATCACACCGATACCATCCTCACGCGCAACCACATGCATGCTCAACGTTTCTTGCGTGAAGTCGATTCAGCCAGCGTGCTGGTCAATGCCAGCACCCGATTTGCAGATGGTTTTGAATTTGGTTTAGGTGCAGAAATTGGCATCTCTACCGATAAGTTTCATGCACGTGGACCGGTCGGCATTGAAGGACTCACTTCGCTTAAGTACGTGGTACTGGGTGACGGTGAAGTTAGAAATTAACAGAAAAAAAGGCCTCTATGGTTCCGCATTTAGTCACGGCCTTGAATGGCCCTATCAACGAACTTGAGCAACGGGTTCTTGATTCCATGCCCGCCATTGAGCGCTGGTTCAGACTGGAATGGATGGAACACACGCCGCCCATTTACACCTCGGTGGACATTCGCAATGCGGGTTTCAAGTTGGCCCCCGTCGATACAAATTTGTTTCCCGGTGGTTGGAACAATTTGTCAACCGAGATGCTGCCTTTGGCCGTGCAAGCTGCCCAAGCTGCCATTGAAAAAATTTGCCCTGAAGCCAAGAACCTGCTCATCATTCCTGAGAACCACACGCGCAACACGTTTTATTTGAGCAATGTGGTTCAGTTGCAGCGCATCTTTCACATGGCGGGTCTCAATGTGCGCATTGGCTCCATCAATCCAGAAATCAAAGAAGCCACACTCATTGAATTGCCCGGTGGCGAGCAAGTCACCTTAGAGCCTGTCATTCGCACCAAGCACCGCCTAGGTTTGAAAGACTTTGACCCCTGTACCATTTTGCTGAACAATGATTTGTCGGCTGGCGCGCCCGGTATTTTGGAAGATTTGCATGAGCAGCACTTGTTGCCGCCATTGCACGCGGGGTGGAGTGTGCGTCGTAAGACCGTGCATTTTCAGAGCTATGAAGAAGTGGCCAAACGCTTTGGCAAGTTGTTGGGCATTGACCCATGGCTCATCAACCCCATGTTCAGCCAATGCGGTGATGTCAATTTTGCAGAAGGCCTGGGCATTGAAGCGCTGCGTAGCAACGTCGATTCGCTGTTGACCAAAATCAAGCGCAAATACAAAGAGTACGGTATCAATGAAAAGCCGTTTGTGGTGGTCAAGGCAGACAATGGCACCTACGGCATGGGCATCATGACGGTGCGCGATGTGTCCGACCTCGATCAGCTCAACCGCAAAACACGCAACAAAATGAGCGTGATCAAAGATGGCCAAGTGGTCAGCGACGTCATCATCCAAGAGGGCGTGCTCACCAATGAGCGAATGAACGATGCGGTGGCCGAACCCGTGGTTTACATGATGGACCGTTATGTGGTGGGTGGCTTCTACCGCGTGCATGCAGAGCGCGGTGTTGACGAAAACTTGAATGCACCAGGTGCCAGTTTTGTACCCTTGGCTTTTGCCGAAACCCCCCACCTCCCTCAGCCAGGCATGAAGCCAGGCGCCAGTGTGCCCAACCGCTTTTACATGTATGGCGTGATTGGCCGTTTGGCCATGCTGGCGGCCAGTTATGAGCTGGAGTCAACCGACCCCGAAGCCGAAGTTTACGACTAAAGTATTCGGAAAGTGGCGCCAGTTGCTGCAGTGCAACATTTCCAGGCGGTACTGTCTTTTAGACGTCAGCCTCCATGGTCAATGTCTGCAAAGAAGCGCAGAATCACGATCAATTTGAATAAAAGCCCAGACTTGATGCTGGGCTGATTTTTGTGTCTGCTAGTAAAACTTCTTTAACGGCCCTGACCGTCGGTGCTATCGGCGTGGTCTATGGCGACATCGGTACCAGTGTTTTGTATGCCATGAAAGAGGTCTTTGGATCTGGGCATGTAGAGTTCACACCTCAAAACATTTACGGCATTTTGTCCATCTTCTTTTGGACCCTCACCACCATCATTTCGCTGAAGTATGTCAGCCTTGTGCTTCGGGCCGACAACCACGGTGAGGGCGGCTTGGTCGCCATGTTGGCACTGGCCTCACAGTCCGTCAAAGACCAACCTCGTTTGCGCAAAGTTTTGCTGATGCTGGGTATTTTCGGCACATGTTTGTTTTATGGCGATGGTGTGATCACGCCGGCCATTTCGGTGCTTTCCGCGGTCGAGGGTTTGGAGATCATTTCTCCCAACTTTAAAAAGGCGGTGATACCACTCACCTTGTTGATTTTGTTTGTCTTGTTTGCGGTGCAAAAGCGAGGTACAGCGGGTATCGGCAAATTCTTTGGGCCGATTACGCTGGTTTGGTTTGCTGTCATTGCCATTTTGGGTATTTATCACATCGCTGAACACCCAGAAATCTTATGGGCCATCAGCCCCCACTATGCGGTGATGTTCATGTGGGAGAACCCTGGCACCACTTTCGTCATTTTGGGTGCCGTGGTCTTGTGTGTCACGGGCGGCGAAGCTCTCTATGCGGACATGGGACACTTCGGAAAGAAGCCCATCCGCTTGGCTTGGTTCACCACCGTCATGCCAGCCTTGACTTTGAATTATTTTGGTCAGGGCGCGTTGTTGTTGTCCAACCCCGAGGCCGTTAAAAATCCTTTTTACATGATGGCTCCTGATTGGGCGTTGATTCCATTGGTGTGCCTAGCCACCATGGCCACAGTCATTGCTTCTCAAGCCTTGATCACAGGCGCTTTCAGTGTCACCAAGCAAGTGATTCAGTTGGGTTATTTGCCCCGATTGCAAGTTCTTCACACCAGCGTGAAGGAGTTGGGCCAAATCTACATCCCCTTTGTCAACTGGGGTTTGTTTGTGTTGATTGTGCTGGCCGTGGCTTTGTTCAAATCATCTAGCAATTTGGCAGCAGCCTATGGCATTGCGGTGTGCACCGACATGTTGATCACAACCATCCTAACCTTCTTTGTGATTCGCTACAGCTGGAAATTGCCACTTTCTCTTTGCATTGGCGCAACCGGATTTTTCTTTGTGGTGGACTTTGCATTCTGGGCGTCTAACTTGATGAAACTTTTTGAAGGTGGCTGGTTCCCATTGGTCATTGCGGGTGGCATTTTCTTGCTCATGGTGACTTGGAGCGATGGTCGTCGTTTGTTGAATGAATCGAGGAAGGCTGACGGATTCGGCTTGGTAGATTTCCTAGAAGCTATTTTTGTAGCGCCCCCTGCCCGCGTGGATGGCACAGCTGTATTTTTGACTGCCGAAATTGGCAGCGTGCCGAACGCCCTGTTGCACAACCTCAAGCACAACAAAGTGTTGCACCGCCAAAACTTGTTTGTCACAGTGCGCAGCCATGAAGTACCTTGGATTGGGTTGAGCAAGCGCATAGAAATCGAGCCTTTGCACCACGACTGCTGGCAAGTGATCGTTAACTATGGCTTTAAAAATGATCCCGATTTGCCAAAGGCCTTGGAGCAGTTAAAAGTTCATGGCGCAGATCTAGATCCAATGAGCACCAGCTATTTCTTGTCCCGCGACATTGTGATTCCCACCATTGGGGGCGGCATGGCCAACTGGCGTGAAAAGCTTTTTGCCCAGATGCATTTGAACGCCAGTGCAGCAGCCGAGTTCTTGAAACTGCCTAACAACTCGGTGGTGGAGTTAGGCTCTAAGATTGAAATTTGAGGGTGCAAGCCTTCTAATTTTTACTGGCTCATGGCCTCGCCCATTTGAAGTGGGCGAGTGCTGATCCAATCAGCAGGGAATTGAAGGCTGTTTTCTGGAAACAGCATCACCACGGTGGAGCCCAATAAAAACCGACCCATCTCTTCGCCTTTTTGCAGGCGAACATCTTGTGACTCATAGTGCCATTCGCGCACCTTACCAAGACGAGGTGGGCTCACCTGACCATGCCACACGGTGGCCATGCTACCCACAATGGTGGCGCCGACCAGCACCAAAATCATGGGGCCTTTCTCGGTTTCAAATTCGCACACCACACGTTCGTTGCGCGCAAACAAACCTGGCACACCGCGTGCCGTGGTAGGGTTCACAGAAAACAAATCACCTGGCACATGAATCATGCGTAGCAACTTGCCTGCAATGGGCATGTGAATGCG